>JGI10211J34971_10003408_pt1 | contig 12736 bp, 10 predicted proteins | sample Etolagsediment_FD_34971 | JGI IMG/M metagenome (IMG submission 34971) | reverse complement strand
TCATCAAACTCCCCTGTTGCCTTTCCAGCTTTAGTAACAGCATTTGTAATCTTTTCGGCCTTAAAGGCCACCTTTTTGCCATCTCTTTTCTCTATCTTAGTGAACATGGTATCTTTTCTCCATTTATGTCTTCATCCGACATAGGCTGGCCTAATAAACACTGCGCATCTTTCGGCCCCGTCCAAAATTCTGAACACAGGTAGCACAGAATATCGTGGGATCAAAGAGGTTATTTTTTTTATTTCTTCTTAGAATTTTTTACGGCAACCCCTGATAAATGAAGCACATACTCCTTTCCTGTCAAGTAATCTTCTAAGGTGAGGTTAATCGCAACCAATGAAGAAAACAGGCCGTTAAAGTATTAGCCCTATAACATTTTCCACAAGATATTGTAGTAAACTATAATGGACATCCAATATAAAGTCAATAAGGAAACAATTATCATAGAACAATCAAATACGCTTTTCTGTATATTGTATCCCTAAGAAGGCTTCGAAGGAGATTTTATAGATATCAATTATAGGATAGAAAGGGGATACGATGCAGTCCATTCACTCCTTGGAGAAAAAATGCACAGATAATCAGACTAAGGTAGTATTAGCGAGGAAGTTCTCTCAAGAAAGAAAAGCATTTCTGTGCTCGAAGGGACCAGAAAGATTATCCTGTCTGCCTTATCATCCATATTCATGCATCTGTGAATTTTTCTATATCCCGATTATTATGCTCAAGATAACATCCATCGGCCCAATCCCATTTTAAAAGATAAATATAATGCTACCTAATTTAAATACGAGATATCATTTAGTAGGTGAACCTTGCCTCTTCCTTCAACAAACTCAATTATACTTATACTGGCTAACTCTTGCTCTATCTGCCAGATTTCCTTTAGGTCTACCTTTAAAATATCACATAAAATTACTCTTATAGGGCCAGCGTGGGTAAAAACAGCAACTATTTTATTCCTGTTGTGAGATAAAATTCTTCTCAATGCCTTTCTCACCCTTCTTGCCATACTATTTAAGCTTTCGCCCTGCGGAATAGCAATATCGAGAGGTCTCTCTAACCATTTTCCATAAATTTGGGGATATTTTTCCATGATATCTTTATAAATTAAACCCTCAAATATGCCAAAGTTCATTTCCCGAAGATTTACCATTTCTTTTACTGGCACATCTTTAAAAACTATCTCAGCAAATTGAAGCGTTCTTTTCATATCGCTTGAATAAACTTTATGGATTTTTTCTTTACTTAATCTTTTAAGAAGTTCCCTTGCCTGCTGCCTGCCTTTCTCATTTAAATCTATATCAGTAAAACCACAATATCTTTTCTGGTAACTCCAGTCTGTTTCCCCATGTCTGATTAAGATTACTTTTGTAGACACTGTTAAATAGATAACCTAAAAAGAATCACACAACCCCAACAGAAGATTAAGCAAAGCAGCGCAGAGACAACCATAAGATGACAGGCCTGCCTTATATGTTCTACGTCTATATCTCCAAGATGGGAGCCTATGTATGGCTTATCCACAAGATTTCCCTTGTAATAATTGGGGCCGCCCAGCTTAATGCCCAATCCCCCTGCAAAGGCTGCTTCTGGGAACCCAGCATTTGGACTATGGTGGTTTCTCCCTTCCTTTATTGCGGTTATAAAGGCTTCTCGCCAAGTACCTTTAATTATAATGGCCGCCAGTGTGATAATCGGAACAGAAAGTCGGGCAGGTATAAAGTTTGCAATATCGTCCAGGCGCGCCGAACACCTTCCGAATTCTCGATACTCTTCATTCTTGTAGCCAATCATTGAATCAAGGGTATTAATCATTTTATAGGTCATGGCTAAAGAAGCTCCCCCAAGTGTGGCAAAAAACAAAGGTGATACAACACCGTCTACCAGGTTTTCCGCAACACTTTCCACTGTACCTCTCATCACAGCACTCTCATCAAGGGACTCCACATCCCGTCCAACTATGTAAGATAATTTATATTTTGCCTCTTGGAGTTTGCCAGATTTCAATATCTTGTAAATATCCATGGCTGCTGACCGTAGAGATGTAACTGACAGGGTATAATAAATAAGCACAATCTGAATGATTGTATAAAAGTATGGGTGAATAGTCTTTGCAATATAAAGAACTCCCCATGTTATTACAAATGTGCCAAACACAAGCGTAAGTGCAAACAAGTAGCCAGAGCCAGTCAAACTAAAGGTCAGCTTTTTAAAATATGGCTCCCATGCCTCGATCCATTTACCTATCCATCTAATTGGATGGGGAAGCCATAGTGGGTCTCCCAAGATTATATCAAGTAAAAAAGCTAAGGGTAAAATGTACCAAAAAGGAGCAATTTCCATATTAGGCAACGATTTCCCGAATTCTATCAGCAACCATTACATTAATCTCTGAACTTTTCAGGGTAATCCGAACAAACCGATCAGAAAGACCTATAAAATTGCTACAATTGCGCAGTAAAACTCGATGTTTAGCCATCCTTGAACAGAGGTGTGCAGCATCAAAGCGCTCTTTGATCTTAATCAGGACAAACGACGTCATACTCGGGAAAAGTTTCAGGGCCTTTGTATTTTTGAGCCTTTCGATTAACAGGTGTTTCTCTTTAGATACATATGCTTGCGTCTCCTTGAGAAAGGTATCGTCAATCAAAACATGCTCCAATAAAAAAAGCCCAGCAATCTGAGCCACACTATTCACACACCATGGTTGGTAAAACCGTCTGAATTGTTCTATTATTTCCGGTGAAGCAATCAAAAAGCCAAGCCGCAAACCCGGAATCCGAAAACTTTTAGAGAACGAGTGAAGGACCATGACATTTGAAAGATCTGTCTGGATCATGGTTGTTTCATCATATCTATCTGTCAAGGGTAAATAAGATTCATCTATCAAAAAACGGATCCCGGGATACGCTTCACATAGTTTTAGCAAATCTTTTCTTGTAATCAGGTTGCCTGTCGGATTATTTGGATTGCAGATAAAGACCGTATCTACGTCTCCAAAACGGGCTCTAATATCCATAATGTTAGGCTGAAACAGGTCTGCCTCCTTTGCCATCATGTATTCGTGGTCTATTCTGCACATCTGGCAGGCATCACCATAATCTGCATATGTAGGACCCACAATAAGGGCTTTTTTAGTCCCAAGGGTCAGGGGCAGGGTATATATAAACTGGGTTGTTCCATTCCCGGCTAGAACTCGATCTTCTTTTATTTTATGGTGGCTTGCAAATGCCTTTAAAAGGGTTTTGCTGTCAACCTCTGGGTGGTTGTTAATCACAGCAAGGTTTTCTTTCAGATATTCAAGGAGTCCGGGGGCAAGCCCGAGAGGGTTTGTATTGTTGCTCATATCAATAATATCGTTCGGTGAGCAACCAATATTCTGCGCTAGATCATAGATATTTCCGCCATGACCTCTAATCATTGGTTCACTCCTAAGCATGCAACCAAAAAAAGCCCTGCCTCTTCAATTTCGGCCATTGCACCCAGCATGTCTCCTGTAATACCATTCATACGCCTTCTGTAGTAAAAAAGGATGAGCGTGGTCATGAGAATGAATAAACTATTGAGCCAAACAGCCCTTAATCCCAACCAAAATGAAATACATACGGGCAGAAGAAAAATAGATAAGACATACATGGGAGTCTTATCTGAAAAAAAATCAGTGCCTATTCCTCCTTGAAGCCTTCCATACCTTAGAAACTTAATGCCAAACATCATGGCGCCCCGAGAATATGCCGGTATTATAAGAAGATACAAAGCCCTATGTTTCTCTAAAGAATAAATTCCAGCCCATTTAATGGCCAATATAAAGACAATAGCAAGCAGTCCCATAACACCAATACGGCTGTCCCTCATGATAGTCAAAACCTGCTCGGGAGACCTATGGCTTAAAAAGCCATCTGCCGTATCTCCTAAGCCATCCAGGTGAAGCCCTCCTGAAAGGATAGTAAGAAGTAAAATATCGAGAAAGGCTACAACAGTATCCGGCCATAACATTGAAAATACATAATCGCCAAGCACAAGCAGAAATCCAATGACCAACCCAACAACAGGAAAATAAGGTATTATTTTGAGGGCATTCAAGTCGCGAGTCTTTCCTAATGGCAGAATGGTCAGAAACTGTAATGCTGAAATTAGATGCTTCATTTATATATCCTTGCTTACTCCTGCTTCTTCAAAGGTTAAAACTTCTTTGATTATTAGGGCTCCTGCCTCGATTATATGCATGGCGAGTGCAGCTCCAGTGCCTTCTCCTAACTTCATACCAAGATCCAAGATAGGTGAAAGCCCTAAATATTCAAGCATAATTTTATGGCCCTGTTCCGCAGACTGATGACCTGCAAACATGTAGTCAGTGACAGCAGGACAAAGCCCATATGCTATAAGAGCGCCAGCGCCCGATATAAATCCGTCGACTACAACAGGCCTTTTAAAAAAGGCCGCTGCCAAAATAGCGCCTGCAATAGCCCCTATTTCAAAACCCCCTACCTTTGACAAAACATCCAGGGAATCCTCTGGCTTCGGATTATTTATCTCGATGCTCCTTTTTATGGTCTCACACTTTCTTTGAAGACCCTTATCGTCAATTCCTGTGCCTCGGCCTGTCATACTTTCCACAGGCGATCTGGTTATAACTGCACCAATAGCACTTGACGGCGAGGTATTACCAATCCCCATATCGCCGGTGCCAAGAAGTTCCACTCCCTCCCCAAAAAGCTCTTTGGCTGCCTCAAACCCTTGTACAATTGCAGACTCTGCCTGATCCTTGGTCATGGCAGGCCCTTTACTGAAATCTTCGGTTCCTCTGGCTATCTTTCTGACAATCAAACGGCCCCCTTCAGAGGTTTGTGGATGTATATCAGGGATAATTCCTACATCCATCACTATAACCCGAGCCTCAACTTGTCGGGAGAGAGCATTGATCCCCGCTCCACCTCTCAGGAACGTTTTCACCATCTCACCGGTTACAACCTGAGGGTAGGCGCTTACACTAGATCCTGCTATACCATGATCACCTGCTGCAACCAGAAAGGCTTTTTCCTTAACCGAAGGTTTCAATGTCCTTCGTATCCCGCAAAGTCTCTCTCCAATAACATGGAGTTCTCCCAACGCCCTTTGTGGCATTACCAATTTGGCTGTGCGCCTCCTGGCCCGATCAATAAAATTTTTGTCTGTTCCTTCAATGCCTGAGATTATTTCCGATACATTCATTTTCTGCTGCTCCTATTTTAATTGTCAATAAGATAGATATCTGGCAGCAATTCTAATTTTGGGATTTTTTCTTAACTAAAAACTCAAAATGCCAAGCAGGACATGTAATATTAGGATCTTTTTTATTTAAAAAGCGATACAATGAGCTAAAGTAAAAGTGCCTCAGAATACTATCTAAGCGTACCTTTTATTGCATGTGGTATGCCTGCAACAGTCATCACCACAGTATCTGAACAGACAGCCATCCTTTGATTCACAATTCCGGCGATATCGCGATATATTCTGGCTATCTTATTTTCGGGCACTATCCCTGCACCTACCTCATTGGATACCACTATAATAGATTGACCTATCTTTTTCATAACTTCTATCAGGTCCTCTGTGCGGGATATAATCTGTTCCTCTGTTTCTCCATCCATTAACAGGTTGCTGATCCATATGGTCAGGCAATCAATCAAAACAGCTTCGCAATTGGTTTTTAAAGAGGCCAGGGTTTCAGTAAGTTTTGTCGGTTCCTCTATGGTGGTCCAATCAGAACCTCGAGCCTTCCTGTGTCTTGCAATTCTCCTTTTCATCTCATCATCCAGGGCCTGAGAGGTAGCCAAAAAAACCTTCTTCCGAAACTGTTTATTCGCATAATCGAGGGCAAAACTACTTTTCCCGCTTCGGCAACCACCAATTACAAAAATTACCTCTTTCATGGCAACATACCATAGATATTGTGTGTATCATTATTTTAATTCGATGATATTTTGTTAGCAAAAATTTATTTTCCTTGCTACTAAATTTCTTACTATCCTCTTGAATATCGCCTTGCATTTCCTTGACTGATATTTAGGCAATAAAAAATCCCCGGATCAACAATATCGATCCAGGGATTTCCCTTTTTTATCCTCAAGATCTTCTGTATAACCCCAATCCGCGAAGGTTTTACCAGTTCAGGCAGGTCTTCTGACTTCCCTGCCCTTTAGCTGCCTTCCCACCCCACTTTATTGGAGCAGTGGCAGACAAATGCTAAAGGGTTCTCTTTTCTGATTCCTAAGAAAAGAGCAAGGTCACAGCGGCGGGCCCGTCCCCGATTGAAACGGGGTTCCCTATTAAGCCTAAAACAGGCGCCTGAACTTTTTATCGGATATCTTATGAGAAACGATAGATAAAAGTCAAGAAGATTGCCGCCTTTTAACATTACAATTTTTTCTCTCCTTGACCCTCAACCCGATTTTCCATATACTCGCCAGAAATAGGTTACTGTCAAGTATTAAAAGCTTTTTGAGGTATGAAAGGGTAATGGCAAAAGCCGTCATGTTTCTTGGAACCGGCAGTGATGTCGGAAAATCAATTGCTGCAACAGCATTCTGCCGGATATTTAAAAGAAGGGGTTATAAGGTTGCTCCCTTTAAGGCCCAGAACATGTCCAACAATTCCTTTGTAACTGTGGAAGGTGGGGAGATTGGCAGGGCCCAGGTGGTTCAAGCCGAGGCAGCCGATGTGCTGCCCTCGGTGCATATGAATCCAGTTCTGTTAAAACCTTCATCTAATCTTGGCTCCCAGGTAATCCTTAGGGGAAAGGTCTTCGGGCAGATGGAGGCCATTAATTACCACGAGTTCAAGCCCAGGCTCAAAAAGATCGTCCTGGAATCCTTCAACACCCTGGCCAGGGATTACGATATCATTGTTATGGAAGGGGCGGGGAGTTGCTGCGAGATGAATCTTAAGCAGAACGACTTGGTGAACCTCCCTCTTGCCCAGCAGGTAGGTGCATCGTGCTTGTTGGTTGCAGATATTGACAGAGGCGGTGTGTTTGCCCAGCTCATTGGCAGCTTTAAGCTTATGTCCAGAAAGGAAAGAGCCCTCACTTCAGGATTTCTGATCAACAAATTTAGAGGGGATCCACAGCTTTTTGAATCTGGTATCGACTATATTGAGAAAGAGGCAGGCAGGCCGGTTTTGGGCCTGATACCCTTTTTTAACGACATATTTATTGACTCCGAGGACTCGGTGGTGGTTCAGGAGGACAAACGAAAACTTAAACCCATAGGTCAAAATACTGTAAATTGTGCAGTTTTAAGACTTCCTGGCATTTCCAATTTCACGGATCTGGAAATCTTGGTACAGGAACCTGACGTTGTTGTTAATTTCCTCTTTAGTCCCAGGGAAATGGTAAGTGGATATGATCTTCTCATCCTTCCCGGCACAAAGAATGTTATGGAAGATGCCCTATGGCTAAAGCGAACTGGATGGAAAAAGACCATAAAAGAATTTATAAAAAAAGGGGGAAGGTGTCTGGGAATCTGCGGTGGATACCAGCTTTTAGGGGAAAAAATCAAAGACCCGGCAGGGGTGGAATCGGATAGGGAAGAGGTAGGGGGTATAGGCCTACTTCCCTTGGAGACGATTTTAGCGGAAAAAAAGATCGTTCGTAAGGTGACCGGTACATGTTTGATAAATAGAAAACGAGTGACCGGGTATGAGATCCATATGGGTCAAAGCACAATTTTAAGGAGGATAGGCAAGCCCTTTTTAAGGATACACGAACCTGGCAATACCCGGTCTTGGGAAGATGGCTGGTCACTGGAAGGAGATAGCATTGTTGGCACCTATGTCCATGGCATATTTGATTCTCCGGGCTTCAGGGGCAATTTTCTTAATAACCTCAGGAACGCAAAGGGCCTGAAGGAAAGGGTTGCAAGACAGGGCCGGCTTGCCCGCTTTCACCAGTACGACAGGCTGGCTGATCACTTTGAGACCTATTGCGATTTGGAGCAGATTATAAAACGTATACAGCTATAAATACTATTTTCCTACGTTTAGTTAGTCTTGTAGTAAAGCCCATTAAATATCGTGTTAAGTGCCATACGGATCACAAGTGGTATGTTTTCAGCCTGAAGGATATCCTTCATAACCGTAATCTTTTTACCAGCAATTTCTTCTGCCACCTGTTTACACCAGAGATCATAAGCCCTTAAATCAGTCATCAACTCTTTTTCATAATCGTCACTAAGTGCAAAGGATGCTTTAATAAAAGAGGCGTATCGGGGCTTAAGAAGTATATCTTCTAATGTTCCGACCAGCTTCCCATAATCCATGCCCACTAACTGAGCCGAGTTGATCAGTTCAAAGAGACTTATTTTTCTCTCCTTAAGACGTTGAAAAATATTACGTTGAGCAACTATGCCGTTTTGCTTGTAAATGGCCTCCTGCACAGCCTTATATACTACCTTAGCAATAAGTTCTCCCAACTTTGAATTGCCGCCTGCATTATCGATTTCAATTCCGGTTCCTCGGACAACGATAATATTATCCGTTCCTGTTCCGGTGGCTCGATGCATCGAAGAAGAATAGCTGCTTCTAATATCCAAATCCATTAACGCTGCGGTTTTAGCCTCTGTGGCACTGATAATGGCCCTGGCCATAGCCCGTAAAGTGAGTTTCATGTTGGGCAACAGGATGATATTAATGGTTCCGGGCTCATAAAATCTCCCTTCATCGGCTGACATCCTGACCGCATTTGACTTCACACCAGCCGTTACCAATGCATACACCTCCATGTCTCTGAAACTTTGCCGCTTAATGGCCAGATTATCCATATCAGCGCCGGTGAAAAGAAAACTGGCTGTATCCTCTGATTTATTAATAACCTGATATATTCGCCTCCTCATCTTCTTCAAACCGAGTTTATGCCCAATCCCCCAGCAAGGGGGAGGGGAATAATGGTTGCCTACTGATTCTATCCCGCTTCGGAGTCCCTCAAGGGTTGAGACCACAGATAATGGTCCCTTAAAATCGATAATCAGGGTCTTATTTGGGAAATCCATGATGCTACTATAAACGATTCGAACATCCTTTACGTAATTGAAGGGAATATCAAGGCGCTGGGATCCTGTTATACTGTCCTTAATTATCTGTTCCTCTTGCTTTGAAAAATCTTCTTCATATATTCTTGCAGACAACCATGATACAAAATCTCCAGTGTTGGTGGCTGCCCTGCAGGTCAGGTCGCAGGGAAAATCGAATATCTTCCCGGTCTTGACCGCCTCCACGTCTTTCCAGCCGGGTTGATTAAAAAAGCTTACCAAGGTCTTCCTGTAGCCTCCGCAGCCATATATCACTTGAGGGTTTAAATTGATCCACTCCTCTCTGGTCATAGGAACCACTTGACCTCTTTTGTTCAAATGAGGAGGAATGCCGCCCGCGGCATTTATCATTTCATTCTGAAATGAATTATCTCCGGGCGTCATAACCGGATCCAGGCCCATTAGCCTGATAACCCTCTTTCTTCTGTTTTGTGGTATCCTTTCCACCTTTTTTGCAATAAGCTCGAGCTTACTCCTTACTTTATGAACTAATCCCTCCGCCTTATCTTCGGCGTTAAAAATCCTGCCAAGCAGTAGAATATTTCTGTAACTATCCGCAAGGGAATCTGTCTCCAGATTAACCAGTTGGCACCTGCTCTTATTGAATCTCTCCGTTACCTCTCTCTGCATATCGGAACAAAAGATTACATCCGGTTCAATCTCTTCAACCCTGTTCAGGTTTGGTGAAAAGAAACCCCCAATAATTCCCTTATGCGCTGTTTCCGGTTGGTAGGCGCTGTGATAGGTTATGGCCTTGAGAGTATCACCCGCGCCTATCCCCATTATGATCTCGGTAATACTGGGCACCAGGGAGACGACTCGTGAGGGTCTCTCCTCTATACACAGTTTCTTCCCGCTGGCATCGGTAAATTTCACGGGGTATGAAAACACGACAGAGGTCCACAAGATGGCAATAAGCTGAAAAGCGGTTACTGAAATAGGGATAAAACACCTTTTAAGACTGTTTATTTTCAACATTCCTTTATGTTATAATCATTTTAACCATGGCCGAAGATAACGTCACAAAAAGCCTTGTAGGGCAACTCTGTGATGTTATGCTTGATGTAAAACCGTGAGTCTGCTTTCGCCTAATATTCATAAGCCACGCTAAAAAAGACAGATCTCCCTGCCCCCGGATATCCTGATAGTGTTGAAGTGCCTACGGAATCTGTGAAATTAGCTACATAAGTTTCGTATCCCTTATCAAACAGGTTATTGCCATGGAGAACAAGTATCCAGTAGTCATATAACCGCTGTTCGATTTTCAGGTCTGCTGTCCAGTAGTGTGGTAAGGTCCTGGTGGGATTAACATCGGTATCATTCGCGTAATATCCAGGTCTTGCACCTACATAACGAACCGTCGCAGTAGCACTTAACCCGAACCCGGTCCAATATGTCAAATCCCCTCTGAACTGGTCATCTGGAGTATATAGTGCCTGACGCTTGGCGCCACCTTTTCTGTTTTCCTTAGCATCAGTGTTTGTGTAGTAAAGGGCCAAAATCATATTGTAAAATGGCCCAATCTTTGTTCCCAATTCCCAGCCATCGGCTTCGTAGCTATCCAGGTTTTGTGGTCTATAGAAAAAACTTGCATCAGGGACCCAGCGAATTTTATCGTCAATATCCCATTTAAAATACGTAAGTGTGATCAATGCCTTATCATCAAAGAGTGTTTGTTCGGCAGTCATGTCGGTATGCCACCCTGTTTCAGGCTTTAAAGTTGGATTTCCTTCAGCTCCCATTCCCCAGCCCCAGTCTTCATGAGGCCAGAAAAGATCGTTAGGTGTCGGGGCCTTAAAGTGCTTTCCTCTACTAAACTTCAAGACTGTATTTTCAAATGGGTTGCCGATCAACCCGAATCGGGGAAGATTTTCAAACCCGAAGGTTGAATGATTTTCATGTCTTATCCCGGCCAGTGCTTTGAAATACTTGCAGGGCCGATACTGAGCCTCTGCGTATGCGCCCTTTGAATATAAATGGGCCTTGGTTTTTTCTCTGGACCCAGCAACTTCAGCACCATTATCATCCAGATCCACATTCTCATTCCTCCAATCATAATCTCTATAATCTGCCCCTAACAACAGGCTCGAACCTTTAAAGGATTTGACATCTATATTTCCCTCGATTGTGGAAACCTCATTGGTTGTCCAGGTTTTACTTCCCGGCACACCCCCAGTCCAGGAGTTATAATAACGCGTTAAGTTATAATTCTTCATATGCGTATAATCGCCTCTAACTTTCAGACCCAACCACTCGTTAGGATTACTCTTGACTTGAAGTACCATGTGGGCATCTTCATCACTGCCTTTATCAAGCATACTCGCTGCATCACTGCTATAAACCTGTTCACCATTAGCATAAAAATTCTGTGTTCCGGGAGGTGGTTCGACGCCAGGTCTACCGTATTCCCTGTCAATGTAATCACCATAGAAACTGATATCCAGGACGCCCCCTTTATCTAACACCAATTTTAGAGAGACATCGTTGTGAGTGAGATCACTGTTATCTCGAAATCCGTTTGTTTCACGGCGGCTGGCCGTTACATAATACCCGACATCACCGGTAAGAAACATCCCCTGCTCGGCAGACAACTGGTAGGTATCTTGAGAACCGTAGCCGGCGCTCGCTTTCAGATCCACTTTGTCTCGCTTCGGTCTTTTTGTACTAATGTTAATGGTTCCTCCCATTGCACCTGTACCATAGAGGAGAGATCCTGAACCTTTAACTACCTCAATACGCTCAATACTGTTAAGAGGGATTTTCGCCACATTAGATACACCCAGAGAAGGAGAATTAATGTTTACCCCATTAACAAAAACCTGGGTACCATCACCGCCCATGCCTCTAATATGGATCTCCTGAGGAGCTCCCCCATAATTGCCATATGTTCTCAAGTCTATCCCGAGTTCATTTGCCAAAAGTTCCCCCAAGCTTCTTGCTGGGGATTCCTGTATATCTATTTCATCCATTATGATAATTGAGTTAGGGACATCTTTACGTGTCTCTTCGGTTTTAGTAGCAGTAACAACTACCTCTTCTAATATTGCTATATCCTTCTGTTTTTCTTCTGCTTTACTCAATCCGGGCAGGGATAGCACCGCTAAAAGTACAGATACTATAAACCACTTTCTCATTGTTAATCCTCCTTTCCTTCTCAAAGGGTCCGGCGTTAATCTAATCCCATCAAATTAAACGAGTTTCCATTTTTCTTGATTAATAATGGCGGGCAGGGCGTTTATGTGATTGGGTTTATTCCGTCCCACCACTCTTCATCCGCAAAGCCGCAGTTCCTGACCAGTGAGCCTAAACTCTGATCTATTAATAACCTCAGCGATCATGCAGGTAATCCTTTTCATCCCCTTCGCTGTAAGCAGCCACCAGGCATCCATTACATCATAGTTTCCACCTATAGATGAAACTACCTCGATCCTGTCTGCCTTAATCTTCAGTCTTTTTTCAGCCTCTTCAAAATCGATTGTATCATCCAGGCTCTCCTTGCCCACAAGGTAAACGATTACTCCTGTCTTCATTTTCATCACCTCCTTTCTCCATAAAAAAGCCCGCCATCGGTCTTAAAATGGCGGGCTGAAAATTTTACTGCTACCTGCCCACATTCTCAGACCGGAGAATGGTAAGGGTTCTTCCTGGCAGGTTTTCTGGCTCTCCCG
>JGI10211J34971_10003405_pt1 | contig 12739 bp, 6 predicted proteins | sample Etolagsediment_FD_34971 | JGI IMG/M metagenome (IMG submission 34971) | reverse complement strand
TTGGCTTTTACCGCATCATGCATGCAAAGGCCGATCAGGTTTCAAAGTTTCTTGAAGATGATTTACTCACCATTATTCACGATGCATTTGGTGAGGCTGATGAAAACCTTGCAGCAGATGCAAAGGCTGCTTACGAAGCTGCTGTGCAGCAAGCAAAAGACTTCGGTGCGCCAGACCCAGAGGCAACCGAACCTGTAAAAAGAGCTAAAGCTGCATACGTTTCCGCGAAAGAAAGCGGTAGCAACGAGGGCGACGTTTATGATCACCTTTTTCGTTTTTTTGAGCGCTACTATGACAACGGAGATTTCATGTCTCTTCGTTATTTCGCACGGGAAACAGATGGTAAAGCCGCCCCTTACTCCGTGCCTTACGATGGCAGAGAAGTCTACCTGCACTGGGCAAATCGCGATCAGTATTACATTAAGACCGCAGAACATTTGGCAAACTTCGCTTTCGATCCTACTCATGCGAAAGAATTCAGAGATCACCACGGTCAGATATTCGAAGATAAGCCACTAAGGGTGAGCTTCCGCATCGTTGAAGTCAGTGAAGGCGAACATAACAATGTCAAAGCCAATGATCAGACCGAGAGATACTTTATCCTCCATGGCGATGAACCTTTGAGACTCGAAGAAAATATGGATGGAGGAACCGATCTCGTTATTCAGTTTGAGTATCGAGTTGATCCTGAAAAATCTGGCCAAGAAGGAACCTGGAGGAAGAAACGCCTTGATGAAGCAGCAGCGACTATTAAAGATGCGTTATCTAAATTAAACGGGGCAGATGATTTAGTAACGGCATTATTAACACCCGCGCCGACGGAAAAAGAGAAAGAGCGGACGCTCCTTGAAAAATATCTGTTGCAATATACCGCCCGAAATACCATGGACTATTTTATCCATAAAGACTTGGGCGGTTTTTTACGGCGTGAACTGGATTTCTACATCAAGAATGAGGTAATGCGCCTTGACGAAATCGAAGCATCTGATGCTCCACGTGTCGAAAGCTATCTTGCAAAGATCAAGGTGCTCCGAACGATAGCCAGGCATTTAATCGATTTTCTGGCGCAGCTTGAAGATTTTCAAAAGCGATTGTGGCTCAAAAAGCGATTTGCATACGGAGTGAGATACCTAATTTCTGTTTCTGAAATTCCTGTTGAATATCATCAATTCATACTCAAGAATAAAGCGCAGGTCGAAGAATGGAAAAGCAACCTCGCTATCGATGCAATTGATAAACTGGATCAACATTCAAGTTTGATGATAGATACCATGCATTTCGATGAAGGCTTTGTTGAAAGGCTACTGTCTGAAATCGAAGAGCTGGAAGAGAAAACGGAAGGAGTTTTGATTGGTGCTGAAAACTTCTCTGCGATTCGGTTCTTAACGAGGAAGCTAGAAGGTGAGCTGGATACTATTTATATTGACCCGCCATATAATACTGACGCCTCCGCGATCCTATATAAAAACAACTATAAAAGCTCATCATGGTGTAGCCTGCTGGCTGACCGCGTGGAGGAATCTACTCGTCTGTTAAAGCAGTCTGGTATCTTTTGTGCTGCTATTGACGATGAACAGGTCTCTGAACTTAAATGCATTCTATCGACGGCATTATCTAGAGACCTTGGGACAGCACCCGTGAGATCAAACCCTCAAAGCAGGAAATCGCGGACGACCCTTTCTCCTTCGCACGAATACGCATTATTCTTCGGAAAAGGATCAGAGGCTGTTCCAGGGAGTCTTGGCCTTACAGAAAAGCGATTGGCTCGCTATCCACTGAAAGATAAGAAAGGAAATTTCTCATGGATGAGCTTCATAAGAACAGGGACAAATGACAAAAGAACAGACCGTCCTAAGATGTTCTACCCAATTGTAGTCAATGAAAATAATGAATTAAGAATACCTGAAATGGAATGGGTAGAACCAGATAATGGACTTGGGAGTTATAAAATTCTAGAAGAATTAAGTCCAAATGAAACCCCTGTTTATCCTATATCTGAGAACGATGGTCAGAGCGTTGAGAAGCGATGGCATCGTGGATATGAAAGGGTCATCAACGAACCAGAGGAATACAGAGTTAGGCGAGCCGAAAATGGAAAAATTAGCATAGACTTCAAAACAAGAATTGATGAGACCTCGACACCAACAACTTGGTGGGACAAAAATGAGTATGCTTCAGCAAACTATGGTGCTGCCGAACTAAAAGACCTCTTCGGAGTAAAGCCTTTCGATTTTCCGAAAGCCGTAAATTTGGTTGAGGATTGTTTACGCGCATCTTCCGCTAAAAGTGATGCACTGATCTTTGACTACTTTGCCGGTTCAGGAACTACGGCGCATGCCGCGTTAAATCTCAACCGAGAGGATAATGGCCGGAGAAAATTTTTCTTAGCCGAGATGGGCGCTCACTTCGAAGGTGTCATATTGCCTAGAGTAAAGAAGATCGCATATTCACCTAAATGGAAAGACGGAAAACCGCAAATCGATATGGTGACAAGTTCCGAGAGTGCGCCGCGAGTGATTAAGGTGCTCAACTTGGAAAGTTACGAGGATACGGTATTTAATCTGGAATACTCAGAGCCTTTCGATGTGTCGTCTCAAAACCCGGATTTTCATCGTGAGTTTATGCTCCGATACTGGTTAGAGATTTCATCAAAGGGAAGTCCATCTCTTCTTAATATCGAGCAGTTCGCCGATCCAACTGCTTACAAGCTTCAGGTAAAGCAACCAGGTAGTGACGAATACGTTGAAAAGACTGTTGATCTTTTAGAGACATTTAATTGGTTGATCGGATTGCATGTCGAGCATTTGGACCGCTGGCGAGGATACGAAGCGGCCTTTACGCGGGAAGTAGACCCAGAATTGCCGGAGGATAGTAACACCCGACTCATCATAGATGGAAACTTGAAGGAGACGGATGAAGGTGCATGGCGTTTGCGCAAGATCGAAGGTTATAACCTTCGAACGCCGGGAGACCACTCTGATCGCGAGCGCGTACTGGTGATATGGCGCAAGCTTACCGGCGATCTGGAGCAGGATAATCTGGTCCTAGATGAATGGCTCAAGAAGTATCGCTTGTCTACTCAGGATTCGGAGTTCGATGTTATATACGTCAATGGTTCGAATAACCTGCCAAATCTTCGCCAAGCCGAAGAAACCTGGAAGGTTCGGCTCATCGAAGAAGCCTTCCATCAGGCCATGTGGGATATGGAGAACTGAAGCATGGCATCAAGGTCAAGGAAACCAAAGCAACTCCCGTTTGGGCATAAGCTGATCCTCAATCAGTGGATTGTCAGCCTGTTTGGCTTGGACCCACTGAAGGATCACAAGGATGGCAAGCGCACTTTGAGGCCCATGTTGCCCTTGGCCAAGATTATCAAGGATACCCCGGAGGGCATGAATGCGGAAAACCTTCATAGGTATTACCGCGAGCTTGATATCAACCTGCAAAGCGATGCGATAGTTACGCCCGAGGATTTGCTCCGCTACGAACACAACATTGTTAGCCATACGTTAGCCATTAACGAAAAGCGTGATCGCCCCATAGTCTGGAAGTACTACCAATGGCTGTCTTTGCTGTTCGCAGAGATTTATCTGGAAAGGTTTTTTGCCGACCGCGAGGCTTTGTTGGACCAGTTGAATTCCTATGTCGATACGTTCAATACCTACTGGACAGATCAGGGATATGAAACCGGGATTACACCTTACGACCTGGATGATTTAAACAAGCTGTGTCTTCAAAATGCTACCGGCTCAGGCAAGACCTTGCTGATGCATGTCAATTTCCTGCAATTCCGCCACTATGCCGATGCTTCAACTTTTAAACATGATCTCACCCGCACTGTCCTGATCACGCCTAATGAAAGCTTGTCGGAGCAGCATCGCAAAGAGATGCGGGCCAGCGACATTCTGGTGGAAAGATTGTTGACCGATAGTGGTGACTTATTTTCTTCCGGTAAGAATGGATTGCGTCAGGTGGACTTTACCGAAGTGACCAAGCTGGGTGATCAGGATGGCCCAAACACTATTGCCGTGCGTAACCTTGGTGATCAGAATCTATTGCTGGTCGACGAAGCTCATCGCGGCATGGGGAGCCAGGAAGAACGTGGTTGGTTCAAGAGCAGGTTGCGCTTATCCGAGAAGGGTTTTGTATTTGAGTATTCAGCAACTTTTAAGGAGGCCATCACCGCCGCCAAGCGCCCTGAGATCGAGGCAAGTTACGCCAAATCCATCCTGTTCGATTATTCGTATCGCTATTTCTACGAAGACGGCTACGGTAAGGACTATCGCATTTTTAATTTGCCTAAGACCTATGATGAATTGCAATTCTCCTATCTGACTGCCTGCCTTCTGTCATTTTATCAGCAGCTCAAGCTATTTGAGGATAAGGGCGTGTCTTACGTGCCTTACAATTTGGAAAAACCTCTTTGGGTATTTGTCGGATCAAGTGTGACCAAAGCATCAGGGTCAAAAGCCGAGAAAGACACGGTTTCAGATGTAGCGCAAATCATTCAATTTTTGGCTGCGTTCTTGAAGGATCGATTCACGGCAACTACCGAGATCGAGCGATTGCTTAAGGGGAAAGCGCGGGATACCGGTTTGCTGGATGAACATGGCGGCGATATTTTTGCAGGCGGCTTCGTGTATCTGCAACACCTTCTCACGGCAGGAAAATGGAGCGCTGGTGACTTGTTGCAGGATATCCTCCAGAAGCTTTTTCAGACCAAATCCGGTGGACATCTTTCAATTGCCCGAATAAAGGGCGATGAAAATGAAATTATGCTTCGTGTCGGCCAAGCGGATGAGCCTTTTGGCCTGATCAATGTGGGGGATGCCGGTGGTTTGGCTTCCCATATCGCCGATAAAAATTTCGACAATGTTTCTGTTCTGGAATCCGAATTTTCCGAGACCTTGTTCGGGCAGATAACGTCCTCTTCTTCGCCGATCAATATATTGATTGGGTCGAAGCGTTTTGTGGAAGGATGGGACTGTTGGCGCGTTAGCACTTTGGGCTTGATGCATGTCGGTAAAAGCGAGGGAGCGCAAATTATCCAGCTCTTCGGGCGCGGTGTTCGGCTGAAGGGACATGATTGGTCACTTCAACGAAGCGGATTTTCGACCCCGACACATCAGCCACAATACATCCAATATGTTGAAACGTTAAATGTCTTTGGTATTGAGGCGGACTTCATGGAGCGTTTCCGCAAGTTCCTGGAAGAAGAGCAACTACCAACCAACGATCAGAAGCAGGTTTACACAGTACCTCTGACCGTCACCTATGACTTTGGCAAGCGATTAAAGGTGCTTCGCCCCCGTCGTAAACGGGGTGATGGCCGCGAGTATGACTTCAAGCGGGATGGAGCTGTTCCTGCGTTCGGAGTTGTGCCTGACAAATTACGTGAAAAGATAATTGAGATTGACTGGTATCCACGTATTCAGTCATTGGAATCCAAAAAACGCGGCAGGCTTGGAGAAAAAAAAAGTGCTGTATTCACAAAAGGACATCTGGCGCTTTTGGATTATGACGACTTGTTTTTCCGCCTGGAGAAATTCAAGCGTGAACGGACATGGCATAATCTCAATATTGACAAATCAGCCATTGTCTCCCTGCTGTCCGATACGACATGGTATCGGTTGGTAACACCTGCCGGGAAATTGGGTTTTGACGTGTTCGCCAATGTCCATCTTTGGCAGGAGATGGCGTGCGAGCTGCTGCAAAAATACACCGAGGAATATTACAACTACTGCAAGGCGGCGTTTCTCGAACCACGCCTTGAGCTTCGTGAATTAGAAGCTGGAGATGGAAACTTCCCGGAAGCGGATGAATATCAGCTTATCGTCGATGCGAATGAAGCAGCGCTCATCAAAGATATCGAAGTTTTAACTGGCGATATCGCGGCTAGAAAAATCGGAATTCTTAAAGGGGGGGATCTTAAGGGCTGCTTATTTGGAAACCATCTCTATGAACCCGTTCTTCATGCCGCGAAAGGTGGTAAAATTCAGATTGCACCGGTCTCGTTGAATGAGAGTGAGTTTAAATTCATTGAAGACTTACGTGAATATATTGAGCGCGAGCAAGCGCGACTCGATGATGAAGGAATTGAGTTATTTCTTTTAAGAAATGAAAGCCGGGGTCGTGGTATCGGCTTTTTCGAGGCCGGAAATTTTTATCCTGATTTCCTGTTATGGCAGGTTAAGGACGGCAAGCAATACCTGTCCTTCATCGAACCTCATGGTCTTCAACATGAGGGGCCAGGGCACAAGAAGATTGAATTTCACAAAACCATAAAGGACATTCAGGGGCGTCTTGCTTCAGAGAATATTGTGCTCAACAGTTTCATTGTCACACCTACCCGTTTTGGAAAATTGAATTGGGGGTTGTCGTTGAATGAGCTGGAATATATGAATGTCTATTTTATGGAAGACCAAAGGGATGCCTATGTTTCAGGCATAATAGATAAAATGGTTCTCTAGAAAAGGGAATTAAGGCACAGGAGCAGACTATGAGAAAGCATACGGCCACATTTGCTAACCTGACATTGAAATTTGGAGAGAAATCACTTCTTGATTATTCCGAGGAAATAGTTCTTCCTGCTTTTCTAGATCCTACAATGATTAGAAGTTATGGAGATACCACTCATTATCATTTCTACGATACTTCACTGGTTAAGCTAGCAGATGATACGGCAGGCATTGCCGGACGTTTGATCAAGGATACAACGCTTTCAAGAACCCAAATTTATGATCCTGAAAAAGGCCTGATTAAGGACGAACAATCTATCAGATCGTCACCCTCGTCATTTTTCTTGCTGATATTGAATAATCATCGACTCGTATATTTCCCAGAAACACCGCATGCACCAGATATAAGCGCATTCAAGGCAACTCTCGCAGCTTTCCTAAAAGATAAGCATCAAGCATTTTTTAAGCAGCTTCATAAGGAGCTTGCTGAGTCAGGGGAAAAAGTTTCATCAAAAAAATTATTGGAAACTCATCCACTGCCACATTTAGAAGTTATTCCGCTCACGAGCAGTGAAGGCATTGATGAGTTTGTGCGTGGTTATGACAAACTCAAATCAATTGAACTTCGTCTCATCAAGCCAAACGATGAGATTGATGGTGAAGAAATACTAAATGAGGTTCGCGAATATTTTCATGGGCTAAATCCGAAATCCACTAAAATCCATTCGTCAAACCCAGATGGTCTAGATAAGGAAAGAGCAGTCGAGGTTATACACGATGCAACAGCAACAGGGACCCAAGAAGTAACCCTTTTTGGCACTGACGAACATGGAAACAAGCTAAGGGGAAATAATGAAAAATTCCGTGTTGCTGTTGAGATTACGGATGTTCCTGCAACTAAGAAGGGTCTAGCTAATAAACTATATTCTGTGTTTAGAGGCTTGGAGGCCGAAAATGTGATTTCAATACCACAGTCCAGTCCTGATGCAGCAAATAGAATTCTCCAAAAAGTTCGCTCCTTACTTGGTGGATAGCAATGGATTGGCAAAAAGAACTATTTAAAGAGAAAAACCTTGGTGACGTCTATAAGAGCGCCCGGCAATTCTCTTTTTCTTCAAAAGACAACTGGATGCTGATTGTTTTTTTGATATTTCTCTTCGTTATCGTTGTGACTTGGTGGTTTTTTCATGAAACAACTAATCCTTCTGCATCCATTATGAGGACCACTCGCGCTATGGCAGATGCTGGCGTGGCTTTTTCTACAAGTATTTTGGGGTTCTTGATTGCTGGATTTGCAATTTTTTCATCGGTTACCAAACCAGACCTTTTCATTGCACTTGCGAATATCCCATATAAAAAGAATAGTGATATTTCCAGGCTAAAATATGTGTTCTTTAATTTCCTCATAGTGTTCATCCATTATCTTGGCTTTATGGCATTGTGCTTGTTTACAGACATTTTCTTATCCGAGGGTATGCCGTTGACTAAGTTAATTGGTCAACTTACCGCCGAGAATCTCACGGTACGTTACCTTATTGCTTCGGCTGGATTAATAGTTGTTGGAGTATGGTTTGCTAGTATCCTGCTTTTACTTAAAGGCTTCATTTGGAATCTCTATCAATCAGTACTATTGGCTATTGCAACCGAAGAAGAAATGCGGAAAGCTGAGGTCAGGGACGAGAATTAAGCATCTATTATTGTGGTGATAGCCTTACCACGAAGGCAAATTCATAAACCATTTTTTTGGATCAGCCCCATTGTGTAGCGCTGTCCCTGAATCCCTCCCTGTTGGGTTGGCTTGGGTTGTTGTTGGTTTTGTTTGTGGTGTGAGTTCGATTACCTGAATCTGCGCTTCTTGGGTGTGTGGATCTGCTTCTTGCCTGTGCATTCCGGGTAGTTCACGCAACCCAGGAACTTGCCATAGCGCCCTTTGCGCTCTACAAGCCAGCCGTCTTCGCATTCAGGGCATGATGGAAACGCGGCGCCGCAGCGACAGATCATTTTATTCAGATTTTCTTTGTCTTTTTGTGGGATGTCCTGGCCGCATACGGAGCATGATGTTTGCTTTTCTCCGCATAGAAAACTGTGCTCGCAGGTGTAATAAAGGCGATTACCTTTGGTTGTGTTCTGGGCCAGCATGTGACCACCACATTGCGGGCAGTGATGTTTTGCGACAGCCGGTTTGTTTTGCTGGGTCGTTTCGTAGTCTTTGTGCTCGATGAGTTCGGTGACGAAGGACGATGGTTTTTCCTTATCAGCTAATATGGTGACGGACTTTTTGGCGCGGGTGAGCGCCACATAAAATAATCTGCGTTCCTCCGCATGGCTGAATTCTTCTGGTTCCGGCAAGACAAGATCAAGCAAGGGATCATCGACGATCTCTGATGGGAAGCCCATTTTTTCACGGGAAGCGCGTAAGATCACAACATGATTGGCTTCCAGGCCTTTGGAGGCATGGACTGTCATGAAGCGGATGCTCAGATTTTTATAGCGCGCAGATATTGCTCTTAGGTTTTGTGGTCTGATGTGGTGATAGCGTCCAAGCAGCAAGACGCTCGCTTTGGTTTCTGTGGTTTGGGCGAGCTGTTCTAGTGCTTCGTTCAGGGCGATTTCTTCCTGACCCTTGCCGTAATATTTGATAGTGATGGCGGGTTCACTTGCGGTGCTGGCCGTTATGACCGTCTTTGTGATCTGCGATGGGTTTTGCAGGACAAAATGTCGGGCGGGCAGGGCGATCTTATCGACACTCCTGAACGTGCGCCCCAAATCCACCGTGCTATGGATCGCCTCAGTCTGGTTAAAGGCGCCGCCGAATTCCGCGCCGAAGTGACGCATCAGGTGAATATCCGAACCTGTAAAGCGGTAAATGGATTGCCAGTCATCCCCGACAGCAAAAATCCGTGCATCCTCGTGCTGTTTTTTAAGCGCCTTGAGCAGGCGTGCTCGCCCCGCTGAAATATCCTGAAACTCATCCACGAGTAGATGTCGATACGGGCTATTGTAGCGTCCCTTCTCGACATGCTCGCTGGCGCGCGTAATCATGTCCTCAAAATCGATCCTTTGATCCAGGCGTGTTTGATAACTCTGGTAGACGTGGGTAAAGATCTGTAAAAACGCATTGCTACGGGACGCATCATCGGAAGCGCTCACTCTGGCCTGGCAGGCTTCGATGGAGGTGCCTGAACTTTTGAAGTGCCGTAAGAAAGTGCCGAGGATTTGGGTGAACGCATCGACCTGGCCCATCGCGGCGAGGGTTTCGAAGATGTCATCGTCTGGGCGTGTGCGTAGTGTGACGTAAGGGGAAAGCTTTTCCTTGAGCGTTTCGGTTAATCTGCCTTCGACCCGCTCATAGCTATAGGTTTCGATCAGGGTGGTGCCATGGTCCTGATGCACTTTGCGTTTCCATTCCATGCCTTGGAGGTAAGCGTCGCGGTTGACATGCGGCGCGGTGGTGAATTGATACCCTTCCGGTCCTTTAACTCTTCTCACCCCAAAATGTTCGATATAAACGCCGCTCTCCTTTAGCCGGAAATCCGGCATATAGGCGCGGCGATTATTCTCTGGCAGCGCATGTTCGTAAAGTGGTTCGTAGTCGTAATCGATGCCATTGAGATAGAGCCAGTTTGCAATCTCCAATTCCTCGAAGCTTTTGACGCGCTCACCTTGTAAGGTGCGCAGCTCGTGGCTTTCCACATATTGGTAATACTGGTCTTTTGTTTTGAAGTCCCATTCGCTCTTATACGGCCAATAAAAATCAGCGAACCATTTCAGGATCAGTTTTGCCATCCCTGAGATTTTGGCGACATCATTGATCAGGATATCGCGCAGGTGCGCTCGAAACTGCGCTTCATCACTGGCATGCGGGGCCAGCGCCGGGGCCGTGCCTTCAACCTCGCGAATGATCTTGTAGCCAAGCGCATGAAAGGTCAGGGCGTCGACGTTTGCGCCGGCGCGTTGTTCGATGCGCTTTGCCATCTCGGTGGCCGCATCACTGCCAAAAGCCATGAGCAGAATCTGCTCTGGTAGCCGAATGCCACGCTCGATCAGATAGGCGGCCTTGGCCACAATGACGCTGGTCTTTCCTGATCCCGCGCCTGCGAGGACCAGGGTTGCATCCTCATCGGTGAGCACCGCCAGGCGTTGCTCAGGCGTGAGAGGGTTGCTTTCTATCGTATCGAAGAAATCCTTCATCGCTTCTAATTCATCATCGATGAATGCCTTGATGGCTGCTTCGCGAATGCGTTCAGGCTTTCCTTGAAATCTAGTGATCACATCATGCAGCTGCTGCTGCTCCCCTGTGAGCGCCCCCTTTGGCAGGGTTTTGGGGAAGGCCTTCAGAGCCTTGGAGGCTTTGCTCAGGAATGGCGCAAGCAGGCAGGCTGACGGGTAGCGGCGGGGACGTTCCAGGCGCTGCGCAGCCTCAAAAAGGATGTGAAGCTCTTCTTTGGCGGCATCGAATTGCTGGGCGACATGCTGGGCGAGTGCCTCGTTGGTCACGGCGGTGAAACGTATGGCTTCATCTTCGCTCAGGCCAACGACCCTGAGTTTTTTGTCATCCTTGAGCTGGAAGGTGACGGATGAGAACCCAAGAGACTTATTGGATTGGGCCGGTCCTGCCAATTCTGGGTAGAGGATGGTTTTTTCAGGGTTGCCGTAGAGAGTGATGCCGGCCGGTGTCTGCTGTGCGCCCCAATATCCAAAGCCCAATGGGCGCAGGAACAGGCCTGCCAAAGCGCCTCTTTTTATTGTTGCAGGTCCCGTGCTAGTCATCTGGAAAGCTTATTCGGTATCAGTGTGCTTGGTGGTGTCCATGGGTACCGGGCTACTTGCCACCCGGTATGATTATGCTGGCATCATCGGTTTCGTCCTATCTCTTTTTTCTGAAACACAACTGGCGATCGACCCGGCCGGGCTGTAACGATCAAGTTCGAAGAGAATCGCCGATATCGGCGCTGGCAGCAGCTCATCGACGGTAGGGTCGTCTCAAAATCTGGCAGAAACGTACCTGTCAGAGCGCCATGCGCAGCTGATGCTGCTCCTGCGCATCCAGGCATTCACGCACGATCAGCTTGTGTTCGATGCCCCAGGGCGAGTACAGGTGATCGATCACCATTTCACCGTAACGGCGGATGTTTTCCTCGCTGTCCGGTGCTCGCTCAACCTCGCTCTCGATCCAGCGCCGAAATTTCAACTCCCAGGTCTCCACCGGAAAACACACCAGCCCCGACACGGTATGCAGCGAGGCGGCCGCGGGTGTCGCCATGAACGCCTCGAACACGCGCTGGATGATGCGCCGCTCATCGATCGGCTCCTCGGCGATCCAGTCGTCGAACGCCTGCTTGAGCTGTCGTTCGGTCGTCACATAGATGATCATCGCCTGGCTCCTAGAACTGGATGCGCCGCATCAAATGATGCGTCTCGAGCGTCAGCACGCGGGTGTAGATCAGCGTGCTGGCGATATCGGCGTGGCCGAGCCAGCCCTGCAGCACCGGCAGCGGGGTGCCGTGCAGCACCGCGTTGATCGCGAAGGAGTGGCGGAAGGTGTGCGGGCTGACCGGCACCGACAGATTCAGCGGCGCGGTCAGGCGTTCGAGGCGCTTGTTGATGGCCGAGCGCGTGACCGGGAAGAAGCGCGCATGGCGGCGCACGCCGTGGGTGGTGATGTAGCGCTCGACCTGGCGCAGGTAGTCGGGGTCGGACAGCGGCAGCAGGCGCGGTTTTTTCGCCGCGTGCTTGCGCGGGCGCCCGCGCGTCTTGAGGGTCTCGATGGAGACGTAGGGCAGGCGCGTCGACAGCTCAAAATGCGCCGGGGTCAGCGCCAGCGCCTCGGACACGCGCGCGCCGGTGTGCCACAGGGTGTTGAGCAGCAGGCGCGAGTTGTCGTCGAGNGTGCTGTCGAGCAGCGCATGCACCTCCGGCAGCAGCAGGTAGGCCGGCATGTCGCTGTGGCGCAGCACGGCCGGGCGCTGCTCGAGCAGCTGCCCCCAGTCGATGACGAGCGGCGCGCTCGCGCGTGCCTCGGTTGACCCGTGGGTGATCAGTTCGGGCATGGCCGGGGGCGTCGGCTGAGCGGGGTGATGTTGTCGGCGGCGGCGATGGCGAGCGCCTGCGCGATACGGGCGAGCACGTCGCGATGGCGGTGGGCCACGCCGTCGCGCGCGGCGTCATGGGCGCGGCGCACCTCCATGAGCAGGCTGTCGAGCGGCGCGTGACGGGTGGCGAGCTCATGGGCGAGTGCACGGCAGGTGCTATCGAAATGGCGGCGCAGGCGCTCGGCGAGG
>JGI10211J34971_10003403_pt1 | contig 12748 bp, 18 predicted proteins | sample Etolagsediment_FD_34971 | JGI IMG/M metagenome (IMG submission 34971) | reverse complement strand
AGAATATACCAAGCATACTTTGGTCATACACTACAACAGTTACGTGAAACAAAAGCATCTAACAATAGCATATACAGAGAAAAAGTAGGTAATAGAATTAAACTACTAGACACAGTAGACTCTAGTAACTATAAACGTATAGAAGAAATAATTAAAGCAAGCAATCCAGCTTTGATTATCTTTGACCAGATAGATAAGATTAAAGGATTCAAAGCTGACCGTAATGACCTTGAATTAAAACAAATATATCAATGGGCACGTGAGATAGCTAAAGAATATGCCCCAGTTATTGCCATCAGCCAAGCCTCAGGTGAGGCTGAAGGCAAACTGTGGCTAACCATGGATATGGTAGACAGTAGTAAAACTGCAAAGCAAGGCGAAGCAGATTGGATATTAGGTATAGGTAAAGAACAAGACAACACAAGTAGAATGAGATACTTTAATATAACAAAAAACAAACTAACAGGTGATGAAGATACACTGCCTGACATGAGACATGGTCAAGGACAAATACTAATCAAACCAGAGATAGCAAGATATGAAGACATTCGATAAAGCTATGCGTAATACATACGCACCACATACAGACTTTGGATTTCTACTAGGTGCTATACCTAGTAATCCTAAAGCCATACCAAGCAACATAGATATGGTAATTGAAAGACGCAATAAGTTTTTTATAGGCGAATGGAAAAGACCTAATGAAGAAATAAGTATGGGTCAAAAGATATTGCTTAAAGCTTTAGCAAAGATGCCTAACTTTTTTGTATATGTAATTGAAGGTTGGTCTACTAAAAATGAAACTGTTGTTAATGGTATATATAGATTACAGAATAACTTACTACGCAAGGTAGGTAAAGGTAAAGAAGACTTGCGTGATATATATTGTTCATGGTATAATAGTGTAGAAGGAAAATAATATGAATCATTTAGTATTAGATACAGAAACTACAATTAGTAACAAAGGTAATCCGTTTGATACAACAAACAAATTATGTTATGTTGGTTTAGGTAGTAACCAACAAGTAGAACTATACGATATAGAGTTCTCAGCCGAACCCTACAAGAGACTACTCCTGGCTATCCAAGAAAAACTGGATAGTTGTCATATGCTTGTGGGGTTCAACCTTAAGTTTGATTTGCACTGGCTGGCTAGGTATGGGATTAACCTGACCAAATCCCGTGTATGGGACTGTCAGCTAGTGCACTTTATTTTAACTGGTCAACAACAAACATATCCTAGTCTTAATAGTGTAGCTGAGTACTATAAACTAGAGAGCAAACTAGACGCAGTTAAAGAACAGTACTGGAACAATGGCATAGATACTACCCAAGTTCCAGAAGAATTGTTACGTGATTACCTAACACAAGATGTTAATCTTACAGAACAGGTAATGATAAAACAAATGGAAGAGTTAAATAGTAAACCACATCTTAAAAAATTAATAAGCTTACATAACCAAGACTTATTAGTCTTGCAAGAAATGGAATTTAATGGTATACTATATGACTATAATAAATCAATTATATTAGGAGATGAACTTGAAGAACAAATCGATAAGCTGGACAAAAAGCTTTATCAATATCATAATCTTGATTCTTTTAATCCCAACAGCGTTGACCATCTTAGTGCTTTCTTATATGGTGGAGCTATTAAACTCCGTCATCAAGTACCTGCTGGACAGTATAAGACTGGAGCTAGAGCGGGTGAAGAGAAACTTAAGTGGGAAGAGTACGAAGTCAGACTCCCACGAAGATTGGTACCTTTAAAAGGTAGTGAGCTATCTAAAGAAGGATTGTTTAGTACTGATGAAAGAACATTACGTAGTCTTAAACCTAATAAAGAAGCTAAAGAAATATTGAATACAATACTAACACGAGCTGAACTAGAGAAACGTAAGTCAACTTACTATCAAGGATTAGTAAAGCTCATTGATGAAAACAACTGGAAGAAAGGAGAAATACATGGGCAACTAAATCAATGTGTAGCAAGAACAGGTAGGCTATCAAGTAGTAGACCTAATCTACAAAACTTTGATGGTGAAATTAAAACGTTATTTAAATCGAGGTATTAAAATGTTACTGCAAGCTGACGCTAAACAACTTGAATGGGTAGGTGCTACTTATTTATCGCAAGATAAAATTGCTATCGAAGAAATATGGAATGGCACTGATATGCACTCAGACAATCAAGCAAGGTTTGGATTACCTTCTAGATTAATAGCAAAGACATTTGTGTTTAGATTAATCTATGGAGGTAGTGCGTATAGCTATGCTAATGACCCTAACTTTTCTGGTAATGAAACTTTCTGGCAACAAATTATTGACCAGTTCTATGCTAAGTATTCTGGATTAAAAGCTTGGCATGACAAGTTAATGTTTCTTGCAAAGAAAGACCGTAAACTAACAATGCCTACAGGCAGGGAGTATTACTATGAACCTGAAATAACACAATGGGGTGTTAAATATCCCCGTACTAAAATTCTAAACTATCCAGTACAGGGACTAGGGGCTGACCTTATGTCCATTGCAAGAGTTAGTTTAAGAAACAGACTCGCTAGTCATCAAGGAGTCAAATTGGTAAACACAGTACATGATTCTATTATACTTGACTATGATGATAAAGTATGTTATACTAATAGTTTAGTTCAAATAGTTAATGACTGTTTTGAAGATGTGCCTAAAAACTTTAAGAAATTATTTGGGCACGATTTTAACCTTCCCATGAGAGTCGAGTGTCAAGTCGGTGAATCATGGGGTAACATGGAGATTGTAGAATGCAATTAGATATTATAGATGTATCACAACCAAGTACTGCAACAACAAGGAATGGTAGACAATACCAGTCTATTGAAGTTACCTTTAAGAATGATGAAGGTAAAGTACAGAGTAAAAAACTAATGTCATTTAGTAATCCTGATGTGTTTAAAACAGCACAAACATGGGAGAAAGGTGACCTAATTAATGTAGCAACAGAGAAAGATGAAGCTGGCTACTGGCAATGGACACGAGTACTAGCTGAAGGAGAGCAATCACCAGCTCCTGCTGTACAAACAGCTAGTGCAACAGCACGACCAGCAACACGAGTAACTGGTAGTAACTATGAGACTAAAGAAGAACGAGCATTACGACAAGTAATGATTGTACGACAAAGTTCTCTAGCCAATGCAGTAGCTACATTAGCAACACATGGTAAAGCCATAACAGAACTTGATGTTATTGGTTTAGCTAAGAAGTATGAAAATTTTGTGCTAGGTCAGCAATCAGCTGATTCTAGCTTTGCAGACTTTGAAGACGACATTCCATTATAATGCAAGCTTTAATTGACATGGATATTGTATGCTTTCGCTGCGCAGCTAGCGCAGAGGAAGACCCATTTGGTATTGCTCAATGGAGAGCTAATGATTTGTTTGACCAAATAATTGAGAAAACAAATTCTGATTCTTACAAAGCATACCTAACGGGAGCTACAAATTTTCGTAAGAAAATATATCCAGAGTACAAAGCTAACCGTACAGCTCCTAAGCCCAAACACTTAGATGATTTAAGAAGATGGGCAGTGGAGCAACTTAATGCTGAAGTAGCAACAGATGGATTAGAAGCAGATGACTTACTAGGCATCAACCAAACAGAAGATACAATCATCTGTAGCCTAGACAAAGACCTACTACAAATCCCTGGCAAACATTTCAGCTGGGAAATAAACGGTAAAGGGTGGTCAAGACCTAATACCTGGCAAGACATGAGCGAACTAGAAGGACTACGGTTGTTCTACGAGCAGTGTTTAAAAGGCGACAGGTCAGATAACATCCGAGGCATAGAAGGAATTGGTGATAAAAAAGCAAAGGTACTGTTAGCTAACTGTCAATCAGAAAAAGACATGCTAGCTACAGTACTAGATGCTTATGGAAATGAAGAAGAGTTTCTTATGAATGCTAATTGTTTATGGATTCTAAGAAACTTTAATGAACCTTACGATGTACACTATGCCACAATTTAAAAGTAAGTTTGAAGTAGAAGTGTGGAAAGAACTTCGTAAGGAATTTCCTCGTACCAAATATGAGTCTAATTCATATAAGTATATTCAACCTGCTATAAATAGGACATATACTCCTGACTTTAGAACAGGAAGAAGATTAATTTATATTGAAGCAAAGGGTAAACTAGACTTAGATACAAGAAAAAAAATGCTATGGTTCAAAGAACACAACCCACATGTAACCATTATATTTTTATTTATGAACCCTGACAATAAGATAACTAAACGAAGTAAAACTACATACGCTATGTGGGCTGAAAAGAATGGTTTCTTGTGGTTAGATTATCGTAAGGATTGGATTAATGATTATAAAAAACTTAGTTAAAAATGATGATGGTTCATACGACTTCGACTTCTCAGTCGATTCTGTAGAAGCCGAATTCTTAATGGACCATGCTATAAAGAATTTAATACGGGAAGGTATTATTAAAACTGTATTAGATGAAAAGAATGAAGCAGAACAATTAGAGTTTGATTTACATAAGGAGACATTGCAATGAAACATCTAGTCATTCCAGATACTCAGGTAAAACCTGGGATTAAATTAGATTACTTGACTTGGATAGGAAAATATATAGTAGACAAACAACCTGATGTTATTGTACAGATAGGAGACTTTGCAGATTTGCCGAGTCTCTCATCTTATGATGTAGGTAAAAAGTCTTTTGAAGGTAGAACATATAAAGCTGACGTTCGTGCAGTACATAAAGGTATGGAAGCATTGCTAACACCATTGTGGAAGTTCCAAGAGAAACAACGTAAAGCTAAAAAGAAAGTATATACTCCTAGAATGGTACTGACTTTAGGCAATCATGAAGATAGAATTGATAGAGCAGTAGAGAATGATAGGAAGTTAGAAGAATTAATTAGCATAGGAGATTTAAATTATGTTGAATACGGTTGGGAAGTACATCCATTTCTTAGTGTTGTTCCTATCAATGGTATTGCTTACTCACATTACTTTGCTTCTGGAGTCATGGGAAGACCAATCACATCAGCAAATGCTCTGCTTACAAAGAAACATATGTCATGCTTTGCAGGACACCAACAAGGCAGACAAATTGCATATGGAAGAAGAGCAGATGGCGCAGAAATGACAGCTATCATAGCTGGTAGTTGTTATCTTCATGATGAATCTTATCTTAACTATCAAACAAATGAACACTGGAGAGGTATCTATGTGTTACATGAAGTTAAAGATGGAAGCTTTGATGAGATGGCTGTATCATTAAAGTATTTAAAAGAACAATATAGTCTTGACAAAAGACGAAAGGTGTGATATAATAATGGTACAAGCAACAAAAAAACAAGTAAATGGTAGTCATTATAAAGACTTTAAGATACAACCAGTAGAGTTTATACATGCTAATAACATAGGATATATTGAAGGTAACGTTATTAAGTATGTATGTAGATGGCAAAATAAAAATGGACTTGAAGATATTAATAAAGCTATTCATTACTTAGAATTACTAAAAGAATTAAACCAATGACGCAATTTGAAAAAGCAAAGTTTAACTCTAAGGCTAACACTAAAGAGTATGAAGATAACTATGACAAAATATTTAGTAAAACATGTCAGCATTGTGGTATGAAACAAACACAAAGAAGTAATGTTCTGTGCCAAAGCTGTGGAAAGGAAGTAAATAATGGCAGTGACGTTCAAAGAACTTTGTGAAAATTTAAAGGAGATAGACGAAGTTACTCTCCTAGAACTACTAGACATCTCAAGTGAAGAGATTGTTTATCATTTTCAAGACAAGATAGAAGACAAGATAGATGAGCTTGAAGAATTAGTTAACGATAATAAGAAGGAATTTGATATATATGACGACAACATTACCTAGTATTTACCAAGAAGTAATACATCAAAGTAGATATGCAAGATTTATACCAGAAAAAAACAGAAGAGAAACCTGGCAAGAAACAGTAGATAGACTAGTAGACTATCTTATACAGAAAGCTCCAGAACTACATAAAGAAATGCCAAGTATCAAAGAGGCAGTACTTAACTTAGACGTAATGCCATCTATGAGATTATTAATGACAGCCGGAGAAGCCTGTGAACGGGATAACATTGCAGCTTATAATTGTAGTTACCTTGCTATCAATAATAAGCGAGCCTTTAGTGAGGCACTCTACATTCTTATGAATGGAACTGGTGTAGGTTTTTCATGTGAAAGACAAGACACTAATAAACTACCAGAGATTCCAAAAGATATAAAAGAATGTGATGATGTTATTGTTGTAGAAGACAGCAAACTAGGCTGGGCAAAAGCATTTAAGAAACTAATATCTTCTTTATATGAAGGGGATATACCTCAGTTTAATTTTTCTAGAGTCAGACCAGCAGGAGCTAGACTTAAAACCTTTGGAGGTAGAGCCTCTGGTCCTGACCCTCTTAAAAAACTATTTCAATTTGTAACAGATACATTTAAAGAAGCTAAAGGACGTAAGCTTAACAGTATAGAAGTACATGATATTATGTGCATGATAGGTCAGATAGTTGTAGTAGGTGGTGTCCGTAGGTCAGCACTAATTAGTTTATCTAATCTAACAGACAGACGTATGAGAGAAGCTAAGATGGGTGCTTGGTGGAATGACCATCCTTATAGAGCCTTAGCTAATAACTCTGTAGCATATACAGAAGCTCCAGATTCAGAAGTATTTATGGAAGAATGGTTATCTTTAGTTAAATCTAAGTCAGGTGAGCGTGGTATCTTTAATAGACTAGCAGCACAAGCACAAGCTAACAAATGGGGTAGACGAGACCCATCATTATCTTACGGGACGAACCCGTGCAGCGAGATAATTTTGAGGGATAAGCAATTCTGTAATCTAACTGAAGTAGTTATACGTGAGACAGATACAGAAAAAGATTTAGCACGTAAGGTTAGACTAGCTACGATACTAGGTACTATACAATCTACTCTTACTAACTTTCAATTCTTATCAGCAGAATGGGTTAAGAACACAGAAGAAGAAAGATTATTAGGTGTGTCATTAACTGGCATTATGGATAACAAATTAACATCAAACCCAGACCCAAAGATGTTAGAAAGGTTAAGAGATGAAGCTCGTAAAACTAACGAAACAATATCAGAAACACTTGGAATACCAACGTCAACAAGCATTACATGTGTTAAACCTTCTGGCACTGTTTCTCAGCTCGTTGATGCTGCTAGTGGTATTCATGCTCGTCATAACGACTATTACATAAGAACAATTCGTATGGATAAGAAAGACCCTATCTATGATTTTATGAAAGATAGTGGTATCAGAGTAGAAGATGAACAGTTTCACCCTAATGAAACAGCAGTGTTTAGTTTTGCAATGAAAGCTCCTAAGAATGCTACTACTCGTAATGATAAGACAGCTATAGAACAGCTAGAAAACTGGTTAATATATCAGCGTCACTGGTGTGAACATAAACCTAGTGTTACCATATCAGTTAAAGATAACGAGTGGGTAGAAGTAGGAGCATGGGTATGGAAACACTTTGATGAGATTAGTGGTGTATCTTTCCTACCTCATTCAGACCATACATATGCACAAGCTCCCTATCAAGATTGTAATAAAGAAGCTTATGATGAGTTACATAAATACAATCCTAAAGAATTAGATTGGAAAACTTTTGTAGAAAAAGAAGACAATACAGTAGGAGCACAAGAACTAGCTTGTAGTAGTGGTTCATGTGAGATACTATGATAACTGAGTTTGTATTAATATTAAGTTTAGTAGGAAACTTTAGTCCTTCTGAAAAGTATGAAGCTACCTTTAGTAGTTGTGAAGAAGCTAGTGAATACTATGAAACTTTTTATAGAGGTAAGAAAGAATATAATGGATATAGATGTATCAGAAAGGATTTAATTGTAGAAAGAGATAAACTAAAATTAGGAATTTAAATTATGCTAGAGTATATATTAGTAATTTATTTAAATAGTAATCCAGAATATATAGGTACATTTCAGGATTGTTTTTCAGCTGAACGATANGTAAGGCAAGTCTATCCTACATATAATAGTAGTTGTTTACATAAAGAATACATTTATTTACCTGAAGATTTACAAGAACATTTTTTTATAGAGCAACCTGATGGTAGCTTTAAAGTTTTACATCAAGTTCAGGAGCATGATTAATGGCAATTACAGCATATCCTATTATGGGAGTTCAATTAGGATTTGAATTTACAGAACAAATTGTAGATGATAACGAAGTAAGCTATTTACTTATTGATTTATTTATTATAAGATTACAGATTGCGTGGTATAAATGAAGATAGCAGTGATTGGAAGTAGAAGTATTAGAGACCCAAAGGTACTCGACATAATAGACAAGTACCTTTCAGTCTACAAAGATAAGAACTATACTATCCTTATGGGTGATGCCAAAGGAGTAGATGAGCTTACTAAGCACTACGCAGACGCACACAATCTAGACGTAGTTAAGTTCTTACCCTACCATTTACTAGATAACAAAACAGAGTTTGATTCTAGACATTTCTTTATTAGAACTAAACAGCTAGTAGACAATGCTGATAGAGTCCTAGCAATATGGGATACTAAAAGTAATGGTACAGAATACGCAATTAAATATTCACAGAAACAAGGTAAACCTACAACTATTATAAAGTTATAAGATAGTCAGCTTCTCTTTTTCTTCTACTATCATATCTATCACCAAAATTTCTAAGTTCTGTTTCAACAGCATCCCAATTACCTTCAGTTATAGCTTTCCAAAACTTAGGAGTTTTAGTAGCTAAGTCTCCATATTGAAAACCAACAGAAACAATAACAGTTTGTTGTTGTCTAGATAAGTCTGAAAACTTTTTACCTGTAGTTTTTTCATAGCTTTTAATTATTTTATTTGATTCTTTTTGTTTAATAGTTTTATCTATTAATTGTTGTTCTTCTTTAGTTATTGTTAATGGCTTTTCTTTTAATTTTTTATAAGCTTCTTCTTTAGTTAATCCTAAATAAGGACTAAATTTATCTTGTAATTCTTGTGGAAAATCTTTTAAGTCCTCTGCATTACGTTGACCTAAGTCAAATCCTGTAGCTATAGTAACACCTGAATTAGAGTTTTTAGGGTCAGGTACATAACCTTCTAGTTTAGTTCCTTCTTGTTGTCCAATAAATTCCCAATCTATTTCAGTAGCTTTAGGCTCTTCCATAAACTTATGTAATTCTTGAGAGCGTTCATTAAGTTCTTCTCCTGTATTATAAATAGGAAACTTACCTGCTTCTATGTCTTTTTGCCAGTAGTTATAAGCTTCTTCTTCTGACATAATCTTTTTTGTTTCTCTGTTATATCCTGGAACTGCTACAAATTTATTATCAGGTGTTTTAATACCAATACTATATACAGTAGTTACAGAACCATCTTCATTAATAAGCTCCTTACCTTGTTTAACTGTATCAGTATGGTAATTAAGTATTTCTTGTTCTTGTGGGGTTACTGACTCTTGTTTTGATAACTCCATGTAATTAGGGGTATCATTAGGATTAGCTGTACCTAAAGGAGGAGGAGTTACTGACTCTTGTTGTGTAGCTTTTTTTTCTTCTTTACCCCATTTAAATACATCAAAAGTATCTAAAAAATCAAGATTAATCGGCATCAGTAACAAGCTCCAGATTATTAAGTTCATCTTTTAGTATCCGTTCTGCCATTTCAATAGGGTCAGTTCCTTCCATCATAGCTCTAATTTTAATATATAGGTTAGCTCTTTGAAGATTAGCTTCCATTGCTGGAGGTAATGCATCAGGGCTAGTTAAACGTCCTGTATTTTTATCTAGTATAATATTGTAGTCAGCATCTTGGCTTTCTCTTTGAAATACAGCCATAGTATATTGTCTAAACTCACCTAAAGACTTTATAATAGAAGATTTAAAATCAGGATTACTATAAAAATGTTTAAAGACTTCAGGTTTTAATTGAGATAAAGCAGTTAATTGTAAATCATATCCTTTTAATTTAGTAGCAGATTTACTATTAAAATCTTGAGCATGTATATTATTTAATGTAGCACTAACTAAATTAATATCACCAGGCTGAGAAGAAGTATCTGCTTTTCTAATAGCTTGTTCTACTACTACACCCCAATCAGGGTCATTAATAACATCAACTTCAGTAGCTGAATAAGAAGTATTTTTAGGTTCAGACATAGCTTTAGCATACACTTGTAATTCTTTTCTAAAGACTTCTTCTAAGTCTTGACTTAAAGCTCCTGCTCCTTTTAATTTAGACAAGGTATCAGCAAGACCATTTAAAGTTTTTTGAGCAAGTTCAGCATTTCCAAACTGCATCATAAATTTAGTATCTAAATCTGTTTTAACAATGGAAGCTACATTTTTTTTATATTTTTCTAAACCTTCTAAACTTAAATCACTTATCATTTCTTTACGAAATAATTCAAAAGTAGCATTCATAGTTGTATTAAAAGATTTAACATCTTCTTTATCTTGAGGCAATTCATCATACATTTCTGCTACAGCTGTTTCAAATCCAGCAATTAATTCTCTAGCTGCTAATACTTTTGAATTGTAATCAGGGTAATTAGTATTATCAAGAAGAATAGCTTTTACTCCTTGAGTAATTTCAGTATGTAGCATTTCTTTTATGTTAGCTGTACCTCCTGCATCTTTCCATATAGCATAAGTTTCTATTTTAGATAAGCCTTCAGAGCTTTCTAATAAAAATTTAGCTCGTTCATACTTACTTGATTTACTTTTATAAAAATCATAAGCTACTTCTAGTTTATCTCTAGGTAAATCATAGGCACTACCTTCAATAAAGGGGTCAATAAATTCTACCTTTTGTTTATATTCTTCTAAAGCTATTTTTTGTGCAGTTTCTTGAGCTTTAATTTGATAAGCGTAAAGGTCATTTGTTCCTAATTGATTTGTAGTTTGTGCATATCTACTTACAATTTCATCTTGTGCCCACATATTGTTATTAACTAATTTTTGAATTTCAGTTTTGTTTCTAATCATACTTTCATAAGGATTATAAATTCCTTGAGCTTCCCCTTTAGAAAGAGTACTAGTAATAGTATCAACTCTATCTAAAATTTTAGCACGAGCATCTCCTTCAAGACCAGGTAATTCATTTTGCAAAGCAGTTCGCTCTGATATTAATAAATTTCTACCATCAGGACTATTAGCTAAAGCTTCTTGATAGTGGTCATAAGCAAGGGCATTAGCTTCTTTAGTTACTTTATTTTTTTCTAATTGTTCATAATTACCTAGCCCAAGCATAGCTCCACCCGCTAAAGTAGTAAGCAAAGAATCGTCTATAGCCCCAGATTTATCTACAACACCAGGTTGTACTGTTAATCCAGGGTATAGCTTTTCCATTTTAGTAGTTTCAAAGTCTGATTTCGCCATGTTAGTCCTCTTTTAAATCTTGTAGTTCGTTATATAAAGTTTCTAAAGTGTTTCTGTATTCAGAGTTAGGTGCTAATTCTATAAAAGATTTTATAGCTTGTATGTCTTCAGTAGAATATTTAGGATTAGCATGTATTCTTCTACGTTCTAGTATGTCATTAAATAATGATTTAAGTCTAGATTTTTTAGATTGACTATCTAATTTAATTAGCTCTTCCCAAAACATGTCTCTTTGATTATCTGTGAATTCAGCAATAAAGTTAGCAGTTCTAAAAGATTCTGTTATTTCACCAAAAGTTAAGTCATATCCATTAAGAATTAAACCTGATTCCCACCAGCTTTTAGCTAGTTCAGCTATACGTTCTTTTTCATCTTTTAAAGAAAACTTAGTTTCAAAAAAGATTCTATCTTTATCATTAGGTACTGANAAGGCAGTAAGAAACTTATCAAAGTTAGACACAGGTGTACCTGTAGTTTGTCCTAGTCTACTAATTTTTTCATTTAATTTAGTATACATAAANGTATTCCATAATGAACTACCACCTGAAGTTAGTCTAGCTAACTGTACTAAACTAGATTGTAACTTATCATTAAATGCAATATTATCATGTTCAGTAAACATAGAATCAATTAACTTAAATGTATCTATTACTTGTATTGCTGTACGTGTAGCTGGTCCTAATTGATAATTAGGTATGTCAGCACCTAGCATTGTTGCTAAAGTTTTCCAGAATGAACGATAAACACCACCAGCCTCAGTACCAAAAGGTGAGTATACTTGTGCTATATCAGCAGTTGATGTAATTAAATTACCATTATCATCATAAGTAGGGAAGACAGCATCAGCTGTTCTATTAATAATTAATCTAGTTAATGCTACATCATCTAACATTTTAGCTACATCTTCATTACCAGAAGCATTAAGACTATCAAGTATAAGTTCTCCAAGACCATACACTAAGCCTCCACGTACTCCAAATACAGCTAAGTTATATGCAGCTAAAGCTCCACGTTGAGTAGGTGAATAAGGAGAAGCTCCTTTATTCCATATAGATTCAGAGGCTTTCATACCAAATGCCTGAAACTGTCCAATGTATTGTAAAATAGGTACACGTTGGAAAGCATATGTATTTTCTTTAATCATAGAACCAGCTAGTTGATTAGCATCAAATGTAATTTCATTCATAGCTGTTTTACTTCTCCAGTTTTTACCTGGATTATTTTTAACCCATAGTGAACGAGCAGCATGCCACATACCAACACGGTTCATATATTCACCAGCTTCAAAACCATACTTACCATAAGTTGATAAAGCTTTATTAGC
>JGI10211J34971_10003401_pt1 | contig 12753 bp, 17 predicted proteins | sample Etolagsediment_FD_34971 | JGI IMG/M metagenome (IMG submission 34971) | reverse complement strand
AACCGAGCAACGATAACCCCCGGCTCCCCCGCCACCACCAGCAGACGTAGCCCCGCCACCACCGCCAGCAATCACCAGATAAGAAACCGCAAACGGCGCGTTAGGCAAACCCGCGTCACGCATAGACGCATATCGGGTTTGTTCCGTCAGGGTAGACGTAGACAATCTGCGGATAGACAAGAAAGCCTCCTAGGAAATCTCAGTGCCGAAAACGTTAACAGACATGTCCACGGCTGAAGCGTAGACACTTAGCACATCCGTAGCATCTAAAGTAATACCAAGCGTCAACGTCGTCGAATCGTTCGCAGCCAAAGGCACGTCATATGCTATGTAATGCTCGTCACTAATCGTCGCACCATCCGGTCGAATAGCGATACGGAAAGTCATCGCACTGCTAGTGCGGTTCGCTAGGATAACAGTCGAAATAACCGTCTCCGTGGCTGACGGCACCGTGTACACGTCAGTGAGTGTTGTCGCGGGCAGGTCGCTTTGCCCAAGCACTTTGTAGGCGTTAGCCATTTACATACCTCCAAGTAGGAACTGACCTTCGAACCCAAGACCCCCGCCGACTGGTGTCCACGCGCTGGTGTTGGTGTCGTAATATTCAACCTGACCGGTGGTCGTGTTGAAACCGAAAAGAGGCCGACCAGCAGGAGTGGGACGGCCAGACGTAGTCCAAGAACCAAGACGGGTACCTTGGAACTCACGGCGGTCTGTGATAGTCGTCGGTACACCTGAGGTGGCAGGAACTAAAGCGTTCGCGAGTGGTTGCTCATAAATACCAGCGTCAGTCTGCACTAAAGCAGGCGCACTGGGCGAACCGGCTGGAGTACCGGTTTTCACTGCGAGGACGATGGAGTTCGCGGACGGGTCTAGTTTAAGAACGATGGTGTCGATACGGTCGTTAGTTGCATCGGCCGTGGCGAGGGCCAGTGATTCAGTCGCGTCGGAGATGTAATAGTGACCACGCACCATCGACTCACCTGCTGCGACGTTCACTGCCAGTCCAGTACCGACCGTCACCTGCAGACCCGTACCAGTGGGGACGTCATCCACACCGGAGTTAAAGTTACGTGCCCATTGTGAGAACTGCGTCTCAGTCGTGTCTATCCCCTCAAAAGGGAAACTGGTTTGAGCCATTAGGTCTCCATCTCGTAAATGCCGTTGATATCGAAGCTGTCAGCCGTAGTTAAAGTGATAGGTTTGTTGTATTCGAAAGGTTCAGTCTCACCGTTCGACTTGATGTAAGACAAGGTCATGACGTTCGAACCTGCAGCGACGTTACCGATAATCGAATATACCGAGCCACTCGAATCGTCGGTCAAAGCCCCACCGTTGAAAGTGTGTGGCCGTCGGGCGTTGTACGGTAAAGTCATGAAGTATTGACCAGTGCCGAAGGTGAGGATGTTGTCGAAGTCCACCGTGTAAGCGAAGTGCACCATGTCGCCGAACCGTGTGTAAGTCGCCGTGAACACCTCTCCGGAGAAGGTCGGCTGTGTACCGTCCGTACCACCTTGAATGCCATCGAAAGTAGTCACAACGCCGTAGCCGGTGGTGTTACGCTCTATCTCAGATAGGCGTTTCTCGTGGTTACTAGTGACTGCGGTGAGTTTCTGTTCGTATTCACGTGGGTTGGTCTTACCGACCTCTGCAGCGAGGTATACTCCGTCTGTTTGGATAGACAAAGCCACAGTGTAGACGACGCCGGTCGTGGTGATATTACCGACGGTGACTTCCACTGTGTCGCCGAGACCCCAGTCTTCACCGTATAGCATCGTGACGTTGTCGGCTGGGTTGACGTTGACGGAGACACGGGTTTTACCGTTGTCGATAAGTGCTTCGTTGGCTTCCTGTTCGAACTCGGCCGTCAACTCGGTACTGCGGGCGTCGACGAACTGTTCAATACGGCGACCCCAGACGGTTTCAGCGGTGGTCGATTGAGTGAGCGTGCCTTCGTAGAAAAGACGTTCATCTAACTCGCCTGCCCCTCCGACGATAGCGCGGGTGACCATCGGCGCGAGGTAACTGTAATCGGCTGAGGTGAGTCGGCCGTTTTCCACGTCGAATCGGACTAACGCTGTCCGGTCGGTCGGTTCGTACACTTCAAACTCTAAACCGGAGCCGTTTTGTTCGATACGGTATCCGACACCGCCTGTTTGAGCGAGGTCGAAGAAAAGGTCTTGCATCGTGTCGAAACGTGCTGAACCACGGACACTAGTACCACGGGCTTGGTCAGTCGCTACAGTGAGGTTGGCCACCTGTCGGATGCTCGGTCCGGAGACTAGGTTGGCGTCTACGTATTCTTTCAATACGGTTTCGGCCACGCCGGTTCGAGTGTCGAATGCTGCGTCTTGAGCGGTGACGTCTGCTTCGGTCGGGTCTGGGTAGGCGAGTCGTTCAGATAGTATGACCGTGTCGCTCGCGCCGGAGATAGTCCACGTACCGGCAGGGTCGGAGTCTGACTGTAACAGTTTCGCTGACATGGTCGGCCCGGAGAGGACGACCCCGGTCGGTCCGGTGACGATAATGCCATATCCGGGTGTTCGGAGTGAGTCTGCGAGGGGCGAGGTAGCGTGCAACTGGATAGTCCACTCGCCGACTTCATTAAACTTGTTAATAAACAGGGCGTTGACGATGTCTGCGCCGTCGAGTCGACCGACCCGCGTCAGTTGTGCGTTACGCACCTCTACCGTGAGGTCTTCGATTCTCATCCGTGGACGACCTCATAAGCCAAGTTGTACGAACAGGTGACTGAGGTGTCAATCGTCGCACCAGTCCCTGTGATGAGCACTGAACTGGTACCGGGCGGGAATGAAAAGAACTTCGGTGCTGAGTTTAAGATGTCATAACGGTTAGCGTTAGCCGTGTCGACCACGGTCGAGTTCGTGTGGTCAACCGTGTATATCTCACCGGTGGACACTGACGTGTTGAATGACCAACCTTGGCCGTTGAGCGTCACCACTAAGCTGTCGACCGGTCCGATGACCTCAAAAGTTGGGAACACTGGCACGTCGGAAGTGTTGTTTACGTTGATAAGACCGATAGCCTGTGACGAGGCCACCTGCAACTTAGTGAGGTTAGGTAAGAGACCACGGCCGGTATTACCCGCAGTGACCGAGAATGATTCAGTGTCTGCCGACTGCCAATAGGGGTTGGGAGCTTGGAAAGACAACACTACACGGGCGTGACGGGTACCGCTACTTTCTTGGTCGAAAGTCAGTTCAGCCCCACCGTTGTAGTGCAACTCCATCGTGAGGTTGCCAGCGTCTCGTAACACAGTGAGAACTGTCGGGCCTTCCACGTCCTGCGTCAGTTTGGCCAGTCGCCGTAGTTTCGTTTCGACATCAAGCGCGTCAGTGCCGACCACTGTAACAGGGAGGTCTACGTTACGTGTGGCTCGCCGGGTGTTGCGGTGAACACCACCTGCACGGACAGAGTCGTCAATACGCACCTGTGTTGGTGGGATACCGAACCCGATGAGGCCGGGGTTGAGGATATAGTTGTCTCGGTCGAAGGTGATTTCGTCGCCGTTCGCACCGGTCAGTTTGTATCCGCTCACGCCATCAACCTCGTTCTCGCCATGGCCAGTCTCAGTTCTTGCTCGGCGTCGAATGACTTATTCGGTGCTGCATAGTAGTTGACTGTACCGCCGGCGTTGTCGGGTGTCATCATCGATTCGAACCGGTCAAGTGGGATGACCACCTCTGGGCCGGCCTCACCGATTAGTGCGTTGGTCGGTTTTGTGACCAGTCCACCTTCGGCGAGGGCCACACGCGGTAGGCTAATCTCCGATATCTTCGGCAGGTTGAAGCCGAAGCGTTTACCACCGAAACCCTCAACCCAGTCGGGGATTTCGAATGACAGCGAGTTGATGGCATCGACGACTTGGTTGATACCACGAATGGCCCCGTTAACGAAACCTTCGAAGCCGGAGATAAGTCCGTTGATGATGTCCTCGAAAAAGTCTTTGATGCCGTTCCACACGTCGGTGAAAAACTCGTTGAACGCTTGAATGCGGTCGGACATGTTTTCAACTGCGTCGACGAAAAACTCAATCGCGCCGACGAGGATAGCTCCAAGTAGCTCACCGACGAACACCAAGATGGGGGTGAGGAACTCGACCAGTTGAATAAAGTAAGGCAGGAGCTGTTCGATAAGCGGAGCGATGGCCGTGATAAGTCGGATGGCGACGGGTGCCAAAGCTTCGAACAACTGCATGAAGACTGGCAGCAGGGCCATCACTATCGGCATGAGTGCTTCGAGCAACTGCATGATGATGGGCACTAAAACTGCGAGTGCTTCGGAGATGAACTGTGCGATGATAGGCACTAAGTCGATGATGACCGGCATGAGCATCTCGAACACTTCGAGGAACACCGGCAGTAAGTCAGTGACTAGGTTGAAGAACACCCCAGCCAGTTCACCGAGAACTGGAATGAGAGGTAGGAAACCTTCAAGGATGCCCGGTATCTGCTTTACTAAGTCTTCGATGACCGGCGCGAGAGCTTCCATCGTCTCAGTGAGAACCGGCCCCATTTGTTCAATAACAGGGACGAGCGAACTGGTAAGGTTAGCGAACACGGGGACGAGTGCGCCACCGATTTGTGCTCGCATGTCGTCGAAGTTTGCACCGAGGATACGCTGTGAGTTAGCCAACCCATCAGAGGTGTTAGCAAAGTCACCCTGCGTTTTGGCCGTTTCTTCCATCAACAAGCCATAACGCGCTTGCGTTTTTTGGTCTTCGGTCATCTGCTCGCCGACACCGATAAGACCCTCACGCAAAGCGTAAGCTTGGACTTCAGAATCAAGCAGGTTAATACCGAACCGTTTCAGTGGTTCAGCTTCACCTGACAGGCCGGACTGGAAAACCTGCAAAGCTTCAGCCACATCAACGTTGAACACTGAAGCAAAGTCTGTGGCACGAGTGGTGATATCATCGACGAACCCGGCGACGTTACCACCCTCACCGACGACACGCTCACCGAACGCTGAAAAGCGAACTGCAGCCTCGTTGAACTTAGTCTGTGAAACACCGAGTCGAGAGGCTGCGGTCTCACCGAGTTTAACGACCTCTTCGCTCGCATCACCATAAGCGACCGAAACGGCGTTGAGCGACTCACCGAGGTTACTAGCCTCGTCGATAGCTCCAGAGAAGAAACGGCCGACACCGGCTGCAGCCAAAGCCCCACCGACAACTGCACCGATACCGCCGATGGCTTTACCGAACGAGCCTTTCATCCCGCCACCGAGCTGTTGACCGGCTTTCTTGCCAACGTTGTTCACACCGCCTAGTTCTTTGGCAATGCCCCGTTGGAAGCCTTCGGCGACTGGGATTAGCGTGACGTACGCATAGGCTTGTTCTGCCACTTGAACTCTCCCTGTCTTGCTCTAGCGAGGATTTCCCGGCCGTCTTTTCTAGCAGTGCCTTTGCGGTTTTTATTAGCGTCAGGCCACGGACGGGGGAACGGTTTAGGTTTACGTTTCGAGTTGACTTGCGCTAACATGTCGTAGGTGGCAGCGTGTACAGCCCATTCGTAAGAGACGGGATGCGACCACTTATTAACAGATGTTTGCAACCAAGAGGATGGGTCGCGTAACAACACTGCCACCAGATACACGGCGTCGGCCCAACTTACTTTCTCACCGATGTCATCAGGTGAGAGGCTGAACCGAGACCGAAAGTCGTAGGTGAACGCGGGTCGGTGGTTGTTGATTAGCTCAACAACCGCTAAGATTCCCCCAGGCCGACTCCACCGGTCCACTTCTTCATGTGCTCTGCGAAAACGGAAAGCGGTAGTTCATCGACGACTGCGAGGTCGTCTTCACTGAGGGTCTGTTCGAGGATGAACCAGCTCTGGTCCTGTTGGGTTTCCAGCCTGGCACGTCGAACGACCCCCGTCGGGATGTCGCCGAACGCGGGGAGGTGTACTGATTTTTTGCCATGTTTGATTTCGTAAGTCAAGGTGTCTCCTTAGTGTGGTTGGTAAGTGGGGGCCGGGGAAGGAAGGAAAACCGACCCCCACCTAACTGCTTACGGTTCGGTGGAACCGAAACTGCTGAACAGCTTAGTGGCGACTGTTTCGGTCGCATCAGCATAGGCGGTGATGGTCACAGTGTAACCGATAGCCTCACCTGATGCGAGTGTGCGCTCACCTACTGAGGTGATTTCACCTGCAGCGATGTAGGTTCGTTCGATGTTCGTACCGTCGATGACGTCGATAACGAAGGACTGACGACCACCGCTGGAACGGGGGTCGATGTTCAACGAACCGGACACGAGCGAACCCCCGTAGTACAGTTCCACTACGTCTTGGTTTGTCTCGATGAAGGTCAACTCCACAGAGTAGGTACCTTCGGAGACGATTTCACGGACGAGTGAGCCGTCCTGCCACGACCGGATTTGAGTGGTGCTCTTATCAATCGTTTCGGTGATGCCATCTGAACTGACGTATCCCAGGTCTTGGAATGCAGCGTCCAAAGTGTCATCGCTGTAGTTCGGTGAGGTCGTGCCTGTAGGGGCGACGTAAACCGCACCGGTTACGGCTACTCTAACGTTGTCAGAGTCTAAAGCCATGTTAACTCCTTATCTAGTTGAGGTTGGAACCTCGGTGGTCAACGGCAAAGCGCATGAAACGGCGCTGAGCCTTTAGGTCGGTGACGTCTTGGATTGAACTTTCAACACTGACGTCGACAATCGGGTTACCGTCGGGTAAGTCGTCGAATAGGGCCATCACGGTCCTGGCTAACGACTCGGCGTTTGCGTACGAGGTTTCGTACACGTTCACGCCGATAGAGTCGGTCATTATGGTCTTTGACCTTTCAACACCACCGTCTCGGCGTATAATCACTTGGGAGTCGGAGTCGTCAGCGAGTATACCGACTCTTGTCCCTGTGAAACCTTGAGCTGTAAGTCCTGAGCTGAGTCGTGTCACGAGGTGCGACATGATGTCAGAGAAGATGACCCCATCTGCCACGATTACCTCGCCTTCGGCTTACGTGTTTTAACTTTGTATCCGCGTTCACCCTGCGCTAGGTCTAACGCCCTAGTCAACCGACCAGTGTTAGCCTCTTCATAGTCCGACCCGTAAGCCACACGCACTCTAGCACGACTAGGCGAACGGGTGGCTCTCAGTTCAGAGCCGGGCAGTGCTGCTTGGACTCGGCGCATCCGTTCAGTGAGTTCGTTCATCACCTCTGCGGATTTAAGGAGTTTGCGCATTCCTTTAAAGTCGAGCTTGACCTCACCCCCACCGCCGGGTATCTTCGACTTACCCACGGTCAGTCTCGCGTTGTAAGTTGACGACCACGCCGGGGTTCCAAGAGCCTAGGCCTTCTTTCCATTCGAACGCCTCACCGTCAATCTCGTAAGTTTTACTACGGATGGTGAACCGGTCGTCGTCTTGAACGTCAGTACCAGCAGGTAAGTATATAGTTAGTCCGTCTGTGATGACGATTTGGTCTGCGTCAAAGTTAGTGCCAGAGATACGAGCGGAGACGATAGCTTGAACGGTAGTCTCGGTGGTGGTGTAAACCGGCTGGCCGTAGTCATCGGTAGAGGTCGAACTTCGTCGGATTTGGGTAATAGACTCCATAGTTTCCGTTTCCGATGGTAGAGGTCGAGCGGAAGGTTTTCTCGCGGTAGTGGTTAGCCACCTCGATGTCAGACGGCGACATGAGGATTTGACGGCCGACCGCCCAGTTAGCGTAAGACTGTGAATAAGGTCCGACTGTTTGCTGTTGGACGCCGGCTGCTGCATCGTCTGGGATGAGCAGGGTGCGGACGACCATACCAGCCACCACTGCGACGACGTCGTCAGGGATAGTGGAAGAACCGTGGTCGTAATCGACGATGACCGGCGAGTAAGTACCCAGTTCGTAGATGGATTGGTGGCCGTCGTAAGTGTAGTCTATCTCAGCCCCGTCGATATCGGTGACTGAGTTGATGGTGACGACTGGTCTTTGGACGAGTCGGACGATACCATCACGGGGGAAAAGCCGGACGACCGAGTTCAACTCTTCGAACTTTTGGACGGCCCGTTGGACGAACATGGCTGAAGCGTCGCTTAACCACGCCGTGGCTTGGCTAGTCTCGCCGGCGGTCAATGACCGACCCAGTCGAGCTTCAACGTCTGCGATGGTAGCGAGGGCCATGACGTCCTTTCTAAGTGTTAGGTTGGTGAGGGTGGCCCGTTAAGACCACCCCCACCGGATGTTCAGTTATTAGCCGGTGAAGTAGCGGTAGACCGCATCCGACTTGATGACCTTGGCTCCATAGACGTTCAAGCCACGGACGATGTCCGAGAACTTGGTGGGGTTACGGAGGGTCTCAAGCGACTGAACCTGGTTCACGAAGGCAACCATGGCCTCGTGGTAGGCGAACGCACCGTTGGTGTTTCCGCTGTAGTCAATCAGCGGGGACTCCAACACGGTGAAGCCGTACAGACGACCGATAACACCGTTGCGGAGTTCGCTGTCCTGACCTGCCACCGAAACGTCGTCGAGTCCCTGAATCAGGTAGTCGGCGAACTCGGGAGACACGACCAGGTAACGACCGGAAGCCGGCACCTTGGCCTGGCTCATGTCGGTACGCATGGTGCGAACAGCGGTGAGAGCAGTCTCAGCGGAGTTCACCACGATGTCAGTCGGGTTCGAGTTGGTCGCACCAACCAACATGATGGTGTTGAGCAGGTACTCTTCGGCGTCTTCAGCAAGCGCACGACCGGCAGAGTCAACCCACGGTGCGAACTCGGACGAGGCCTGCACGCGGTCCACGTCGTCGATGTTCACGGAGAAGGCTTTCTCCTGGTCGATGTTCAGCTCGACCTCGGTGTCGTTGAGAGCCTCAGCGGTGATAGACCGCGAAGCACCAGCGTAGTCAACGATGGTCGGAGTGGTGGCATTGATGATGTGCACCTTGGAGCCGGCCACCACGTCACCCGTGAACGCGTTGTTCAGAGTAGGGATAACCGTCTGGTTGGCAATGAACGACTGGGTGACCCCAGCAGCCCATACCTCGGGAATAAAGTTGTCGATAGCCAAAGCTATCTCCTTTCAGTTAGAGTTTGCCCATCAGAGTGTCTAACCGGCCTTCTTTACGAGCCTTAAGAATCTCATCAGGGGACATGTTAGCAAGCTCATCTCTACTACGGATTTGAGCTTGTGACTTAGTAGACCCGCGGGCACCCTGACCTAAGTCTGGTTTCGGTGCCTCGGCCTGTGTACTGTGAGCATCCACCCACGTCGCGATAGACTCGCTGTCAATATCACCGTTATCGTCGACAAACGTCGCCTTATCGAACTGCAGCACTGCGTCGCCGTTCAAAACCCGGCCGTTCAAAGCCGACTTCAACTCAGCCTCAACAAGCTTCTCTGCGAACTCCATTCGAATCTGCTTCGCCGTTTCCGTCTTAGCATCTTCAACTAGGCGTTCCTGGTCCGTGAGACTCGCTAGGCGTGCCTCGGACAGCTCTTTGCTGGCCTTATTGTAGTTTTTCTTCAGCTCTTTCAACTCAGCCCGCTGTTTCGCTAAAGTCTTAACAAGCGGGTGGTCGTCGGGCAGTTCGGTAGGCTCTGCTTCAGCTTCAGTCGTTTCGGCCTCGGCCTCTTCAGTGTTTTCTTCGGTTGTGATGTTGTCTTCGGACATTGGTGGTCCCTCCATCTCGGATTGGGTTCGCCCGTCTCGGGCCTATCCGCCTACGCGGAAGCTTGTTGTTGGTTATATTCGATTAGTTCTTCAAGTGTCAGGCGGACTTCGACGCCATCGATGACTTTAACCACTTTGAACTCGCCTGGGTCATCCTCTAATGCGCTCATTCTGTGCCTTCCTGCACTACTTTAGCTGTGATGTTAAGAGTATCGGTTGTCTCTTCGACTTCTTGAATAAGAAGCCTCGTGCCGGGAGCCAGGATTAGCTCGTTCTCGTCGACAAAACCCGACTCGCTGCCGAGCACATGGTTTACATCGATAGCCGGTGTGTTTTCCGGCACTTCGATGTCGAACACGATAGGTCTCGTGCCCGGAGCCACGGTCTTTGACGTGCTCATGAAGCCTTTTTCTTCGATAACCTCGCCTTTGAGGGCTTTAAGAGCAGTAGCTCTTTCTACAGGCGCGCCGGTGATACCGAAGGCGTCAAAACCGACTTTGCGTGCTACAAAGCGGGTTGAGTGCGTGCGACTGATAACAAACATCGATTGCAGGTCGTCAATCAACTTTCCAGTGGCCGGGTCATCCAGTTGCTTACCCGTCCGCAGAGCGGTGTTCATTCTGACATACCCTGAACCTTGATAGTCCGCTAAGGCGTCGAACGCATCAGGCGATGGTGCGGTCTGCATGAACACGGCGTCTGACTTAGTTGACAAGTCCACTACCTGCCCTGCAGCGAGGTCGGGCACCGGCAGTTCAGTCGGCACGTCGAGGTTCTTAGCCTTCTTGAACGTGTGACCAGAGACCGACAACATCGGCCCCATCTCACCATGATTAGTGATACGTATCTGACGGTAATCGATATCACGAGCCGACAAGTCGAAACGACCAAACCGTTCGTTCACCGCTTGGTGTGTAGCGTCTAACCGAGTTTGGTCAATCACTTGACCTGGGTCGTCAGTGCCGTAAAGTGGCATCTCCCCACAGTCACACCCAGGGTGGATAGGGAGCAAGTCGCCACGTCGGTAACGTTGAGTGGAAGCCACATAACAAAGAGCGCAGTTCTCACTCCCCGTCAGAGTCCGAATGTAACCGACGATGTTTTGATTCGCCTGACGTACCTTCAAACCGACGTTACGTTTCGCAAGTTCAATCTCAGTCTGCGCTAACAAGTTCGCTCGACGAGCACCAGCTTCAATAGCCTCAGACATTTGAGAACCGTCAGCCAGTTTACGCCGTAAGTCCACGAACGGACGGCGGTAAACCAAGTCAGAGGTGATGCCGTTACGTAGAGCTTGAGTCGACAAGTCCGAAGCGGTAATCACCGGACGTTGGAAGTCTTGACCGGTCAACCGAGCGATAGACTGATAAAAAGCCACAGTGGATTGTGAGACTTCGCGTTTCGCACCGTTCAAAACCGGTGTTATTTGTTGGACGTAACCAGGTACGTCTGCGTCGCGCCACGACCCCAACTGGGAGAAGATACTGCCGGCCACACGACCAGAGCCACGCACTAGAGCAGTGGTCGTCCGACCTGAAGCTAACGCGAGGTCGTTACGGACTGTCATTAGACTGGCTCAGTCTGTCCACCCGGTGCAGGTTCACCCGTCACCAAAGCCTGCGCGATAAGGTTTTCGCCGGCCCGTTGAGTCTCCATCTCCTCAATCTCCGACGGTGAGAACTGAGCGATAAGCGACATACGAGACCTGAACGGCATGTCCTGGAACTTGGTGTTCGCATCAGCACGTTCAGCGAGTGAATACCGTTCAGCGGGTTTCCACAAAGGTTCGAGGTCGAGCAGGGCAGCACGGACGTCATCACCCAACCACTGGAACATCAAGCTCATGACCTTCGACCAGCCAGGGGTGGCACGGGCGATACGGTCTTCAGCTTTGAACACTAGACCTTCACGGGCCAGTTGAGCCCCCTCCGCCGAACCGTTCACACCCTCAGGGATGAAATAGTGCATCGGCGTACGGGTGACTGCTGCGAAATCTTGAATGTCAGCGCGAACCGCAGACAAGATACCTTGAATCTCAGCCTGTGCGAGTTCTTGCACGTCAGCACCATCAGGTATCATCCATAGTGAACCAGCGGACGACTCGAAAATACCGTTGTAGTCGATTTCGTTACCGTCAGCGTCATGAGTGGGAAAGTCACCTTTGAGCACTCGTTGACGGAAAGCCTGCGTAGTGGCGATAACCAACCGTTGGAGAATCATGTGGTTGACGCGGTCGATGATATCCAAGTAAGGTTCGTACTCACCGCGTTCGTCGGAGTTCGTGAACTTAACTACAGGGACTTCGCCGATGGGGTTCGCCATCGTCATCGACAGTTCCCAACCTTCAGCGTCGAAGATGTTGTCGTCTGAGTCTTTCACGTAAACCTGGACTTCGTCCGGACCATACGAGTACAGGTAGTGGACGCCGTATTCAGTGAACACCTTCACCGCTTCAGTGACTCGGTTCGGTTGAGCCGGGTCAGTATAAGCGCACATCTGCCGGGGGTCTTCAACCGTCAACACCGGAAACTCAGCCTCGTCAGGGAAACCGACCATGGCGTAAGCCACACCGAAACGGAGGAACAAAGAATGCAAGTCGGCAGAAAGAGCGTCACAGTTGTTGTACTTCCAAAGGCGACGAGCGACACGGTCGCCGTTTTCGTCATCCTCAGCCCCAGTGCGGAAACCACCAATGACCATACGCTCTCGCACCGCAGCGACAGACAACTGAGCGAGGTTCAACCGGCTTTTCCGTTGGAAACGACGATACGCACGAGACTGACCATCCGCCGACTCTGGCAAAGGCGCGTCACCATCGTAGTACCGTTCCAACAGGTTGAAATGCATGTTGTTGTTACGTAGTTTATGTAACAGCTCCTGCTGTGACCTGCTCAAGTTCGAAGCCATAAGACCTTACCTAAGTTTGCGTGGTACGAAGCTAGCACCACGGTTAGCGTTTTTAGCCAGAGCGTCCAACCGGGCTGCCCAAGCGAGCGTCGAAGCCACGGCAGCGTCTATCTTGTTAGGACTGTCTGGATGTTCCTTCGCTATCTGCATACCGGACCTACCGGCGCGACGTCTAGCGTTCAAAACATGACGAGTGAGAATAC
>JGI10211J34971_10003400_pt1 | contig 12754 bp, 8 predicted proteins | sample Etolagsediment_FD_34971 | JGI IMG/M metagenome (IMG submission 34971) | reverse complement strand
ATAAGCTGACGCTTAAAAGTATCAAGGTATAGTCCCTTCTTATAAGGATCAGGTCTTTCGTTAATATAATTTGCAAAAACAGTAAGCTCTTCTAGTTCATCTTTAAGATCGCCAGTAATTTTGACGCCTTGTCGGAGCATAGCATTTTCAATGTCATTAATTCCGCCCTCAGTAAGAATAACGGTAGCGTCCCAGTTCTTCATGTCCGTAGTAAGTGTTAAAGGATTTTTAACGCGAATGTATCCTTTAAGCATGGTAATGGGCTTTGACTCGGTTTTGGGCCTAAGAAACTTTTGAGCTTCTTCTTCAAAGAACTCACCAAACTCTGAAGGGTCTACTTGTTCTCCACCCCGTTGAGGCAACGTAAACTCACTAGAGTATTCAGGTAACAAGGCCCGAGCCGCCACAGCGTTGGCTTGACCCGAAGTACCAACATGCACACCAACCTCTCGGGGCATAGCAAACCCAATATCATAATTGAGATTGTTGTAAGATGATACAGCCCGATAGATCGGCTGAGTTTCTGCAGAGCCTTTAAGGTAATTCTCTAAAGCTTGCTCACGCATATCAGGTAATAGAACATCAGTGGGGTCTAGGTCCGCTCGTTCTTTAGGCAGCTCACGAATAATTAAGTCTACAATGTCTTTAGTATCTTCATCATTCATTGCATCAATAACAAAGTTACGAGCAACATGTGCTAAGCCCTTCTTAGAAAGATTCTCGGTCTGCGGCAGCTCCTCATACAAATCAATTTCCCGCATAAAGTAATCTACAAGCGGCTTAGCCTTTCTAGGAAGCACAGCATTTTCGGGCACGTTAGCTTGGAACTTAACAGCCTGTTCCCTTAAAGGATTTAATACGCGAATAATTTCATTTGTTATTTTTTTGTCGGGGTCAACTACCTCTTGAAGTTTATTAGACTCTTCAAATATTGCAATTTCTTCGTCGGTGTAGCCTCGCGCTCGACTAAATTCTTCATTACCTTTTAAGTTATTTTTATCATCAAGAAACTGCGGAAATTTTTCGCGAAGTTCAGCAATAGACATTTCAATTTTTTCATCAAAGTATGCTGCGCTAAAAAGATCAACATAATCATCAACATCATCTAAGGCTTCATCATACGGCATATCAAGCATATCAGGATCATATCTAACCTGTTTCGGAATGCGATCAACTGCAGTCTTAGCTGTTTGATTCACAAGAGACTTTTTAAAAATATCGCCAGTACGTTGTGCAATGTTCTGAGCTATACGAGATGCAAGAGACATATACTTTATCCTAATAGAGTTTTTTCTGGGTCTGTTTCATCAATAAAGGCTGAGCCTGCCTGAATGTTATAGGGCAAGCCTGTCATCTTGTCAATACGCTCATCGGGTTCAGCCGGAGCCTGTGGTACATCAACAACACCACCCTTAGCAAACTCAGAGCGTCGAGGATCGTATTCAAAATCTTTAATGAATTTTTCTTGAAGGGCCCTGTCTGCTTCTCCTAAATCTCGACGATATTGACGCATGGTCTCTTGACCAAAAATCATATTGCCTGCAGCATACCCCGGAACTTTAGTGCCAATAGTGCTGACAGGTTTAAAAGCAAAATTAATGAGGTCTCCAGGCAACGGACCAAAAGGTGCAGTCAAGTAAGAAAAAAGTCTATTAGAATATTGAGCTGTCTTAGCAGCCCGTTCCATTTGATCAAACAACAAACCGTTGCCGCCCCAACGCTTTACGGCTTCTAGACGAGCCTCCCAAGGCTCTTTAAGGTTTTCGCTTTCGCCTTGAGACCTAATGTAATTAAGGCCTCGCTGAACCTCAGTCATAATCAATGCAGCCGCCGTAATTTTTCCTGCGTTCTGAGTGGGGTTGCGAACTAACTGCTTTGCAGCCCCTTTAAGAATAGTGTTTGTAAAGGCCGCAGGATAGCCCAGGAGCTGAAAGAGTATAGAGGTCTTGGGGTTAGTATACAGCCGGGGCTTCAGGCCTGACATGGCCGTAGGCTGCAACACAATATCATTGGTGTAGCGAGCCGCAGCCTTCTTAACTTCACCATAGAAGTCGTTGTCAATCTTGGCGCCACCTTGATACCATTGACGGGCAGCATCAAGATCAATGCCTAACTCAGCCAACTCATCCATTTTGTTTTGGATGCGGCTAGTGACTTTAGCGTTACCATGCTCTACAATATCACGGATGTTGTTTTCAACTAGACGCTTGCCCGTGGCATAGGAAGTCAACTGAGCAAACTTAGTCCATTGATCTAGTAAGTTAGCCCTAAAGAATTTATTAGATGCGTTTTGCATAGTCTCGTTAAGAAGATCATCACCGGCTAAGCGGTTACCTACTTGAGAAAGACCTTGTTCCATTGCAAGGCTATGCTCATACATTTCACGCCAAGCTTCTTTGGCCGTAAGACCGTGTTTGTTCATTAGCAGCTCGTGGGTACCTTTACTTATCCCAGTGAAAGCTGTTTCTGCAGCTTCTCCAAAGCCTTTGATGGAGTTAACAACCCCCGCTTTACTAATGTTAATAAATACTTCCGATAACGAAGAAAGCGTAGCAAGCGGAAGCAAGGCAATGCGATTAGCAAAACTATAGCCATCTGCAATATTTTGAGCAGTATCGCCAAATCGATCAACATTTTCTCCAGTTGCAAAACGATAAAGGTTCATAATTTGTATGCGTTCGTTTTCGCTTAAGGAACGGCCTTGAGAGCTTTGAGTTTCGCGAATAATAGGATTTAACCAATTGGCTTCAAACTCTGCTTCGTTGCGAACACCCAGCACACGCTTTTTAGCCAACGAACGACCGGCTTGATAAATGTAGTTGTATAGGGTAGACTCTACATCTTCACTAAGAAACTCGTTGAATTTAAAATCGTCTTTGATGTTTTCGAAGCGCCGCTTAGCTGAAAAGAAATGACCGGACGTACCACCATCAAGCTGGTTCTTTTTGTCTAGCATTTCGGCAACAATTCCAATAGCATCTTGTAAGTTATTTGCTTCTCCTTCTTCAACAAGAAGATTTGCAAATTTATTTTTGTTTGTATTATTTATATTCGTATCAAAATCTTTAGCAATAGCTTTACGGTTCCACATACGAGGCGTATAATTTTCAACCTTGTAATCAATGATGCCTGCAGCTCGCAACTTGTCCCCAAGAGTCTCATAAAGATTACGAATTTTAAGACCTGCAGCATTAATAGCCTGATTGTCAGAAGTGTCTCCACGAATAACAAGATTCAACGCATCGTTTACGTTATCCTTGAGCTTACCATTAATTTTATTTAGGGCGATAGGCTCAACAATAGACAGGTATTCTTCATAGAACTGACCCGTAATATTACGTTGAGCTTCTGCCAAATCTTCGCGGATAAGTTTTTGAGGCCCACGCCATACCTTACCAAACTCACGGCTTAGTTTCCGCTGAAGGATACGAGCGGTTGCTGAACCTTTGGCGTATGGGCTTAGGATACCAGCAGCCTTACCGCCAAACATGCTAGAGGTTGCACCTGCCGTAAGCCGATAAAGTTTATTCATAAAAGAGTTTTGACGGGCTTCGGGGTTTTCTTTGCGTGAGGCTGCAATAGCCGCATCAATAATCTCTTGTTCAGTCTGTTGACCACCACCAATGTCGGCAGCAAAGCGCTTAATAGCTTCGTCGTCAATAAGATCATCGGCCTCTAGCGGCCCTTCAAGGCGAGGGGTCAAGTTGTCTAAAAGATCGGGGGCACTCCGAGGGAAGCCTACTTCGGTTCCAGGCATAGCAGCCGCACGGGCTTCGTCTTGTGCACGAGCTGCATTAAAAGCCTCACGGGCCCGTTGATTAACATCAGGACCGTCCTCAATTGTGAAGTCTGTGAAGAATTCATCTTCAACGCGCTTTCGGTTAATGCGAGATGCAATAGCCTGTCCGGCTTTAAACAACACAGCACCACTTGCAGCACCAATAGCACCAGCCGTTGCGGTCTGAACAGGGTCATATTCTTTGCGGTTTTCAATGGACATGTCAAGCGATTGAGCTGCATAGTCATCAAGGCCCGTGAAGACGCCTGCGTAGGCCGCTGCGCCCTTTGCGGTGTTGATGCTAGTAGCTGCTGCGGCTTTTCCTAGCGCCTTGGAGAGAGCCAATCTGGCGCCCGTATGGGCCGCTGCAACCCCGCCAGAGCCTGAACCACCACTAAAGATAGTACCCAACACACCAACAAGAGTCTCGGGGTTAAATACAACATCAGAGCCATAATCCAAAAAGGCCCCCATGTATTCTTTAATGCCACTCAGCTCTGCCTTATCAAAGCGTTCTTGAAGGTATCGATAGTCTTCTTTGATTTGATCTGGGGCTTCTTCCATCAACATTGCTTTGTTAAGCTTAGAGCCAATGCGTACAACATCATCGCGCAAAAACTCTACAACGTCGTCATTGCTGCCCCAACTGCCTGGGTCAATAAGGGCACTAGTAAAAGTATCATTATTACCAAGATAATCAGTAAGCCTATCAAACCGCTCAATAACTTCAGGGTCTTCTTCAAACTGAGTTACAGATTCTGGTGCAAGGTCCGGCGCAGCCATGCGTACATCTTGAGCTAGTTGGCTGTCGTCTTTAGCATAAAGATAACTAGAAGTAAGATACTTACTATCTACATCACCAAAAAGCGGAGTAGGTCCAGTCGAGACAACAGGCCGAGGCTCCGAAGACTTTCGAAAAGTATTTAGGTCTAAGTCACCAAAAATACTATTCGCAGGTTTGGTATCTTTATCCAAAAAATAACTCATTTAGATTTTACCCTGAAGGTCATAAGTAGACATAAGGCGACTAATGATGGTTTCACCCGCATTGTTGATGGGTCGATTGAACGTGTCGTAGTCTTTCATCCAACGCAAAGTATAGAGCTTTGAAGCCAAGGACAAGTCTCCAAAGCTTTCCATGTAATCTGCATCTGTCGCATTTCTTAAAATACCTGACCGCAGATTTGCAATGGTTCGTTCATTAATACCTATCTGAGAACCAGACTCTTTTTTCTCAATGCGCTCTAAAGCCGCCAGGGCTAGAATAGGACTAAAGCTGTCCCGAGTTGCAAGCAAATTGTATTGAGGAACTCTTTTTTCTCCAAAAGTAAAACCTAAAAAGGTGTCTTTTTCGGTTGTATTTTCAATATTCATAGCATGCATTTCTGCAGATACAAGAAGAGCAACATCATTACGAACACCATCCATGCGTTTTTGTATGGCTACAGAAGTATCATAGATGCCACCATAAATATCGTTTTTAGCGCCTTTAATTCTAGCAGTATTGCTAGGATCAGTATCAGTGCCACTTTGAGTTTTATAATATTTAGAAATAGTTTCACCCGCACCAGAGTTAACATCTAACAACGACAACAAACTTTGACGTGTGCCTTCAACAACAGACTCTGGAAGCCTTTGTCTTTTAATACGGGCGTTATCTCCAGCCACAGGCTGAACAATAGGCTTACGAGAAGCAACATCAACAAAGCTTACAATCTGTCCTGCTTGTCTCACAACAAGAGCAGTTTGTTCTGTACTGCCTCCCATGCCATCAGGGATTTTAATATTTATTGTTTCTTTAATTTCTAGCGGCGCTTCATCAAAATCAAAATCTTTAAAGTCTTCATAAAGTTGAGCAACATTACGAGAACCCCAAGGGTTTTTAATTTGTGCATAAGCTTCTTTGTATTTACCTAAAGACGTTTCAAGAGTATTTAGGTTAGCGTTGTGCATTGCATTGTCGTCGCCTCCAAAGTAATTAGAGACTGACATGCGTAGAGCTTGTCCAATGGATTGCGGCTTGGTAGACAATAGCGCTTTATCATAAGACTCGGGGTCAGCACCTGCATTAGTAATAAACCGCTCAGCTTCGTTAATGGTTTTTTCGTAGTTGGCTTTTAGTTCTTGTGCGCGTTTTTGAGCTAACATCATTTTGATAGCAGTATGTTTTTCTGGATTATAGTTAGTACCTGCCGCAGCCTTCAACGGTTCCTCAAATTCCGTCATAGCCCTTTGAAGAAAATAGTTTTCTCCGAGCTTTTCATATTCAGCCCGCTCTGCCATAGTACGCTCAGCAGCCCGATACATGTTCTTAAACTCAAGCCGTTTGTTGATAACATCTGCTTGATTAAAAAAGTTTTGAGCTTTGTTGCGCAAAACTTCGTTACCAATCTTTACGCCCAGCGTTGCACCCAGCCCCAACAAAGCCGCCTTTTCTTCTTCTCTTTGCATGCGACGAAGCTGATTATCTTTTCGTTTACGCACATCGGCCAACAAAGACTCGCCAAATTGTTCAATAGCCATAGTCTTTAACCCTCTTCTTCAATGGGGGGAGGAGCTAACAGGCTCTCGCCCTGTGGAGCTTCTGGTTCCTCAACAGGCCGTTCCATCATAGAAGGCGGCTGAACTCTTGCAAGTTCTTGTTGGACTGACGGCGGCAACAAACCCTTTGGAATACTGATTTCTTCTTCGCGATACTTTTTCATAGTGTTAAGTTTTTCTTGTTCAAACTTAACTCCAAGCACCGCCTCTTCGTCAGCTTCGTCTTCTTCCTCGCCCCGATAAATAATGGGATCAATATCTGCTCGTTCAGCCAAAGCCAACAACATGTAGGCCGTAGGCTCAATCAACAACATCATTAGGTCCGGGTTCCACTTGCCTTCGCTAAAGCCTGTAAAAAGTGTAGTTTGGACAATATCCATGATGGGCATGCCATCAGCCAACAAAGACATTAAGTCAGCATAAGTTTCTTCTTCAATAAATTTTCCAAATAAAAATTCAGAAGCTTCATGAATCGAAGTAAACTCAGGGGGCCGCTCATAAGGCGCAGGATTGTTAGGATCAGTAGTTAAACTTTGACCCGGAATAGGCCGTCCAGTGTTCATGATAACATTGAGATATTCTTGGTTCATATTTTAACCCATTCCATACATGGGAACTTGGAAGCCCATTGCAGCCATGTTACGTTGATAGGTAGCATCGTTATACAAACGGGCACCAAAACCATAGGGGTTTTGATTAAAGAACATTTCGTTTTGATTAAAGTATGAACTAGGATCAAAACTAGGTTGAGCATACTCTTGACCGATAGAAGCAATACCTGAAATATCAGGGATGACCCCTTGTCGGATGTTATACGAAACCTCTGGAGCGCCCTGTACAGCGGCGATAATGGCATCCCTTGGGGTAGTAGCAAGGCTGGTGGCTGCGGTCTGTATAACCCTCTCAGGGGCGCTTACAAGGGCCTCTTTAGCCCTAGTGGTCGCTTGAGATAACAAGCTAGGTTGAGCAGTCGTTTGTGCTGCAGCAGTTGACACACCAGTAGTTGCTTCTTGAGCAGCCCTAAAACTATCGACTGCTTCTGCTAAAGTTTGTTCCGAGGNCGCTTGCGCTGTAGGTAAATTTAATCCTTGTTCAATTACACTTTCTTGAGGNGTAAACCCAGGCTGCATGGTTTGAGGAATATCATCAAGCATTGCGTCAGTGTAGCTGCTTTCAATATCTATACCTTCTAGGGCTGCATCACCGGCCTCAATGGCAGACTGGGTCAGATACTTGTTTGCTCCCGTTAGGGTATCCATCTTAAATAAATCACGGCCACTGGCTGCAACATCAGAAATTGCAGTCTGTGTAGTTTCCCAGGCTTTTGTAAAAGTTTTAGAACTAATATCAATTCGTCCACCCGTAGCACTTTTAATTAAATTACTAGCACCCGGAATTTTATTTAAAGTAGCACCGACAACATCACCAACAACTTTGGTAACACCCTCAGTAATGCTACTAAATACATTCCCTGCTTTGGTACCAATGTTAACTGCAGCATTAATAACTTGACCTGCACCTCGGACAATACCAATACTACTTGTCGATAGGGCCCCTGCTAAACTTCCAAACATTGATCCCATCATAGAACCAATGCCAGGAAGAATAAGACCAAGACCAATCTGACCTACAATCCCCAGCTTGCCCATAAACTTGCCGACTTTCTTGACGGCTTTCTTGATGCCGCTTCCAATTTTTTTAAAGACTTTCTTAACGCCTTTAAAAATCTTTTTAAAGAATCCCATGCTTAACCCCCAAGGATTGTATCGATAGTATTGATCAAAGTTGTTATGCTTGTGCTGCTTTCGCTAGAGGCGCTTCCCTCATTACCAATGGCTGTAGCGTACAACTGAGTCTTACGGGTTTGTTCGTTTTCATAAGACTGTCGGATATAAGCAGCTTCATCACGCAACTGCTGCCAGATATTCTGCTGTTCCATCATAGTCAGATTAAAGGCATTCATTACGTTTTGTTGGTTTGCGGCATTACGGGCTGCGGTGTTAATGGTAGCAACCTGACGGCGCCAAGCCATGTCTGCTTGCTCAATAGCCTGCCGGTTAGAAACATTGAACTGCTCGCGCTGTTGATCAAGCTGAGTATTAAACTGATTAACTTGAGTAACAAGCTGCGAATTAGCCAAGGAGACCTGGGTAGCATTCTGAGCATTCTGAGCCGCAATGCGGTTCTTTTCAGAAGCGTTAAACTGGTTCATGGCATTTGCTTGAGCAGCATTAAACTGTTCCATTTGAACAGCCAAGCTAGCCATAAACTGATTGGCTTGTTGTTCATTAGCAGCATTAAACTGCCGAGAAGCATTTACTGCCGCTTGATTAGACAACATAGTCTGTTGGGCATTTTGTTGATTCAACACACGAGCCTGCTGTTCGGCTTCAAGATTTGCCATATCCATTTGTAGAAAGGATTGAGCATTTTGAGCCGCAAGGCGAGTATTGGCATCAAGATTTGCAAGGTCCATAGAGGCCATAGCTGTAGCATTTTGTATAGTGGCCTGTTGCTGGGCATCAAAGTCTTTGATGGTCATAGTCTGCATAAACTGACTATTAGCCAAGGCTGCTTGCTGATTAAAATCAAACTGACGCAGGTCTAAATTGGCATCAATTTGAGCATTAAACATTGCAGCTTCTTGAGCGTTAGAAAGATTTGCAAGGCCCATTTGTTGTGCTAATTGGGCATTAACTTGAGCCGCCTGCATCTTCTTTTCGTAGGTTTGAAGCTCAGCAATATTCTGAGCATTCATGTTTTCAGAGTCTGCTTGGTTGCGGGCAGTCAAGTTTGCCAACGAAACTTTTTCGGCTGCGCTAAGTTTTGCTAGCTCTGCGCGTTGACGAAGCTCTGCGTTTTGGCTTAAAACACTAGCAGCCGTAGTCAATTCTTGGAGTCGGAAGCGGTTAGCCTCTGTAAAGTTTGCAGCGTCCGTAGCAGCCCTTTCGGATAGATTGGCTAACTCCATCTGCTGCTCGTTGTTCATGTTGGCAAGGTCCATCTGCTGCGCCAACTGAGCATTAGTCTTTTTAAAGTCAACAAGAGTCTGAAGGTTTACAAGGCGGGCTTGGTTTTGAGCCGTCATCGTATCCCGAGCGGCTGCGTTTTGTTCAGTAAGATTGGTTAACTCAACCTGAAGCTCAGTGCTAAGGTTAGCCTTTTCCATATCTTGCTGTAGTTCGGCTTGACGCATAACGCGATTAACTTGCGCGTTATAGGTAGCTAGTCGGGCCTGCTGTTCGGCACTTAAGTTCTGGGCACCTGCAGCATTAAGAGCCTCAAGGTTTGCAAGGTCTATGCGCGAAGCGGTATCAAGATTAGCCAAAGCAACTTGTTGGCGCTGTGCAGATTCCTGAGAAGCTCGTTGCTGAGCATTCTGAAGGTTTTGTAGGCGCGTTTGTTGTTGTTGCTGAGCGGCAGTCAACGTAGCTTGTTGTTCAAACTCACCTTGGCGCAGGTTAATTTCTTGAGCCATTTGAGCCGTTTGAGAGGCCGCAGTCTGGCGGTTAGCAAGGTTAGAAAGCCTTTGCTGCATAACCTGAGAGGCTTGTTGCAGATTAGCTTGCTGTTCGTTAGAAAGGTTTTGAGAAGCACGTTGCTGTAAGGCCGTAGCATTGCTTTGAGCAATAGGTAATGCACTCTGAATGATTGCATTGAACAGGGCATCACGGCCTACAGTAGAGGCTGTAAGGCCCCTTTGGGCCATGCGTTGGTTAACTAGATCAACAGCCGGACGGGCCCAGACAGGAATCTTATTATCTTCAATGCCTGCAAGAAGGCCTTCCATTTGAGTAGACACAAGTGCCTCTCGGGGCAAAGCGGCTACCGAGGCTTTTACTTCAACCGGAGCTGTGTCTAGTTCTGCTTCAACCTTTTGAGGGTCTTCAAGAACTGCGGCAGTAATGTCTGGCGGAAGATTACCAACAACAGCGGCCATGTCGGCTGCAGCGGCTTTTCGAGCCTCTCCTGTAACCGCTTGCATGGATGCGGCCTGAGCGGTAGGAATGCCCCCAATTTGAGCTGCATCACCCTTAGGAGCCTCTCCAAGAATAGCCTGACGCCCTTGGAGATCAACAACAGGAGCATTGCCTAGTTGTTGAGCAATTCGGGTTTTAGCTTCGCCAACCTGAGCAGTGCGCTTTTCGGCCAGTTTAAACTCAGGAATATCATCAAGATTAACACCTTCATCCGTGACAATATTCAATAAGTCTTTTTGTTGGCGGTCAGTAATTTGTTGTGCAATCCGCTGAGCAACATCAGGCTCTTCGGCTTGGATGACCCTATAGCGTTCGTCAGTCGTAACGCCCACATCATACTGTGTAGGAGCAGGGACAAAAAACTCTTGAGGAATGTCTACCTTGTCCCCAATATCATAGGGCCTGTCTGCTAAAGTAGTTCCGGTTACTCTGTTAAATTCTTCTGTAAATTGATTAAGTTCTGCTTGAGTTATTTCTCCGCGCCGAAATGCTTTTCCAGCATCTCCAAAAACATACTGACCGGAAAGAAGTTGATTCTGTAGAGTATTAAGTGCGGAACCACCCCGAGTAGCTCCCATGTAATCTCGTGGCGTAGGCCTTTGAGCCGCTTTAGCCATAGCGGCCTGCTCAGCCTTAGTGTCTCGCTGAGCTGCAACAGCCGGTTGAGTAATGGTGCCTTCCTCAACTGAAGCAATAGCTTCGGGACTTACTTGACCCTGGGCGGCTTCCATAGGAGAAACGCCGGGAGCTTGTGCGGCTCTCATGGCAGCGGCGGTGCCTTCAATCATGGGCATTTCTGCTTGTTCTGCGCGGCGTGTATCAACAGTAGTTACGCCTGTAGCCTTTGCAGTTTGTGCGGCTGCTTGAGGAGAATCAACCCAGTTAACAACCTGAGAGCGGCTAGAGCCTGTCATAAATTGCGGGTCAACACGCTCTAAGGAGGGCCTTGCCGGACGCCCCACATCAATTCCAATAGGGGCATTTCCACCTGCAACACCAACAGTAACTGTAGGTGAAGTACCTCCAGGCACACCACCGGTAGGAACTCCCTCGGCATCTGTGCCGTAATCAGGCTCAAGACCGCCGTTTCGTTCTTGGGCGGGGGCACCTCGTGCCTCTGGATCAGGCTCAGGACCGCCGTTTCGTTCTTGGGCGGGGGCACCTCGTGCCTCTGGATCAGGCTCAAGACTACCACGGCCACCGGGGCGAAGCTGACCAGACTGAGCAGAAGTATTTCGTGCCTGCGCAGGGGCGCCTTGGGCTTCTGGTTTTACGGTCGTAGTAGCTTGTTGTGGCAACGATACAACCTGACCAACCTCATAAGGCCGGTTACCTGCGGTAGTACCAGTGACCTTGTTTAATTCTTGTGTGAATTGATTAAGCTCTTCTTTAGTAATTTTACCACTTCGAAAAGCTTCACTGGCATCGCCATAGGTATAGGCTCCGCTTCTTAGCTGAGTAACGAGCGAAGACAATCCACCAACACTGTACCTAGCTCGCGTTGAGCCTTTTTTACGAGCCATATAAGTTCTCCAAGAAATAAACCATATACATTATAACATATTTACTGTAAAAAGTAAACCCCTAAAGAAACAACTGCTGAAAAAATAATCCAGAAAATTCTTTCAGAGGCCTTGACAGTAAATGAATTTTGAGCTACAATATTTTTTAAGCCATCTAACTCGCCTTCATTTACATCTAATCTATATTCTAAACGATCAATACGTTTTGTTGATGCGTATATTTTTTCTTCTACACGAGCAATATTAGTAACAGCTTCAGTTAGTTTATCTAACTTTACTTCAATACGATCTAGGCGTTGTTCTTCATTGATCATCGTGCAAGTCCTTTTGATTTTTCAAAGGTTCTAAGACCGCCTAAACCTAACATACCAAGAAGAACAGTCATAAGACTGTCCATATCAAATGCAGGTAGTTGAGGAATTTCAAAGCCTGCAAAGCTTGTAATAAACAAAGTAACTGGAAGTAGTATAAAGTGCCAAGCCATTGCAGCTCCACAGGTCCAACCAACAAAAGGACGCCACCCAGCTACCCAAAGATTTCTGTGAGAGGCTTCCTGCTTGTTGATTTCTAGTTGAGCCAGTACCTGTTCTTGTGCATGGCGTTGAGCCATAGTAGCAATTTCATGAGACAGCCGCGCCTTTTGATCTTTATCCTCAATAAACTTATCAAGAATATCGGCTACAGGGCCTATAAGATTTTGAAGCATTATTTATCTCGACTGTTCCAAAGATCAAATAAGACCCTTACTTTTTCTTTAAGGGTCTCTTGATCTGAGTGCATTTTGGCTAAGACGATTACAAGGCTTATAAAACCTGCAAAGATAGGCCACAAAGAAACAAGTATTTCTAGTTGGTTTGGGCCCTGCATAGTTTTTTTTAAACCTTAGGGTCGCGATTAACTAAAAGACTTCGAAGTTTGTCAAAAATATTTTT
>JGI10211J34971_10003398_pt1 | contig 12760 bp, 18 predicted proteins | sample Etolagsediment_FD_34971 | JGI IMG/M metagenome (IMG submission 34971) | reverse complement strand
TTTATCTCTTTTTGCCCTTTCAATTCCAAATGTACTTAAAGTTCCCGTAAATACTGAAGCAATAAATGTTGGATCAATTTTTTGCTGAGGAAGCCATGGAATACTTACATACGTTAATGTAAGAATTCCTCCTGCCCAGACTAAAATCCCTAGCCGCACGAATGTTGACAGTAGTGCAAACTTCTCTTCCTGGACTTCTTCTTTATTCATGATGAAGATAGAATAGAACTGTCGGGCTTTTAAATATTATGAAGCACCTTCTACTATTATTACTTATTTCCCCAGCTTCAGCTTTTGCTCAATCAGTGACCCCTAATTTCACGACGGGCACTATGACTCAAACAGTAACTGCAACTCAAACAGTCAATGAGACTTCAGTCACCGAGCGGTTTGGTGGTGATATTTATGTTTGGAATGGAGACAACATGGAAGCCATTGATGTAAATGGCAATTCAGTTGATATCTCTAATATCTCTGATACAGCTGATGTTCAATTTCATATCGTTGATCCTACTCAGCCATGGCAATTAGAAATTACAACTCGTCCTGCAGGTCTCGTCGAAACCGTCGATGTAACACGCACGGTTCAAACCGATACAACTACAAATACTTTGTCAGTCTTTTCGCAGTAATTTTCACTGCACCGGCTTGGGCTAATGAATCCACGAGTGTGGCTGCTAATCCACAAGCAGCTATTACTGGTTCTGTAGCTAATCAAGCAGTTCAGATTAATCAAGGTACTTTGAGTACACAATCATTTGGCGGAGGTATTCATTGCAATGGAGCGGTGCTTTCAGTTACGCCGTATTATTTGACTACTGAAAATTACGGTAGTACTTACTCTAATAGCAATAATTCTGGTGCACAAGTTAGTATCTCTATTCCGTTGAACGGAGGAGCTGTAGAGCGTTGTAAAGCTTTAGCGCAACTGCAAGTCGATAAAACACGTTTAGACTATGAACTAATTCGTGTCAAAGAATGTATCGGTATCTATGAACGTGGTTTCACGATACATCCCTCCAGCCCTTTTTATCCTTTATGCGCTGACGTGATTCCAATCGCTGCCTTGCCCACGTTGGAGCAGGAGGTTTCCCTCGTAGAGTAGCAATTTTTTTCAATGCAATTTTAATTACCGGTTTTGTTATTTTTACAACTTCTTTGAACAAATTTCCGGCAACCATTGTTGCTCCAACTGAAGCAATGGCTGCTGCTCCTGCAGTTGCAACAGCTGTTACTAGTATTTCTTGTTTAGGTACTGGTACTTCATATCCACCCGGTAACTTAACGACTTCTACTTGACTATTTTCTTCTAATCTATAGTCCATAAAAGGCGGTAATGGTGGAGTGTATGTCATCATCTCCTGCACTTCATTGAGCTCTTGCTCCTTTTTTTCTGTTTCTGAGTCTTCGCTTTCTTCGTTCGAATCCCTTGCTTTTGGTTTTGGATCTAATGCTGGAATATCTTCTGGTTTGATCGGAACAGGCTCCCATTTAGGAACACTGAATTGCGGAGGTGCCAAGTTCGGCATAGGTACATCAAAAGCCCCCGGCAAAGGGATTACCGGAGGCATCGGTGTTGGTGTAGGAGGCATAGCTACACTTGCTACTGTAGTTATCTATATATCTGTATTTTAATCCCTGCTCTATTAACTATTTATTTTAAACAGTTATACGGCTAAGAGTAGCAAGTGAGGCAAGTGAGGCAAGTGAGGCAATTTAATTCAACTTACTTTCTGAATTTGTTTAGCCATATCTTCCAATAACACATCTCCATAGCTTGCTGTCATACCTGTCGGCTTGTGACCAACGATAGCCATCGCAATGCTGTATTCAATTCCTGCTTGTCGCATACGCGTGATAAACGAATGGCGAATGCCGTGAGCTGATATACCAGTGTGTTTCTTCAGCTTGCGACTGAAGTAATCACCTGCGTTTGGATTTGTTGTAAAAGGGAATTTTTCTATAAATTTAAAATACGCAGGGTGTATTGGCACCTGCCTCTGCGTGTATTCGTTTTTACATTTACGAATATGGTTGTGCTCGATGTTGATATACGGTTGTTCAGCGTCGGTCACAAAGTCTTCAGGCAACAAGCAGGCAACTTCACTGATCCTGAAGCCGTGTAACCAGACTGCCATGAACAGTGGATCGTCATGGAACCTGTGGAAGTGATCAAATTTTTTATGTGGATACTTTTTCTTAGAGCGACCTAATCCCTTAAGCATTCCACGCCAGGGATTCCATTCAAGAATTCCCATCTCTACCCCGCGTTCCCACATCGAACCGAGGTAACCAAGTTGTGTTCGAACATAACCTTCCTTGTAGTCACACTCAAGGAGTTCGCACCTGTGATCAACGCAGAACTCCCTGTCAATTTTGGAAGTGTCTACATTCTCAAAATGCTTTGAGGAGTTTCTCCATCCGTATTGGGTGGAGTCCGACAAACGCTTGAATGACAGCGTCCGTTTGCAAAGTTTTGAAACCAACATTGATTGGATATAAGCATCACCAATGCGAATCTACCGTTGACAAACGAACCGCGTGGGCTTTACCTTGGGAGGTTCAACACGCGGGTGTTGTGTAATGGTAAGACCACACTGGTGGTGGCTTGCTGATTATACCTGAATTAGCGCTTTTTGGCCGCCATCACTTCACGCATTTTCTTGTCTTTGAACTCTTGAGCAGCTGGATCTTTAGCTGCATCTTTCATTGGCTCTTGCTTGTCACCGTCCCCGTCCATATCAAGAAAATCGGGCTTGCTGTTATGACCTGGCATTAATTTTTACTGATAATGTTTTTGTAGAAGTTTGCCTTCTTCTTCATTTTAGGTGATGCGTCAGGATCTTTTAAAACTTCATTGGCATATGCCTTGCGACCTTCTGGTGTATCTGGATGACCTGCTTTTGTTGCGGCTGCAGTAAATGTGCCTTTAGTTCCGCCTTTTTTGCGGTGGCTCATCTTTTGAAAAGCTTTGGCTAATCCTTTGGCTTTAGATCGTTTAGACATTAGCTTCTGTGCCGTGCAGTTTTTTTAGCAACATCTTCCGGCTGCTTACTAAATTGCTGACCTTTACGCATTGCCGCACGTTTTTTAGCCGTGCTTCTGGCGTATTCTTGATCTGTTAAAGATTCACGAGCTTTCTTAGGTAGATAGCGCTCACCAGTGGCTTCTTTGCCCTGAGTGCTGTTCTTGCCAGATTTAGTGCCCCAGTCTTCTTTGTGCCAGCGGTCAAGCGACTTTTGTGTCTCGTGTTTCGCCATAGTGTCCTTCTTTTAAAAGATAAGCAGCGGCATTACTTAATATGGTGGGGTTATCTTGGAATAGTCCCAGCGCACGATTACAGTTTTTACAAAGTAATCCACGAAACTCTCCAGTAGCGTGGTTATGGTCTATTGCGCTGTCTTCTATTGTAATTGATTTAGGACAAATTTTACACTTGCCCTTTTGCTCGTCGTATGCATCAAACAATTGATACGGCTCGATATCTCTACGCTTACAGCGGCGATGTAATACATTTTCTCTGCCTCTATAAACTTTTACTTTTTCAGGGTTTGCTTTACACCAGTCTCTATGTTGGTCTCGAAGGCAATCATTACAGCGGCTTTTGAGTAGATGGCACTGTTTACCTCCTCTTGATCTAAAACTAGTTAAAGACTTTTCTTTCTTACATTTAGTACAAGTTTTTGTAGACATATTATTATCTATCGCATACTACTATTGTATGCGCTTTTCCACTATAATGTGGGCTTTACTTGTTAATTAGTTGGTGTATCCACCCCCTTTCCTCTTATACTCACGAGCTAACATTGCTGCCTTTCTCGCGCTCCACTGGCCGGATTTGCCGCCTTTGGTGCCAGACTTGATGGACTGAAACAGACGTTTGCGCATTTCTGGCTTGGTGTAATTATCAGCTTCGTTGACACGAGATTTTTTTTCAGCCATGTTATTTACCAAAGAATGCTTTGTGCATTTTCATGCCTTCAGTTCTAGCTTTCGCCGGATCTTCATTTCTCATTTTATCGTATAAACTATTAATCTCTGCTTTACTCATCGCTGCATAATTTTGAGCACGTTCTTTAGCATCACTGACAGCGTTAGGATCAATGAGAGAGGCTGAGAAGGTGGATCCACGATCTGAGCTGGAGGATGAGGCAACGGGCAAAACGATTGTTGAACTATTACTGGAGTTATAAGCTCCTGGAAACGTTGCGTTGCGTCCGCCCGCTTGCCCTCCAAATAAATATTGATATTGTTTGTCGTTTAATTTAAAAATGCCACCATCTGCTGCTAAATGCAAATGTGTTCCATGTCCTGGTACACCGCTGTTCGGTCCATAAATTTCAGCACCTGAACCTTGCAATAAAGTTTCTAAGTTCTTTGTTCTTGTTTTCCAGTCAACACCATCAATGATGTCTGGACGATGATCTTGTACATCGATTGCATAACCATACTTGTGATAACTGTTAGGTGCATGGACAGGATCTACTGGATCAAAGTGCTCGTGCTCTCGGATAGTTAAACCAAAGTTATCTCTTAGTCGCTCACCTAAATCAATGATTGGAATGTGATAAAACCCATCGTCCTGTACTGTGTAAGCCATCACCACTTCACTTTGTGAGACCAATAGCGAGCAGACATCTTGCTTGGCTTGGAATCTTGTGCGTTATGTCTGGCGTAATAGGATTTTTTGCGTGCTTTATCTTTAGCGCTCGTAGGGTTTTTACCAGCTCCTTCGACGCCTTGCTGACCAAAACGAATAAGCTTTTCTTTATCGCCTTCTTTTGCTAAAACAACATGAGATTTTGTTGGATGATTTGGTGTTCGCTGAGGTTTATTAGGTGTTAAACTATCTTTTAGTTTTTGACCAGCCATCCTTTGTTCGGCCATAGTATTAACTGCACAATTAATACTATTTTAACGGGTCCTTTTTCCCAGCTAAAATTGAAATTGCTCGTTTGTAAAACCAATTATCTCGTTTCTCTTCTGGCAAATTGTCGAAGTGATCTTTTACTTTTTGCCAGTTTTCCAGTTCAGTGGGATCCATTTTCAGTAGCGGTTAAATGTTCCATTTCTGCATGCATGTGATCACTTAAAGCACAGACTTGTGCACAAGCACCTAAAATCAACCCACGCTGATTAGGTGTGAGTGTAGCCTCTTCTGCATCTTCTGATAGCACACGTCCGATATCACCGAGGCACATGATGATTGCAGGCAATCCCCACTTCTCGACTAATCCATGCATGACTGATAAGAGTGGATTAGAACCACTTTCTACAGCTTGCCAGAATTCTTCTCGTTCAGCTGGAGACATAAGTGGTCCTCATAATATTCTTATTTTAAGATACTTTGAATACTGAATTATTCAGCGTCAGTTTCTTCTACTGCTTCTTCTTCAGGATCTTCTTCTGCAAACTCAAGAGTTTCAATGTATTGTCCTACAAGTTGTGCTGCAAATGTTTGAAGATTATTGTCACCACTGGCACGAGCAGCGCCGAAAGAATTGATTGCAGATACAAGTTCAGATTTTTTACAAGCCATTTGATATAACAAATCAGATTTTAATCTAACAAAAAATCCCCACTTAAGTGAGGATCATTTGTCGTGATATCAGTACCAATCAGCTATCTTCTAAAGCTGCAATCCTTGTTTCTAATGTTTCAATCCGTCCAATAGCTTCTTGCAGTGCAGCCGTTAATAACGGTACAAGTTTAGATTGATCAATTCCCTGCATCACTGGATTACCGTCTCCATCGACTTGATTATGACTTCCTGTAACTGCTTCTGGAACAACAGCTTGTGCTTCATGGGCAAGGAATCCATCAACGGTGACATCAGCAGCTGCAGTAAAATTAAAACGTTTAGGCGCTAACTGCTTTAAGCGAGGAATTGCAGCAGTTAACTCAACGACGTTATCTTTCAATCGATAATCAGAAGATGTGGCATAAGTAACAGAATTAACTCCATTTTGAATGATTGAACCTGCAGTATCCCCACTACTATTTAAGAAAGTAATAAAAGGATTATTGAGTAGAGACGTTGTCTGCCTTATATTAATTGGATTTTTGTTGGGAAGTTCAAGGGTTTCGATGCGCTCCATTGCTTCTTGCAGTGCCTTCACCGCCTTCATGTAGAGCACTGAGTAATTTACAGACTTGGTGACTGTGCCCAGGTCGTTGCCTTCAGCGTCACGGTCAGGGGATTCACTGACGAGACCAGGCGATACAGTTTCAACCTCTTGGGCGACAAGACCGATTTGTGTATGGGTCTGGCCTTTCTTGAAGTTGTAGTTGCGAACCTGGAGAGCCTTCAGGTCATCCCATTGGGAGTTGGCGTCAACAATGTTTTCTTTCAGCTTGGCGTCAGAGATTGCGCCGTAGGAGTTGTTGGTGTTTTCAACGTTGCCATTTGAGTAAACCCTAAAAGAAAGTGTAGCCGCAGATGTAATTGAAGTTGCGCCGTAGTAGCCACGGAAGATAGTATTTGTAGTGCCAGCCGCGCTTGATGTTGAAGAGTCTACAGCGCCTGTTGTGTTGGTAAAAGTTACAATATTCCCTGCGTTACCAATCCTCATCCGCTCCGTCGGGCTGCTCGCTCCGTCGGCAGTAGTGGCGAAGGCTAGGCGACTTGGATGGCTAGAGCCAGGTGTCCACGTGCCAGATGAATCTCTAAACCCAGCAATAAACGCAGCCGAGTATTGCTGGTCATCCGCAAACGTGACACTTCCTAATACGTTATTGGCACCCGGTGCACTGTTACGACAAAGATAAACATAGGCTCCTTGTGAAGCTGGACCACGCAAGATTGATGTTGCGGTTGAAGCTGTCCCAGTAACAGAAGACGTGCCTACCAACAACCTGCCAGAGCTGTCGATTCGCATCCGCTCGGCATTGCTTGTTCCAAAATAAGTTGACGTGGGTTCAAAATTCCAAATATACGCGCCGAGAACATTTTGGTAACCAAACTGCACACCATCACCACTATCGTGACCAGTTGTATCGTTGGTCAAGTGCAGATCAATTCGTTGACTTGAATCACTGGAATTAGAGCTAACGTGCATCTGATATTTTGGATCTGAATTGTTTATTCCGATATTTCCACCACTCGTAATCCTCATCCGCTCCGTCGGGCTGCTCGTTCCGTCGGCGGCAGTGGAGAACACTAATCTCGACGGAAGATCATTTGCGCCAGGAGTACCATCGACGATTGCGGCAATTTCAGCTCCCCGGCTTTCTAAATCGCTTCCATCTGCACCACAAAAAGCAATAACGCCTAATTCATCTCCACTTTGAACAATCGTATAGGATCCATCGGAAGTTCCTCTTGACTTGGCAAAACAAAGTCTAGACGAGTTTATACTGTTTGCATATGTACTTAAACTTACGGAAGAAGCGTCTACGCCTCCCGATAACTGTAATCCAGGAATAACTTGCCCAACAAGACGCGTAGTAGACGTGCCAACTAAGAGCCTGCCGGAGCTGTCGATGCGGGCGCGTTCGGTTGTGCTACTAGATTGCCCATATTCAAAAATCAATTCTGATGTGTCATTTTTAATTCGATAATCTCCATATATATCGGAGCCCCATGTAGTAGCAGTACCTCTTTGCAGTTCAATAGCCGGTACAGCACTGGTATTAGTTCTGGCGTGCACTCGCAGCGTGGCAGAGGAAGATGCTGGAGCAATATCTAGATTTACCTGAGGACTCGTAGTGCCAATCCCTACGTTGCCGTTCGATGTGATGCGGGCGCGTTCGGCTACATTCGTACGAAGAATTAACGGATGATTAGATACTGTTCCAACATAAACAGCAGTGGCATCTGACTGTATTGATCCAGCGACGCCGGTGGCTTCTTCTAATCGGATCTGCGGGCTGCTGGAGCCAGTCACCAAAAGGCCGCCTGATGTAGTACCTCCTGCAGCGACTTCTAAGGCTTTGGTAGGACTCGTAGTGCCAATACCAACGTTGCCCGAGCTGTCGATTCGCATTCGCTCGGCAGAACTTTCATTGCCTATTGTCGAAAATACAAGTGAATTGTTAATAGTTGATGGAGTACCTGTCCAAGCGTTTTCTTTTATCGCCGTAATAGCTGGAATGCCAAATTGAAATCCTCCAGCACGACGTAATACAAAATTAAGAGATACAGAATCAGAACTACCTGCATCAGCTCTATTTTCAAGGAATGCGCCTACTAAATCGGCACTGTTTCCCGAGGTGTGTAATGTCCCCAGAGGACTCGTAGTACCAATTCCAATTCTGCTATTAAGCCCATCAATTAGGATTGTATCTGTACTGCCGTTGTTAAACTTTAGACCTTGCGTTTGAATTGTTTGAATGGTATTGCTATCATTCTTTGCAATATATCTGCTATCTAATGTTGTAAGTCCAGTTGTTCCAAACGTTCCAGACCAAAAGCCATTTGGAGGAGTTCCGACATAAGTATAGATTACACCTGAATCTGCTTCAAATGTTTGACCATTTGAAGTTGCTGTTGGAAAATCAATAGCAGCCATTTCTATGCACAGTAATATAGTTATATTTTAACGAGTACTACTGTGCATAAAAACTATTGATCAATAGTATTTATTCACTGGGAAGTGAATTAGTAATACTTGCTTGATAAGCATCAATTACATCTTGTGTCCAGAGGACACCGGCAACATCTTGAAGTTCTTGACAATCAGATGATACGTCATCACCAGGGCTACGCACATGACGATGATAAGTGCGGCCCACTTCTACACCATCTTTTTCGATGATGTCAGCGCGGCGGCATTGGATAATGCTGTATGGAGGAAGGATCTCTAGCTTGTATTCTTGGCGTTCAGTAAAGGCCATATTAGGAACTACCGACTGGTAGTGACAGGTTTAATGGTCGTAGTTTTGAGCCATTTGCGAAAGTATTTTTAATTAGTATAACATTAATTGAATAACTAAACGATGCCAGCTTCGATATACACTACGCAGCCATGTAGGCTACTTGCAGGACAAAATCGACCAATCCAGTAAAGTCGCTGTTGACTAGTGAGTTTTGAATGCCATCAGTTCGGTGGAAATAAATATAAGAGCCACCCTGAATGACAACAGGCTCAAACACACTTGTGTCAAAAGCACCAGAATAAGTTATATTGCCACCACCATAATTATTGCCTATGCCACCATTAAAAGGTAAACCACTTATTTGAAATGCTGTGGAGTTATTAGGAATGCCCGTAACTGAAATGTACATATAAGCAGTAATTAATCTACCAATTCTGACGTAAGTAGCATTGTTGACATTGTTTATGGTGCCACCGTTAAGAAGCGTAGGAGTCCAGGTGCCTTCTTCATAAGAATCCAGTAATTCACTGGTCATTACAGCGCCGTTTATGGCGGCAGGGTTTATATCGCTGAAATCAATGCCAGGGCAACCAGACAGCAGATTTAATGCGCCGTTTGAGCCAATGCTGATCCGCTCCGTCGGGCTGCTATTCCCGCCGGCGGTAGTGGAGAACACTAACCGCCCCGGCATGTCATTAGCGCCAGGTGTGCCGTCTACTTCGGCTGTGATTTGAGCGGCGCGAGCAAAATCTGTTCCATCATTGCCATCAAAAAGAATATAAGCTAATACATCATTGTTTTGGACTATTACATTTCCGCCATTGGCACTTGCGCGGCTTTTTGCAAATTGTAGTCCTGGGCCTGCATTGTTATTGGTATTTCTAGTAAGTGATAATGAAGAACCTGCAAAGTCAGTTCCTTCGACCTGTACTCTACAAGCAGTGGTGGAACCAAAATCACTACGCGCAGAAGATGTGCCCACTAACAGCCTGCCCGAGCTGTCGATACGCATCCGCTCTATCGGTACGTTGTTTCCTGAGGCAGTGGTGAAGAACGATAGACGGCCTGGCATATCACTTGAGCCAGGCGTGCCGTCTACATTGGCACCAATTGAGGCGCTTAGAACAGGCGCACTGCCATCCGTTCCTTGAAACCACAATGCACCTAATTGATCACCATCTTGGACAATGGTGTTACTACCTATGGATGCGCCACGGGTTTTATTAAAAATAAAATACGGACTATCTGCAGCATTTTGGTTATTAGTCAGTCCGACAGACGAGCTTGTATAATGGGTTCCTTCAAGTTGGACTTGAGGATTGCCAATTGATGTGTAACTACGGCTAGAAGACGTACCAACTAAGAGCCTGCCCGAGCTGTCGAATGTTGCGCAAAGTGCATTATTTGTAAAAATATCAACGCGATCATTTGAAATTGAGCCCACACCAAAATTATTACCAGCACTAATAAAACCCTTGCAAGAGCTTGAGGTGTTTTCGATTGTTATCTGACTATTTCCTGCCTGTGTAATATGCAACTCGTCCTCGGGACTTGCTTCGTTGATTCCGACGTGTCCATTACTAGCAACAAACAACCTCCCAGTGCCATTAGTGGCGAGGGCTAGTTGGTCTGATCCAGGTGAATAAATGCCGGTATTTGCGTCGCCGTCAAAACTAAGATCAGGCGCACTAGCACTTGCTGCATTATCAAGCAACAACGCACCAGTCATTGTGTCGCCATTTTCCATTACATAGCGATCATCTAATGTGCCTGTTTGAGCTGCTGGATTGGTCGTAACAGGCATAACAGTTGGATCCCAACTGTCTGGACTTGCATCTACCCACTGAGAAGTATTTGCATCAACATAGTAGATATATAAACGTCCTTCATCAGAGTTGTACCAAAGATTTCCAGACTCAGGCGTTGGATTTGTTGGAGGTGTTGTACCGGCTGGTACATTAGTTAATCCATCATCTGCAATATTTCCAACACCGCTGATACGAATGATATTGTTATTACTATCTTTTAAAAAGATTGCTGGATCACTGTTGCTATAATTGATTGCAAGTTCGCCGTACTCTAGCTGTGATGCTGTAGGTTCTTTTGCGGCACCAGATTGCAGTACATTGCTACGCTTTAGTTGAATTTTCATGGTAAAAACCCTTTCTATACAGGAAAAATCCTATAACTATTGTAATCAATATGTTCCACCATCTAGCAAATAATCTGTTTGGTCTAATGCATACCTTAAAGAAGCGGGGGTTATACATCTTTGTGTATCTGTACCCGCTGCAGTTTCTGCATTTGTAGCGATTTCGACTAAACCTTCTTGTGTTGTGTCAGCACTAACGATTGTTAAACCACCTAAACGTGTTTCCATATCTGCTGGCGTAACAGCAACATTCGTTGCCGTTCTGGCTGTAATTTCTGAACTATTTGCAAACCGCATCACACCTGAAGCACTTGTTGTTGCGTAGTTTGCAGCCAATGCAAACACTCTCCCTGTTTGCGAAACTGTTAAAGGGAGTGTTGCTGTTACGTCAACAGTATCGACTTTAGCCGTAAGCTGTGCAGGAGTTACTGCAACATTAGTTGCTGTACCAGTTGTTGCTTCTGTTCCTGTAGCAATTCGAATTAAACCTCGTACAGTATCATTAGAATCTGGAATAGCAGCAATCGCATCAGCAACGTTTTTTGGTGTCATTGCTGTTGATGTAACCGTACCTGCAGCAGCTTCAGATGTTGTCGATAATCGAATAATTCCAGTCGTTGTTGTTGTTGATGTATTAACACCAATCGTAAATGTATTTGTAGGAGACTCCGATACAGTTACAGGAGACGTCCCAGCAATTGTCAAATCATCAAGAATATAAGCTAACTGATTTGGTTTGACTGCCGCATCAACAACACTATTAGCAATACACTCAGCATTGGTTGCATACCGAGTCGAACCTACAGAACTTTCAGTTGCACCTGCAATTTGAATATCTAGGCTATTGATTGATATGGGAGCAGATGCAGTAAGTGTGACTCCTGCAATTGCAGTATTTACAAACGATACTGTGGTCGCATCTGTATTGGCGGAAGGTGTGCCATTAATGGTGACATTACCTGTAAATGAAGCTGTCGTACCTGTTAAAGCACCATTTAATTCTGTAGCAGCTAGTAACGAGCTAGAAGAAATTACTAGTCGATCCGCTGTTTGTAAAAGTTCTTGATAACCATTTGGGTTTAAAACGGTTAGTTTACGATCAGCCATGTCAAATTACCACAGGGGCTTGAATTTCAATCTGCAATTCACTTGTGCTAAGCGCAAGTCCAATTTGCAATAGAACTGCGCCTACCGTTGACGTATCAGGAGTTCTTGTTAACTTGCCTGTATTTGTACTTAGCCAGTAATATTTACCTGGCTCTAAAAGCCCATTAGATACGTTATCGACAATTGAATTAATGTTTGGTATTGTTAAACCTTGGTTTCTTGTGAACGAAACTTGTGCACCTGCTGTGGCACTTACAGTAGCTAATCCTGATACACGAGCTGTTGTTAAAGTCGAAGCATCGGCTAATTCAGCTGTTCCTGCTGTATTAATATAAATAGGTTGACCAATACTAATAGCTGGGGAACCAGCAGCAACTGTTGCTGATTTAATTAAGTCTGATGAATCAACACCTGTTGACAAATCCTGATTTGTTAATCTCCACACACCAGTACTGCTATATTGTCCATCAACTTGAGGATTCAAATAGACGTAAGATCGTCCAAACTGAGTTTTACCTTCCCCCAATGTTGGCATTGCTATTTCTTATGAATCTTCTTTTATTTTATCAGTAAAGTCTGTAAGATTCTTAAGAACTTGTTCTTTTAGAATTCTATTTAAAATAGTCTGATATCGCATCATTAATTCTGATGATGCTTTTAATTGCTCTTGAAGAATTGAAACAT
>JGI10211J34971_10003396_pt1 | contig 12762 bp, 2 predicted proteins | sample Etolagsediment_FD_34971 | JGI IMG/M metagenome (IMG submission 34971) | reverse complement strand
GAAGCCGCATAATTCGCATCCCAATAGAACGGACCCGCACTCGCCCCGCGATTCGCAGCACCGCCCACCAGAGGAACCCGAAGGCCACTGGCGTAGTAGTAGTAATCACGCATCTTTGTTGCGCTTGATCCCGTAGTGTCTTTTGGGAAGCACATGCCCATACCGCTGTGCGGTGTACCTGCCCATCCAGTAGCTATTGGGAGACTAATGTCATTGTCAAGCGCGTCTTTAAGCCTCGTCCAGTCAGTAATGGCTCCATAGTTGTAAGGAGGCGCTGACTTGTAGTACAGGGCTCCGCTGTTAATAAGCGCAGCAACCCTTTTCCACACGTTGCCCCATGGGTTCTCAATACCAAGGACCTGCGAGTAATCAGTAGCATACCCTGCTGTCCCGCCATTCTGCACAGCTGATGCATAGCCAGCTACACCGTCACCGAGACCGCACTTTCCGATGTAACTGCCATTTGTCCATGAGCCTGAGGAAAGATTGATACGTCCAGCTCCAACGATACCTGGGATATCGAAAGATGCATACCCGACAAGCATCAGCTGCCGCTCGTAGATGGCTGTAAGGAGGTCTTCCTGCTGCCACCCAGCGCCACGCGCAAGAGCAAGAGTGTCAGTGGCCTGAGTTGTAAGGCTACCGTATCCCCAGTCTCCTGTGCGGGTTGTGACTGGATAGACCGGGCTAAAACCGTCTGCCGGAGATAAAGAGATGGAGCAAAGCTTACTGTCGTAAATGGCGCCTTCGTATGCTCCTCGATAGATCGAGCTGTATCCGCTGAACAGCGGGTGCAGTAAGAAGCCAGAGAGAGGCATGTGAGACAGGAGGATATAGGCCCAATCTCCCCACTCGCCGACCTTGATGTAGGCAGGAAGATATTCGACCATGATCTGTCCATTCGTGCCTTCCAGGTCAACGGATGTACCGTCATCATATTTGGTCTTGTCGGTCCACGAGATGCCTTTGTAGACGGCTCCGGAGTCTCCAAGTACAACCCTGCGTAGTCGGCTGAAAACTGGCGAGAGCGTCATGTCCATGAGCTGTCCGACGGGCTGAGCATGGGATGCGCCAAGCCTAATGAACGTGTCGGTCAGACGGTTGTATGCCACGCCAACATAATGGCGTGAAATATCATTGGCGTACAGATTAACCATGGGATCGTCGGACGAGGCGGATACCGCGCTCATGGTCTTGAGTAGCGCACCCTGAAGCAGGAGGTCCGCATCGGAAGATGCCGCAATATCTTTCGCGAGCAGTTTGGTGATTGCTGCCTGGATGAATGTTTCGCGGTACTGTGATAAACTGGAACTTGACATGATGCTTGACTCCGTTTAAAGTGTGGCGTAAATGAGCTTGGTCAACGTATCGACCTGTGCCGAAAAGTTATTGTAAATAGATTGTGATCCGTCGCGGGCCGCCTCTGATGCCGTCTTAGATTGTGCCGCAGCAGCAGCACTGTTTGTCGCGCTGGTTGCTTGCTGCGTCGCTGTGGTTGCTTGATCTGACGCAGTGTTACGATAGCCGAGTGCCGCGTCCCTTGCAGTCTCAGCACTTTGCTTTGCAGACACAGAAGCGTCACGAGCAATAGCGGAGGCCTGCATCGATACATTTGCTGCTGCTTCAGATGATGCAGCGGAAACTTCGGACACCTTCGCTGCCTTCGCAGCCGCAAGCGCACTGTCCTCACTCATTCCGGCAAGACCAACAGCGCCTACGGCTATCGTAGCTGCTGTTTCTGCTCGCCCGGCGTTTGATTCAGTAGAGGCAACAGCCGACGCCACAGCCTGCGTGCTGCCATAGATGGACACTGTGGATGCAAGGGCGTCCTGGGAATCATCACGAGCACCTTCCGCCGTTGCTTGTGCAGTTTGCGCCGCGTCCCTTGCAGTCTCAGCACTTTGCTTTGCGGCTACGGACGCATTATTAGCAACAACCGATGCGTCCCGAGCCGACTCGGAAGCCACCATAGCGGTCTCTGAAGCAAGCCTTGATGTTTGTGATGCCGATGCGCTTGCAGATGCAGCCGCTTCACTGGCGGCTGCATTCGTGGCGCTCGAAGCGGATTCAGCCGCAGCCTCAACCGCATTGTCTTGTGCAGCGAAAGCGTCTCCGATGAACTGCGCAGCGAAAGCATCAAGCGTGGCTTTCTTGTTCTTTTTCTCATCATCCGGCTCGCTGACATCGACAATCGGGATAATGTCGAGTCCTGACATTTGCCCGACGAGCATCTCATCGCAATCAGACAGCTTCTTGTCCAGTCGTGAACTCATTAGGCGGTCCTCCTCCAGCGATACTCGCAGATATAGGGTTGAAGATTTGCGTTCGTTCCAGACACACCAACAGCCGCATTTGCTGTTGCGACAGTGATGCCGGTAAACGCTTTGCCTGTGTCAGATGAGTATTCTGATCCTGTCCCGGTCGCGTCATTCTCATTGTTACAATTCTGAGCGCGCGGCGTCCTGGTGTAAGTATGGGAGTGGCCGGGGTCAGTCACTTCGGATGTCGCAGTGTGGGTGTGCTCTACAAGCACGGCGTCCTTGCTTCCGCCTGTGTTGCCTGCTGTGCTGAGCAGTTCGTCAGCGGAATCAACGCAGATCGGTGTCCTCCCTACACCCCAAAGCTCCCATGTCCCCGGGTACCCCATCCCGCCAGAATCTCTTGACGCTGAAGGATTGGTTGACGTGTAGGTTGAAATAATCCTGCCGACAGGGTAGACGTTGTCCATCACGCGAGCTTCATTGAAGTAGGACTCCTTCCGCTTCCACCGCTTCAATCCTCCATTCAGTGACGGAGCAATAACGTCTTCGCCGTCAGCTGAACCGCCATCCTCGGCATCCATGACGAACACAGTAACTGAGTCGCCATCAGGATCGGCAACAACACCAAGATCTCCCGTTTGCAGTGGCGTAGGCTGTCCGTTCACTGTAGGCCCACCGGTCAGTCCATCAATTCCGTCGAGATAGTCTGGCGTCCCGCCAATCGCGCCATTAACGGCGTAGAGAGCAGAACCGCGGATCGCCGTTGATCGTCCGCCGCAAATAGCGATCCCTGTACTCAGTGTTGAAAGGGGAGCGACGCTGATAAGGCCGACAGAAACGATTGACAGTGCCGCTGTGATAGTGCCGGACCCATAGAAGGAGACCGTCGTCGCTCCTCCGGAATACGAGGAGGACTCAACATAGGCAACAAATGCGCCGACATCGACCAGGCGAAGCGCCCTGCCCGCAGTAAATGTCGCCGTCATATCGCCAGAAACGCGGAATGAGGTAGGGGAAAGGTAGGTGGCGTTTGTCGGAAGAACCCATTCACTTTCAACCTTCGGAGTCAAGTCTGACACGTCATCAAAAGCATAGAGCTGCACGCCATCAGCATCCCTGATAACAATTCGGTACGACCCCTCAAGAAATATCGGGGCATACCCTGCGTCATTAAGAACTACCGGGTTGGCGTTTTCAACAACAGCACCGACGTCCATATAGCTGGATTTCGGAGTTGTCGTGCCAGAAATGTAGGTGAACACCTGGCCGGCGGCAAGCGGAAAGCCGGTGTCCGGGTGCCACGCATAGAAGATCGGAGAAACAAGAGGTGTTGCCATGGCGGTAAGGTTTCGGTTTTTGAAATCTTACCGCTTGCGACAGGGAGTTCAAACAGACGAAATTATTTTACGGGCGGCTTTCCCAATGACCGCCTTGCAATACTGGTTATTCTCTTGGCGGCTTCATCCTCATCAATCTGCCCGGAGAACATCCGCTCCCTGATCTTCCCGATCCGCTTTGCCGCGAACTCAAGGCGGTGAAGCTGGTGTCGCTCTTCTCCGGACAAGCTCTTCGATCCCTTCTTCTGCGCCAGCTCGTCCCTCATCTCGTACATCTTATCCACCGACCTGCCGTTGTAGTAGGGGTTGCGAGAGAACAGTGTTCCGATGACAGGGATCTCGTTTGCGCCGCCCTGACGGCCAAGCTCCTTGCGTATGCCGACCAGAGATTCGGCGAGGCGGATTGCATTCATGCCGTAGTTTCCGGTCTGGCCAGAAATGACGTGCTCAACCTTTCGAGGCGACACGTGCAACATCTCTCCGATCCACTTGGCTGTCTCGGTCTGGTACCGACCGTACTGGTCCTTCGGCATTTTGTACTTTTCTTCGTAGAACGGAACGATGCTTTTTTCGCGGAACGAGTCAAAATTCGACCAGGCCTCTACCGATGGCTTAACCAGAGCAGGAAGCAACTCAAGAGGATTTGATGCCGGCAGGAACCCTTTCAGCGTTTCCCACAAAGCCTCGGACGCAAGCTCCGGCTGATTCTTGTACGCCGATACAAACAGTTCCTGCGGTATCGATCCGAACACATAGCCGAGCTGGAATGGTTTAGGAATGCGGACGATGGTCTTTCCTCCGTCGAGCGAGAAATGCCAGTACGCCATGCGCTCCCACTTCTGCAGCTCGTCGTACCAGTCCTCATCCTTATTGATGAACGCCAGCATTAGTGATGGGACGGTGATGTAGGCAATTGCATGTCCAAGCGCACGGACCGCGTACTTCTGCCCATTTGCCCCGCTGAACGCCCGAGCGAACTTGCTGGTGCCCTGAACTGAAGCATTGAAGAACGGTATCATTCCATTGAGCGCCGTGGCGATTATCCCACCCCTGGTGAAGTTCGTAGTCACGTCCTTCGACGCAAGCAGCGCCTCAATGCGGGCATCCATCGACCCCTTACCGTACTTTTCTTCCGCTTTTTCAAGCACCGCCTTGAACTCCGCAATCCTCGGAGATGATTCGTAGAAGCCGAACAGCCGCCGCAGAGCATCAATCGGGTGCATAGCGATTTGCTTCGCCTTCTCGCTCGTGGTGTCCGCAAGACCTTCTTCGAGGTAGCCGCGTGCCTGAATCCTGTCTTGACCCATGAGCGTGGCGATCTCTCCACCGAGGTTCTTCCACAACTCAGCCGACTCCCCCTTTTTCAAGTCCTCCCAGAAACCGTGAACGAACGTATCGACCGGCGAACTCTTTGCCTGTCCGTAAACTGCCCGCTCGGCAGTGTCCCTGATCGGGTTCTTGATTGCCCCAAAGGCCGCATTAAGGCCGACAGCCCCGAGCTGCACCAACCGCTTTGCTGGCCCGAACATTGCGGTCAGGAAGTATGGCAGGTGATCTTTGTCCATCTCCATGACTACACGATACACCTCCGGATCAACCTCCCAGAACTCCCGCTTGCCGTTGCGCCAGATCGCGACAATATTATCCTTTCCTGTGGGCTTATAGGCTGTGCTGAACACCTGAAGCATCTGGTTCATGTCGGCGTCCTCAAGGTTTGCGCCGATCTCCTCAAGCTGCCGCTGGATGCTCTCCGCCGAGAACGACTGTGCTGCCATAGGGGCTTGCACCTTGTTGGCGAACCAGCCGACGCTGGCAACCTCGCCCTTTCCTGTGGCACCTTCGATCTTCTCAGTTGCCTTGATGATGGCCTTGGAAACCAACAGCTCGTTACCGAACCGGATCATCTGTTCTGCCTGAAGCATCATCATGTCGATGGGGTCCATGATACGACGGCCGGACCCCTTCATGCGCTTGATCCCATGTGTCTTGCTCGATGCGCCCTTGGCTCCGCCCAGATACCGTTCATCGAAGAACCTCTTGAACGGCACGTAGATCGGGTTGAGATCGCGCATTGCTTTAGCTGCGTCCGGGCTCAGGCCGCCGGCCTCAACCACGTAATCGATGAGGTGGTTCGACCACTCGGTAACGCCTTTGAGCGCATCCTCGAACTCTGGCGATTTGAGCTGGCCGACAGTATATTCCGCGTCCTCGATGGAGATGCCTGGGTTGATACCGCGTGCATGCAGCACCATGGCTCTTGCGGCAATGGCATAGGCAGTAAAGTCCTCCAAGCGATCCTTGATCGGCTTGAGGTAATCCACCAGGGATTTGCCAACAATATCGCCCTTGATGTTCAGCGCATGGTTGTAAATGAACCTCCGTGCCGTGCCGGGCGCACTCATCTTCAGCGCCGCCCGCATGGTTGCCGGGTTCTCTGTCGGGTTAAGACTGACACCAGTTTCCTTCATAAGCTGGTCTACGACCTTTTCGAGCTGCGCTGCGTCATTGACCCACATGCGCTTCGTAAGCAGCTTGCTCAGAGCCTCGTAAGCCGTCTTGAGCTTTCCCATAGGTCCAGTCTGCACTCTCTGGACCATGGCCGCAACACGACCGATGGCACCCTGCTCATCCCATTGGCGGTACATATCCTGCGCCGCCTTGAACCGTTTCGCCATATCGGGATGCTTGGCAAGCACCTCGTCCTCGAACCACTTGTCGATCGCCGGGAAGCTCTTGGCTGTGTCGTCGCCCATAATCTTCTTGGCAAAGAACTCGGCAAACCCCTCCCGAGCATACCCGCCATTCGGCTTTCGGCTTCCGTAGAGGGCCTTGCCGAGCTTGAGGAGCCCTCGGTTAACCTCAGCAGGGAACCTGACATTCCACCCGACAATCTTGGCGTGCACCGAGTGCCCGATCTCATGCGCCACGGTATCGATAGCATTGGCAACCTTCACCCGGATCAAGTCATTCTTCAGGTTGAACCAGCCCGCATCACGACGCTGGGCGAACCATCCTCGCCCGTACCTGATCGGAGTCCCGGAAATATCCTCCATGGCCTTGACAACTTGCTCAGGGTTCACGTCGGACGCCTGGGATACGCGGTCCTTGCTCAGTGGCTTCGTGCGCTTTCTGTTCGGGGACGCGGCCGGCGACCCTACGACACCACTTTTCTCTTCCTCGCTGGCGACCTCAGTTTCGCCGGTAACGATCTTTCTGGCGATATCAGCCTTGCCGTCAGGCGTGATCGTAGCTCCAAGCGCCCGGATTCGGTCAAACGCCTGTTCAGCCTTTGCCTCCGACACCTCGGCCCTCATTACTCCACCAACGCTGACAAAAACACCGGTAATCGAGGTGAGTAGCTTGTCGAGGAAATAATCACCTCCGGACTTTTTCGAGGCTTTAACCTCAATCCTGACCATCCCATTTCCTACAGAAACACCTTTCACGGCGTTATCGGCAGACTTTGCTACCCCTCCTTGCCGCAAGAACTCGACAATCTGAGCTCCGGAAAGGAACGAGACTCCCTTATTTTCAAGCTTATAGCCGCGAGGGAGAAGAATCCCTCGCCTCACATCGCCCTCTGAGGTCGTATAGTTGATGATCGTCCCTTTTCCGGCAATGCCATACCCTGACGGTATATTGCCAGTGATCATGGTCCGTGTTTCCTTGTCGAGTCCGCTCAGGCGGTCAAACGCATCGATAACAGGAACTCCATCAACGTTGGTGATTTCGCGGACGGAGTACGTGTTTTCAGCAAGACTCATCCCTGAGGAAAAGAGCTTGCTGAATGGAATGGTGAGCTGCCTTGTGGAACTGGCCACCGCGACCTTCATTCTCCACGTGGAAAGCGCCAGCGGGTTCTTCGGGTCTCCGGACTGCTTGACCTCGGTAACGATGCCGCTATAGATGACGCCAAACACGTCCTGAAGCTCTACGGCGGTACCGGGTACGAGTGATTCGGCAAGGCGCTTCCACCTTGACGCAATGTCGTCCAGGCGGTCCTCGGCTTTTCTTCTGATCTCATAATCTTCGATGTCGGAAACGGACTCCTCACGATACGCCTTGAACTCCTCGATCTTCTTCTTGATAAAATCCGCCGGAGCGCCCTCACGCATTTTCTTAACAGCATCAACCGGTTCTCCGGCGACCTTGATCCCGGTCGATTCCGAAACCTGAGAAAGTACCTCCTGTGTTGTGAACGGCTTGCTCAGGTTATTCACCCTTACCTTCTCCATGAGCACCGACCCCTGAAACGGGCTGCTTCCCGTCTGCGCCTGAATCTGCTTTGACTCCAAGACCTCCGCGTCAAGCTGCATGGTTTGGGCTTCAAGGGCATTCTCTCCGCGAGCCTTGGCGTCCTCAAGTATGCCGTTGAACTTTCCGATCAGGAGTTCGTAAACGCGCTCCTGCTCCTTGAGGGGAAGCATTGGGATACGCCCAGTCATGCGCCTGGCAACATCATGAAACGCGCTCGTCTCATTTGTCTCGTCGCCTTCCTTGATAAGATCGCTACCAAGTTTGCGTAACAGGTCCGGCTCTTCCATAAGAAGCTCGTAGGCGGCCTCGTCGCCGTATACGTTGATTAGGTCCGGGACATCATCACTGGTAAACCGACTCTTGGTGCTGGCTGTGGTATTGGCGTTCAGACTGGCCATCTTCTTGGCAAGGATCGCCGCTGGCCTGATTTCTGCCGGGATATCGGCGATGAGCTGCACGTATCTCGGGGCGACGACCTGTCCGGTCCGATGAACGCGGCCAAGCATCTGCATGTGAGTGTCGATATTTGACTCCGCTTGTGCGATGATCATGACTCGCGGCCGCTTGTCGGCGAACTTCTCGCTGGCGTGCAGACTGATACCAGTTGAACCGGACTGGTTGAGAATGACTGCATCGATTCCGCCATCATTGAACCCGGTCTTGGTACGCTCATTCCCGTTGACGCCTCGCTCGGAGAGGGGGCGCTTTCCAAGGTATGCGTCACCCGACTTGCTGTACATGAACACGGACTGCCTGCCGGTGATCTCAGCCACAGTATGGCCGGCTTCGGAAATCCTGAAGCGAATCCAGTCAATCGGCGACACCGGCATGTTCCCGAAGTCGCTGTCATTGATCATCTTTGCGATTTTTCTGGAAAGCATGACTCCTTCTGCGCCAAGCTCTGCATCGGAAAGGCGCTTCTTCTCCGCGCCCTCTCCCTTCTTCATGAAGGGTTTCCGCATCGAAATCCATCTGGATTTGTCCAGGTAACGGAGTAGGAGATCCCCAAACCCGAGATTGATTTTGTCTCCGTCATTCAGACCAAGACCCTCGATGACTTCCTTGTGGAATGATTCAAGTGTTCCGGCCACAGTAATTACCGGTTTCTCTCCCGCCTTAATCGCCTCGATGGCGAGCTGCGCGGCATGATCCGCCTTGAGCGACAACAGCATCTGATTTATGACGTTGTGCATGACCGACGTGAAGTTGGTCGATTCGGCTCCCGCTCCTCCGGTAGCAGAGCTTCCGGTAGCCAGCATGCCTTCTGCCTTCAGGTCATTTCCGATCTTCTTGGTTGCAGCAGCAACGTACTCGCTGAACCGGTTGATCAGGGAGAGAATCTCGGAAACCTTGTCGTACTGCTTTCGATCAACGGACGATCGATCGGTCTTGTATTCGACGCCAACGAAAGATCGCTCGCGCCGGATGTACTGTCCGGACTCCGAAAGCATCGAGGCGATAATCTGCTGCATCGGGACGCCGCCGCTGGAGATGAGTTCAGGGAGTTCGTCAACATTCCCGACGGCCTTGCCGAGATCGGTAGATGCATAGAGGTCCATCACGTCCGGCCTTTTTGCGTAGGTCGCTGACGAAAATATCGTGGCAACGGCGGACCGGGATATGTGCCTCAGGAACTGAGCGCGGTCCATGACCTCAGCCTTCCCCGCCTTCTTTGTTCCGCCTGCATTGTGAGATTCGTCAAGAATCACGACAGCTCTCGGAGCAATCATGTTGATGGCGTGCCGTCTTGCGGTCTCATCACTCTTGACGGTCTGCATCTGCGCGTAGGTGGTGAACACCATGTCGTAATCAGCTTCCCCCCTCGCGAACTTCCAGAGAACTTCGTCGTGTGCTTTGCCGTCGGCAGTCTTGATCCTGGCTTTTCCGTTACCGAGATCGATGTCTTGTCCAGAGTTGGTGATGAGGATCTTTGGTTCCCGCCCAAGCATCTCCTGAATGCCGGTGTCGGAAAGGTCACGGTACATGTCGGAAAACAGATCGGGCTTTTCAGTTACAAACAGAGGGACGTGTCCGTTCTTGATCGACCACCAAATAACCGAGGCGACAAAGCGTCCTTTGCCGACGCCAGTCTGATCTCCGATGATGAACCCCGCACCCTTCTTGATGTTGTTGATTGCCAGAGCAATGGCGTCGATCTGCTCTGCGGAGAGGTATTTCGAAAGTTCGCTCTTCTTGTACCCAAGTTCAGAGGCCACCCATGTATCGATGTCGCCGTAGGTGTTCGAAACATCGTCGAGCGCCGACGAAACAGCATCGGCCATATTGATCGGCAGAAGTGTCCCGACAGCTTTCGATTTGCTCGCAGGCTTGTAGGCGACCTGGCTCTTTCCTTGTTTTACACTCCGAGCACTTCCAGTAGGTCGCTTGGCTCTTTGATCTGTTCCGGGTTTTTTATCTGCTGGCTCGACAGTCTCCCGTGCAGTATTAGTGGATTGAGAAACAGGGCGCTCATTGATTTCGATAGGTTCGATTCGCTGAGATTCCCCACGTCGATCCCCTGGTCCAGAAGCTTTTCCTCCATCCATCGCAGAGTGTCCGCTCTCTCGGCCGGAGTTGCTTTTTGCAGAACGAACACCGCCCTGTCCCTGTACTCTTCCGCCAGCCGTTCCAAATGTGTTGTTTTCTGCATGGTCATTGACCCTCTCTTTTAAGGTTTCCCAATCGCTGATCATCTCCGGAACGTTCGCTGCCGGGACAACCATCTCAGACTTCCCTCTGCCGTTGATCGCGATGACATCGACGGGCCAACCTGCTCCCTGCTTCTGATAAAGATCGCCAGAAATAATGAAGTGATCAACTACATTGTAGTGCTGGTGCAGCCACAGGTAGAACTCCCGCTTTGCCTTGCTGTTGTACCCTTCGGACAATGCCTCCTTATTCTCCGACTTCGGGGCCCCAAGAATCAGTACCGCTTTTCCGTCATCGTTCATGGCGTCCAGCGCCTTCAGTGCGATAGCGTGGTCAATCTCCTTGGTGCTGTACACATCCGAGACCTCAAACTCACGCACGCGGCCGTCATCATCCTTGATCCTGCCAAACGGCGGGTTTGCAATCACCACGTCAACCTTCTCATCAGTAACATATTCTGATGCGTCGTTTTTTGTGACCTTGAACCCCTGATCCTGAAGTGCCTTTGCCCGGTAATCGTTCAGCTCGTTAACCACAGCGTTCTTCGGAGACGCCTCGATGAGCAGCACACCATTCCCTGCTGTCGGCTCGTATGCTTTAGTCAGGCTTCCGATACCAGCCAGACGGCTCGCGGCATAGGCGAGAGGGAGCGGTGTCGAATAGGCTTGCTGCGCGACGGACTCCGATGTTCTAACGCCAAGGCGAGGCATATTTTTGTACAGCTCCACAAGCTTGTCGTAAGCACCGGAGAAATCGTTGTCGGCGACAAGCTGCCTGGCCGCCTGCACCGATGCAATCTCGACCATCTCATCGAACGCCTTGGCCTCTATCGATCCGGGCTCGATCTTCTTTCCAGTTTCAGTCTCGTACCACTTCCGGGCCTCCGTGATGCTGGAGAAGCCGCCGTCGATCAGCTTCTCTACGAGCTTCTCTTCGATAGGCCTCTTCCTTTCGGTTGCTGACGGATGCGGTTTCTGCCCTGTGGTCGGTTCCGATTTGGAGCCAACTTCCCCGGTGCCCTCCTTCGGCTCCTGCTGCGGAACGGCAGGCTTTCGGGTTCCGGACAGTTCCTCAAGCATATCCGCCATCTTGCCCGCAGGAAGAGCCACCGGCAGCCATTTGTTCTGGCTTCGGGCCCCGAAAGGATCGTCGGTCTTGTGCGCCGCCCTGGCCATGATGGAAATACCACCCTTCGGCCCGGCCAACGTGGTGCCGATGTTCATGTGTATACCGCGTCCATCCTCATGGTAAACGGTCACGGAAACGTCGCCGGACGAAGCGGGCCCGGCTTCATTGATGTGAACGGACTTGCTCTTCTTCCCATTTCGATCAAGCCCAGGAGCAAAGCCTCGCTCTGCGAGAAGATCGGCAACAGTCTTCGCGTACCTGCTTGCATCGCTGAGGAAATCTCGCTTCGTCTTTCCGCCATCATCATCGGCGTCAATACCAGTCTCGTCGGGATTCGGAATCTTGGTTTCAGACCAGTCGCGCATCCTGTGCCCGTTCTTGTCTCGCGCCTGTTCGTCCTTCTTCTGCTGCAGCTTCTTCTGCTTCGCCTTGACAAACACGGCCTGCTTCTTCAGCGACGGGTCCTCATCAATCACTTCCTGTGGGACATGCTTGCCTTCGCTGAGTGCTCGCTCAACAGCCTGACGATGCTCTGCATCAGTTTGCGCTCTTAATTGTTCAACGGTAACGACACCTTCTTCGCCGCCAAGAACTTGCGCCTGCTCCTTTTTGCTTAACTGCCCGAATTTGTAGTCAAACCAGTCCTGAGATCTTGTTTCCCACGGTTCCTTCTTAGCCTGCTGTGGAGCATCATCCTGCTGAGACGGGGCAATGCTCGCCTTCGGGGGAGTTACGGCGTCCTGCTCTGGTTCTGGCTGCTTGGCGGGGCTCCATCCCTGATCATGCAAACCCTCGATCTTTTTGGTTATTCCATTGATTGGAAGATCGCTCGCCTTGGTTGCAACACCTCCGGTCCCGATCTCTCCTACAGCCTGGAACGCCTGCTCCTGCTCTTTGGCGTTCATCCCCTCCCACCATGACGCGAAGCCGTTTTCTGACTCTTGCGGCCTCTCTGAGGGCTTGGCGGGCTCCTGCGGAACCAGTGGAGCAACAGGTTCAGCCTTGAGCGTTTGCGCCGGCTGGACTGGATCAGGAGTTGCGCCTTGCGGCACCTGCGGCTCGACGGTCGTCGGCTCGGGTTGTGTATCGGAAACAATGGGATCAGGAGCCACAACCGGCGTTGTGACTTG
>JGI10211J34971_10003393_pt1 | contig 12769 bp, 5 predicted proteins | sample Etolagsediment_FD_34971 | JGI IMG/M metagenome (IMG submission 34971) | reverse complement strand
GTAATCTCTTTGTCAAGTTCTAGTGGGTTAAATGGAGTAATACCATCTCTATTAAAGAAATCTCCAAAAGGACCAACATCAGGTCTCATTCTGTAGAGTTTTCTGTCTGCTTTATCAATAAAAGTTTTTGTATTGAATACTACTGTCTTTTCAATATCACCTCTCTCTAAAGCTTTTCCAGTTTTATCATCAACAATATTCTGGTCTTTAAGATCTTGCCAAAGTTCTTTTATTAATCCACTAGTTTTTTCATCAAATACATATTCGAGATCAAAAGTACCTCTACCTTCACCACCCGGCGTTATGCTTGGAGTTCTTGTTCTGTTGGATGATGTAAAAACTCCACCCTTCTTAACAAAGATTTGCATGTCATCATTATCATTTGTAGATCCAATATAATCTGCAAAAATTCTACTAGAACTTGCTTTTGTTTCTTTATTCTTGGTGCCGTTTTCAATACAACCTTGTTCTATATAAGAATCCTTACTGCCAGGAACTTTCTTTGTGATATTAAGGGTTTTAGTGTCATCACCTTTCTTACCAGTTTGTTTCCAAACTTGATCTCCAATCTTAATGGAGCTAACAGCAACTCCAGAATCTTTTGGATTATCATTCCACTGAAGTTTAAGAGTTACGCTTTGGTTTTTTTGCGTAGCATTTTTGACAATCAGTTTTTGTCCGTCATCAGAGAATCTTGCTTCAACTCCAGGATCTGTTGATAGGATTCTGAAAGTGGAATTAGTATCATTTCCATCCCCATCACGTAGTTTGATCTGTCTATTGAATTCTTGTATTCCTCTAATATCATTTCTCCCCGTGATATTTGCCTCATTGATTCCAATCCAAGTAATATCAAACTCTTGAGTCTTGTTTTCCTTCTCAAATCTATCTGCAGTAGCTATGAACTTAACGTCATACTTCGCACCAACAGTTACTTTACGTTGTACTTCTCTAACTTCGTTATTTTCTCCATCATTATCAATGGTGAAGTTATCAGAAGCATCTGCTTTGTTTGTAAAAACGCATTTAATTTTTCTATGTCTACCACTTCCGCTACCAACAACATTAAATTTGACGGTGCGATACTTGGTTTTGTTACCACCATCAGCAGTGAAAGTTTCAGTAACAAATTTTGTTATTGGTCTATTTAATAGATCAATTCTAATCTCATGAAGACCTTCTTTTACATGCTTCTTTACTTTTGCAGGTTTTTTATTGGAGGTATCGGTGATATCCATGATCTTTTCATTGTCCAAGAGGACTTCACCATCATTATCAGCAGCTCCTCTAAAGGTATACTCACCATCATGAGGAAAATATTCTTTATAGGTTAATGAATAAGGTTTACCGGCACGATCCGTTCCAGGTTCATCTGATGAATACTGTGGAGCAACAGCATACCTGTTCATAAAACTAGGTTCAACCTTCTCTGTGAAAGTTATATCTTTTTTTCTATTGAGACGATAAGTTAAATCAAAAGTACCTCTTTTATATTTGTTATTTTCGTTCTTATCAATATCTTCAAGTTTTTCTGCTAGTTCTTTATCTTTTGCTAGTTTTTCCGCAAGTTGTACTGTGAGATTTCCATGTTCTTCTCTGAGCACTTGACTATCGCCATTTTGAGATAGTTCTTTTTTAATATCAAGTCTTCTAGCATTGATTCTATCAATATCCTTCTTCAATTTAACTTGTTTATTTTGAATTCCAGAAGTATCAAACTTAATGCCAGTTCTTTCCCTTGCTTTGAAATTACCAATGTTAGCAGTTACTTGAATGTCATCATTATCATTTCCGGAACCAATAACATCAGCAAAGATAGCTTTAGATCTCTGCCCAATTGCTTTGTTTCCCGCTATTTCTTTTGAACTTTTACCTGCTTCTTCTATGAGACCTTGCTCTACTTGTATCTGCTCACTATTTTTTACCTTCTTTCTTATATTAGAAGTGACATTATATGTTGTGTTTGCTTTAAGAGTTACTAATTGAGTTCTTCTTTTACCGCTTCTTTCTTGGTGAGTGACACCTTTAACTCTGAATTGATGAGATCCATCCTTTGCTTCAAACTGAAAATAAATCTGTCTGTTTTTATATGATCCTTGCCCATAAACTTCAAATTCAACTTCTTCAAATAAATCATCTCTAGTTCTGTCTCCACCCCATGCCCAATGCTCTACAGGATATAAAATACCACTCAACTTATTTGCTTTTTTACTTGTACCATTACCAGTAACTCTTACTGGAGTCTCATCTCTAGTCGTCCACCATGGTTTATTAGGATCATAACCTTTAAGAAATGCCAGATACTCCTGGAGTTCTGTCTCAAAACCAGATTTTGCGGTCAAACTTAAAACATTAGCAGGATTCCAATCTCCAACCACTGTTTGATTGCTCATGGCATAAACCTTTCCCCAAGGATTATCATTGGCATCATAACCATATTGACCTAACTTGAAATCATACTCTTCTACATCTGCCTCATCATCAAAATTTTCTTCCGTAAATGCAGTGCTTCCTAATATGGATTTAGCTTTAGCACCAGATCCTCTTTTATAATCATCAATAATACGAACTTGTGGTGGAAACTTATAACCAAACCCACCATGAATCACACGAACATAAAGAATAGCACCATCAAGACCAACAACTGGAGTTGCAACAGCACCAATGCCGCCACCACCTTGTAGTTCTATTCTTGTTGTATATTTATTTTCTTCCGATCCATACCTTTTATAATTCTCCGATGCATCGTATTCGCCGCCAGTTGTCTTAAGTGGTGGTTTAATCGACGGTTCCTCACCATTCTCACCATTTGGAACCGTTTTAAATCCTCTTACCGTATTGCAAGGATCAAACTCACCATTTTCATCCACAAGACCTGAGGGATTAGATGATGGTAAAGTATCCTTATTTTTTAATTTATTAACTTCATTGATATTAATATATCTTACTTTATCTCTGTTTGTTATAATAAATTGCGTACCGGGATTTATTTCTGCATACTTATTCGCCTCATATACAGTAAGTCCGCTTATATATCCTTTTCTTGGATGAATGTATCCAACACGAACAGAATCATTTGCATCTTCATTGTTAGCGAAGATGTCAAATTTTGCATTGATTTTTCTGTCGGATTTGGATCCTGCCATCTTATACTACTTCTGCCGATGTCATATGTGAAATATTTATTAGGTTATCATTCAATAATATTCATGGACTTCATATTATACTTAAAGATTGATTTGGATCGTAAGTATTATCATCATATCCAGGATTAAGATCAACATCTGGTTCAGATTTAGTTGGAGTAGCATAATCCAGTTGAGGATTTGGTGTAGTCATCCTATCTACCCTTGCTTCACTACTATTAACAACAGAGTTACCAATAGATTCAAGACTAGGAAGTTCACTAGCAGCTGCTCCAGATCCACCAGTGGCAAGTTGATAGTAATCGTTGATTGCTTTCTTTGGCGGTAGTTCTCCAGCAAAAACATTCGCTATAATATTAACAAAGTCAAGAGCAGCACCAAGTCCACCAGCAATATCAGGAATCATTGATATCGCACCATCCATACCGCCAGTTACAACATCAGCATTTGCTCTAAAATCTCCAAATAAATCCCCCAGTCCAGCACTCATCGCTTCTTGTCCAGCACTCAAAGTACTGGAAACACTATCCAGTTCTGCTTGACAGTTTTCAAGATATGCATTTATACTACGAACAACATTAGTATTTGCTTCTTCTATCTGTGCTTTGTTTTTAGATATTACAGTTGATGCAAGACTCTCGGCATAACATACTGGAACTTTTGGGGCAGTTCTAAATTTTCCACGGTTGCCAACACCATTTCCAATCCCAATTGCTTTCCCAGTTTTTGGATCAATGCCACTTTGTCCCCCGCCACCTGATCCTTGTTGTGCTGCAAAATCTTTTGCTTCTTGTTCTCTTGCAGCAGGTTGCAATGCATCTATTAAAGAAGAGCACAACTGATCTGCAAGACCTTCAATCATTTGATTATATAGTCCAAGTATCATCTCATTCAGTTTTTCTTTTAGGTCGCCTATTTGATTCCTAAAACATGATGGTAATGAAGCAACAACTTTGGTCATAACAACATTAAGTTGCTTCAGAACAAATTCCATTATCTTATCAAAGATAACTTTCATATATTTTGCTGCCTGTTGAGCACCCTTGCAAATCATTTCCTCAAGGTCTCCTACTGTGTTTGATACAGCATCAACATAACTCTGAATAGCATTCAGATACTTATCCATTTTTTCACTAATATTCTCAATGATAGTCTGGATTGCTTTCATTGCAGATCCAACAGGATCATCAGGAATAGGCATGACAGTTTTTTCCTCTGCCAAGTCCTGTTCTTTTACATCACCAGCACTAATGTGTTGGACATCAGGACTTTCTCTTTGTGCCCCCGACTGAAACGGGGCACTAGGAGCTGTTTGTTGTGATTCTCTACTATATACAAGGTTTGACACTGCTGCCATTGCAGCATTTTCTACTTCCTGAACCGACTTACCTTGCGATCTTGCCTTTTCTCTTGCAGCTTGTGCAACTTGCAGTGCTCCAGGAACTGATGATAGTGGAATGTGTGGGGCTAAACCATACTTATTCAGTTTGACATTTGACGGAGTTTGCTGTGCAGCAGGAGATGAGTTGGGGTGCTCTGATTTTATATCACCATCAGGAGGAGTTGGTTTTTCTCCAGTCTTTGGATCCTTGGGTACTTGTCCATCAGCATATCCACTGACTGCCAAAGATCCTGGTTGTTTATTGGTGACTCTATTATCACCAACAGTCAGTGCAGGTTCATTCTGAGCGTTATTTGACAGAACTCCCATGATGACAGGAACGGTCATTGCCGATCCATCCATGAAGAAACCAAACACCATGTTTCCTTGACGGAGTGCTGGTGTTTGACCACTATTACTGAGACTTCCTCCCGATGTTACGGGCATCATCACATTAGCCCAGGGCAAGTCTTTAGAAGGTATTTCAGTTTCACCTTGATCATGAAGACCAAGAATTCTTACCTTGTACCTTCTACCCCAACCTACGTTTTCTCCAGCACTCGCATGGGGAGCAGATATAATGTTTTCTCTCCAGACGGAATCGTCAGCAATCTGACCAATCCACCAGTGAAAACTGGATCCTAGTAAACCAGAATCAAATAATGCTCCTCCGTCTTGTGCCATATTAATCAGTTATCGTGCGTCTTACATTCAGGAGCACTTGGTTCTACCTCACAGTAAAGTTCTAGTGCTGTAGGATCGTGATGGTCTCCTGCTTCAATCTCTTCTTTATGATTTTCAACATATACTTCTAGTTCGTGCAGTTCTTCCTCTACGTGGCGACGTTGCTGAGGAGAAGTTGTTGGATTCTCAAGAATCTCTTTATCCTTTTGAATGTGCTTTTCGATGCTTTCCATGTGCTTTTATCTTCTTGTGTGGTTTCCTTTTCTTCCGAATGAATCTCTTATTAATGTTAATTTTGTAAGAGTCCTATCGGGTGTTATTTGATGACATAGACTTGCTATAATATATAGACCCCCAGCCTGCTTGTCAATCTCGTCGTTCTTTGTGTCTTGTTCTGGTGACGGAGCATCAAAGAATATCATATCACCAGCATGTAACTCAAAATCTCCTTGTACTAGGATATGAACCTTTGATGCGAAGATCTGATTATATCTCATAATTGACTGGTTGTAAATAGCACCAAAGTCAAAGTTATTTTCTAGAGATTCATTTACAGTTTCTCCATAGGATCCAGTATCAAGAAAATTCATTGTGGTTCTTGAAAACTCTTTTATTAAATCTGAAGGAAAACTAACCAACTCCTTTGCTGCAGTTGTCAATGGTTCGATTGTATCATCAACATCTGCTACAAGATCTTCTATTGTAGATAAAACAGTTCTCTTAAAATTAAATCCGCCGTCTGCAGGTGATGGATCAAATGTTATAGAAGCAGTTGAGAATGCTCCCATTTTAGACATTTCCAACTTGTCCGCACTTTCTCTATTATAAGTTAATGCTTTGTAGTCATAACCTGCTGGAACTTGATTTTTCTCTGGACCCTGATTATAAATGATCGATCTCTTCTTAGGGTTTTTATTCTCGTCAAAGAAACTATCAATTGATTTGAAGATCATCTTCTCTGAAGTCTCAAAGAAGAAATATCCTGCTGTATTGCCTTCGCCGCCAGATGGTTGTGCTTTTTTGGCAAAAGTGTTCAGCATATAATATGGTTTTCTATTGAGTCCATACTCTTTGAGACTATTACTAGTATCCTCAATATCCAATGTTTTGTCTGTTTCTAAGAAATCCGTCATCAGAGTTTTTACATGATCGGAAATCTTTTGTTTTGGAAAAAACTTTCTAACATTTTTAGTGTCATTAATAGCAAATGCTTTAGATGCTAGGGGTAAAGTTACAAGAGATTTAGTAGTTTCTTGAGTTGCAGATGTATCTTTACTAACTATCATATCAAATTTCAATTGCTTACCATTATTATCTTTAGCAGAAACTGAAATAGTTTCTCCTCCATTCAAAGGAAGACCTTCACTAACAGTCTTTCCGTCAATTGCATTACCAGTATCGGCAAACATGTATGCCCCTCTGATACCATCCTGTAAAATACTTTCATAATATCTTAGTTCAACAAAACCACCAGCAACATTTACAGTACGACTAGGATCAGTTTTGCTAGTTATTATTACAGATTCTATTGCACAAGATCCTGCGTTTTGTCCTTGAACATCTTTTGTGTTTACGTTTGTACTTGCCATTTCTATTTTCCTCTACATCTATTTACCCAAATTTATAACGAATATCTGCCCAACCAGAAGAACTACCTTTTCCAGATGAAGATGTCATAATAACTCCAGTAGATCCACCTTCATCTCCACCAGAATAACCAGAAGCAGATCCACCGCCTGCCATTATTATTTGAGGTGCTTGTGGTTTCTCATAATCAGTGTATGCCATAAGTGCTTGAACAGCAGCAGGACCCTTTGCTTTGTTTATTGCATCAAGTAATCCAGGAAATGTATCTTCAATGGCAGTATATGAATCATTATCAATAACGAATTCTTCACCTTTTTCGCCCAACATTGCATGAGTGATACCCTTAACAAGACCACCAAGACCATACGCAAGGTGAACGTGATCTCCGTGACCACCAGGATCGATCATTGTTGTTCCTGGGAACGAAGTACCAGTAATCAACTCTGCAGGTTGAACTCCCCTCTTCTTATTAAACTGATTGATGACATCAACAATCGGACCTTGTTCATGTGTAAATGCACCAATATCAATCGCTCTACCGCTGTAGTGATATGAACCATTCGCATGTCTTCCCCTTACACCACCAAAGTCTGGGTGTTCTGTAATTCTGTTGTAATCTCCATATCCATCAGCAGCAACAGCAGCAGACTCAAGATTCTGTTCGATGAACTTACCTGCCTCTCCTGATACATTAGATGCTCCGCTATTAGGATCAAGATCTCCAGTCTTAACAGAACCACTAGGAGCAGCAGAACCAGTATTATCGGATGCGGCACCTCCTTGCTGTTGAGTCTGACTATCACTAGTTTCATTTTTCTTATCACCACCCGTGAACATCTTGACAAGAGATCCAAGATCAGGAAGTGATGATGCTGCCTTATCTAAATTAGACTTCAGCGCACCAAGTCCCATGCCATTAACTACCTTCTCTTCTGTCTCTTGTATTGCGGGGACAAAATCACGGGCAAACATATATGCATCAATACCCATTGATATTGGAGGTCCAAACTGACCACCAGGGACAAGACCTGCCAAATCAAATCCAGCAGATAATGTCTCTAAAAGTGCTCCAATTGTATCACCATTTGCAAGTCTATCATAGGCAAACATTAAATTGAATATACCACCTACAACAGGCAGTGCCTTACCACCAACTTTCTTTGCAATATTTCCAACATCACCAAGACTGTTTATACCTTTCTTTTTCAGGACTTGAAGAATGTTATCAAATCCAGGAATCTTCTTCAGGTTGTCCATGATGACACCCTGAAGTTTCTTTGCCATCTTAATGATGGGATCAGTAAAAGGTTTTAGTTTATCAAGAATTGGTTGAAGAATTCTTTTTTGTGCTGCTGCTCCTAATTTTTGAAGAGCACCTTTTGCAGACTCAGCCGCACTATTAAACTTTGACTTTAATTTCTGACCAACAGCAACTACTTTATCATATTGTTTTCTTGCAAACTCGGATGCATTTTTGTATTGATCCTGTAGAAAGTTTCCAAGTTTTCCAAGGTTGCCACCAGATAAGAAGTTAAGTCCACCGCCAAGTGCTTTAAGTCCTTTGCCTGCTAAATCTTTAGCTCTCTTAGCAGCACCACTTATAGACTCTCCTGCACTATCAAAAAATCCAAAAATACCACCACGCTTCTTTGGAGGAGCATCAACTGCTTCAGTTGCTTTCTTTAGAGCATCAGATTTTGAAAGTTTTGGATTCTCTTTTCGAATTTTATCATACTCTTGCTTTACCTTATTTCTTTTCGCTACATCTCTATTCTTTCTTTCTGCTCTTGCTAAAGCCTCTTTTCTGGAAAGTTTTGGATTCTCTTTTCTTATCTTGTCAAAGTCTTTTTTTATTTGTCTTCTCTTGTTTACATCTCGTCCTCTCTTGTCAAGTTTTACTTTCTTCTTCTTCTTGTCTTTTCCCAGATCTTCAAAAGGATTGAACGCAGCAATACCTAATGCAAGAATTGCTATTAGGTTAAATACCTTATTCAAGTTAGTCATCAAACTTTCAAATGCCTCACCAGCACCTTCACCAAACTTATCTTCTATAAACCCTTTAGTTCCCTCATATGCTTTCTTACCCCATAGCAAGAAAGTTCCTGCAGCATCAAGAACTCCTAATACAAGGTCTGTTATAAAACCCATACCACCAGCAATAACTGAGATAAAAGTTTCGCCACCTGGAACACCAGCCTGGATGAAGTTTACCAAAAACCAACCCAAGAAAATATTCTTAAAGAAATCAAAAACTCCAGAGAGCAATCCCTTTCCAGGTACATTAAATTTCTTTCCAGCCTTCTTATCTTTACTTGGCGTAACTTTTTCTAGTTTAGTTTCCTGTTTCTTTCTCTTCTGCGTCTCAAGATCTCTTCTTTCTGCTTTAGATCTCGCTTTCTCTGCAGCAAGAGTTCCTCTCAATATCCTAACAATCTCAAATACTTTTTCTCTTATGATGAAAATAGTATCTTGTTCTGTCTTCTCACCAGATTCAGATGATGTTGATTGTATTGGTGCAGGTAGAGGAACGATAGCATCTGCAGGTACTAATGTGGTTTTGGGGCGAACTACTAGTGCTCCAGGTTTTTTCTCTTCTACTCTCTCACCCTTTACTGCTTCTGGTTTTACTTCGGTCTTCTTGCCTTTGATGAAGTTTGTGGCAGCACCTTTGGCGGCACCTTTTACAAGTCCCCCACCCATTGTTTTTAATCCTGCTCCTAGTAATGCTGGTAATGCCATATTATGCTAACGTCAGACCTAAGACTTTAACCTTTTCCATAGAAATCATTGCGTTTGCATCAATATCTGGAAAACTGTTTTGATTTTTTATCTGCTTAGCAGATCTATTAAGAGATGGTCTCTGTTGAGATCCTCCAGTTGTTGGACCACTAGAACCACCAACAGGAGCAGGAGTTGGTGGTGGTCCAGGAGGTGCCTTAAATGGTTTACTCAATGATGCCATCGTTGTTCCTGATGGAGATCCTCCACCAGTTACTGTTCTATTGCCAAACAGTGTTGCAATGCCACCTCCAGGTCTAGAACCTCCAGAACCAGAACCCCCCAATGATGCCATTGTTGTTCCGGATGGAGAACTATAAGGTGCTTTGAGTCCGCCTCCCGGAGCACTGTAATTAGGATCTCCAACATACTTTTTAAACTTTGCTTCTCTATCAGCAAGTCCATTGTATCCACCATTAATATTATATGTTACTGTCCTAACATCTCCTTCTCTTGCAGCATTACGATTAACTCTTTCATTCCAATATGAAACTGCAACTGCTGCCGCAATATCAGGTCTCTTTGCTAGTTGTGGATTGTTTTCCAAATCAACTCCAAGTTTATCTCCATAGTGTTTATAATTTGCCCGACCAGTCAGTTGGATGTATCCCCGACCTTTATATCTCCTACCGTCACCAGGTTGAGTATTTCCCAAATCACTTCTTCCTTCATAATTTGACCCATCATGTATCTCTTCATCATATTGAAAGTTACCACTCTCATGTGCCATTTGTGCAAGGAACATTGCCCTTTCTGTAGGATCAGTATATCCTGCTTTATCCATTGCTGCCTTCAGAGAAGACTCATTGAATCCTCCACTTGACTGGACTTCATCTTCTTTTGATTTATCTTCTTTTGATTTATCTTCTTCTTTTTTACCACCAAACCCAAGTGCTTTACCAATTCCACTGAAAAAATTACCAACAGGATTCTCAGAAGTTGTTGATATTTTTTCTCTATCTTTCATCTCTTTTTCAACTTGGGCGGTCTCCTTCCTTTCCTCCATCTCTTTCGCAACTGTAGGAGATGGTTCTTCCTTCTTATCATCACCATATCCATAGTCTGACATATCTCCCATCAGTCCACCACCTACGGCATAGGTGACACCATTCATTCTCTTAGGTAAGTTCGTGCCACCACCAGCAGCATTCATTGCAGAAAACGTATCTGCTCCATACTTCTGAACTGCACCTCTGCTTACGACAAATTCGCCAGGTGCCAACATAGCAGGTACGGTGTCTCTGTTTGGTCCGCTACCAGGAACCATTCCACCACCCGCAGCATAGGTGACACCATTCATTCTCTTGGGCAAGTTGGTGCCTCCACCACCCGCAGCATAGGTGACACCATTCATTCTCTTGGGCAAGTTGGTGCCTCCACCAGCAGCATTCATTGATGCCATAGTATCTGCTCCATACTTTTGAACGGCACCTCTACTCATAACAAATTCGCCAGGTGCCAACATGGCAGGTACAGTGTCTTTGTTTGGTCCTCTACCAGGAACCATTCCACCACCTTTCATCCCAGTACCGTACTTCTGAACCTTCTCTTGATTACTCATGTTCTGGAAGGTTTGGTATTCCTCCAGAGAAACTGGTTTGTCATTGATGTATCCTTGACCAGATTCCATGTCAAATCGACCGCTGACGGTCGGTGGTTCTGGTGGATCTGCGATCGCTGGTGCAGGTATAACCGCAGGTTCAGATTCTTTATCTGGTGGAGGAGTTTTTTGCTTTCCGTCAGGTTGATTTAAGTCTACATCATCTTCTCCGCCGTCCATCAAACGGCCAGCGAGCATTGCCCCACCAACAGCGAGTCCACCAAGTGCTAGACTCTTCCCTAATCCAAGTCTTTTAATTCCAGTAATTAATGCAGGTATTATCTTTGATGCAAGTTTAAAAACAAATCCACCAACAACTTTAATCAGTTTTACTGCAAACCGACCAAAACTATTTCCAAATAGTAAGTATGCCGCAAGTAATGCAGGCCAAGTATTCTTAAAGAAATCACCAATAGCATCTATCTTTTCTTGATTCTCTGGATCAGTAAACCAATTAATTATTTTAATCAGTATCGTACCAATCAGAACATTCTTGATGAAATCAAACAGTCCATCAAGAAATCCTTTAACTGGTTTAACTAATTTTGCAGCACCAGATATAAAACTTTTAACACCAGAATCTTCTAATTTATTTTCTGCACCTTCTCTCTTTTGTTTTTCCGCACGTTTTCTATCTTTCTCTGCTTGCTTTGCGGAAAGTTTTTGTTGTTGATTTAATATTGCTATAATAGTATTAATACCCTTTAAAATATCTTTTAAAGGATCACTTTTTGCTACTTTACGTTTTTTCTTTTCTTCTTGTTCTGGTTCTGGTTCTTCTGGTTTTTTAAGTACTTCAGGACTAATTGTTTGTCTCTTTACAATCGCAGCAGTCTGTTGTCCAGGAAGTGCTTTCTGTCCTGAACCTGATTGTGATTGCTCCTCTGGTTTTTTCTTATCAAAGAAAGCATCTGGTTTTATTGTTGTCTTCTTTGCTTCTGGTCTTGCCTTAGCAAATCTTTTCTTTCTTAACTTTAATATCTCTTGTTGAAGAGGTACAATACGGGGATCAGTAGCGTCCTTAATTGTTAATGTATTGGCTGCCTCCATCAAGGCGCTAAGATAATCCTCTTCCTCCGACAGATTGTCGAGGTCAATACCCATCTCAAGGAGGATATCAATAGGATCAGTGGTCTTAGCCGCCATACTTTCGTTGCTGCTTTTCTTGCTTTTCTTGTTCTTCCTTGAGATGTTGCTTTAAGAGTTCAACATAGATGTCTCTTTCCCAAGGCATCATGTTTTCAATCTCAGTTAATGAATATTTATGGTACTGCATCAAGGCAAAGTTGAGTCTAAAATAATCCTCAAGATCCATATGGATCATGCCTAGGCGAAAAAACTTGCCAGTCCCTCCAGAAGGACTTCATTTTCCTTCTCTGTATTTGGATTTACAAATTTCACAGTGTGCGAAAGTTTTGGCATTGTCTCAAAGAAAGTCTCAATCTCCTTGAACTGAGTGGAGTTCATTTGCTCAAGGAAATCTTTGATTTCTTTCTTGGTACAATCCGCAGCTGCCCATACTTCTTCTTCGCTGTAGATCTTATCAACACAAGATGCAATCAAATCAAATGACTGTTCCAGTTGATTCTTTTC
>JGI10211J34971_10003392_pt1 | contig 12774 bp, 8 predicted proteins | sample Etolagsediment_FD_34971 | JGI IMG/M metagenome (IMG submission 34971) | reverse complement strand
TTCATCAGGAGATGAAGCATGTCCAGGACGCAGAGAACTCCTTTGCCCTGCGGATCGGCAAGGGCGGACAGTTGTACTCGCTACGCGGCGCGTTCGGCGAGAGCATCCCCCCGCAAGGCCTCGGCAACCCCTGGAATGACGAGGTCTGGCAGTTCGTGGCGGTCTGCACGAAGTACAGCGGCCCCGACAGCCTCACGCGGGCGGGGGCTGTCGACGCTGAGGTCGTCAAACGTGTGAAGGGATCCCCGTACGCCAACTGGTACTTCATCCATAACTCCGGGGCCTACATGCAGGCGCCGGTCGACTCGGGCCTGATCACGCTGTCATTCGATGTCAGACTGGACGAGGACAAACCTGGCGCGCTCACGTGCATGCTGCGTGACAAAGGGGGGCCGCCGTGGCGTACCTTCGGGAACCTGGAGGTCACCGAAAGCGGCATCGGGTTCAACGGTGTCCCGCTCATGCCGGCCCGGACGGGCGCCTGGTACCACTTGGAATTGACGTTCGAGCTCAACGCAGCCGGCGCGAGCAACGGGACGGTCCGGGCTCGGGAGCCGGACGGGCAGGAAACGGTCAAGGACGTGGCGTTCGCCGAGGCACCGGTCCATTCGTTCGAGTGGCTTGGGTTCTCGGCGTCCGGGACTGACGCCGGCGTCATCTTCCTGGACAACCTGTCCGTCAAGCGCGTGGTAGACGGAAGAACGGAGTGGCCGGTCCAGGAAGACTTCGAAGGCTATGAACCGGGCGACCGCGTGCTTTACACGGCCGGTGCCGACGAGGCAAAGGGCGCGGTCTCGTTTGTTTCCGATCGCGCCGCTGCCGCCGGCCAGAGCAGTCTGGAGATTCACGACGTACCGGGGCTGGATGCCTCGTGGCAGCCCATGGTCAAACTAAATGTGCAGTCGCACTTGGGCGGCGCTCTGTACTGCCCGCTGCTCGGGGAGGCCGCTCCGACCGGAGGAAAGAGCTACCGCACCGTCAACTGGGGGTTCGTGCCGCAGCTCAAGACCGTTCATCGATCGCCGCTGCTGTACTACGTGCAGACCCGCGACGTCGGTGAGGGCGTTATCGAGATCACGTACGTGGTGCACAACTTCAGCGCCCGGGACGACATCGTCTTCGACTGGCTGAACGCGCCCTGGGGCGGGACCCGGGTGACCAGTCTTCCGTATCACTTTGTGGCTTCGCCGGAAGGCGAGCTGTGGGACATGGAGAGAATCGAGGAACTGAACATCAAGAACGGTCGGGACGTGCGCCAGACCGGCGGGTGGAACCTGAGTTGCGCCACGCAGGAACCCGACAGTCCGAGCCTGGCCCTGGTGTTCGGTCGCGACAAGCACCTCGAGGCGGAAACGGCGAGGGCGCAGGGAGGCGAGCCCCACTGCCAGTTCGCCCACTCCATCTATCGCGACTGGACCTCCAGGTTTCCCGGCTGGGAAAAGCGGCCTGAACATGTCTGGCGAAACTACGATGTTGCGGTGGTGATCCCCCGATTCCGGCTCGGCCCCGGCACGGCGATCTGGTATCGGAGCTTTCTCGTGGTCAACCGCAAGGACCGCGCCATCGAGCTGGCAGAATCCCTGGTGGACCACGTCGACTACGGGCTTCGCGTCTTCGACCCGGAGACCACGCCGATGGCTCCCGTGTCTGTTGGGCGCGGGAGGGGCGACGACTTCCGCGTCTTCGCCAAGCCCGTTCCCGGTTCCATGCCGCTGTTCGTCATCGAGAACAAGACGACGGGGCGCGACGTCGTCACCACCGATCCCTACATCTTCGTGCCCCGGGAAGACCTCGACTACGGCGTACCCGAAGGGCATCCGCACCACGACTACTACAGCACGGCTGTAGGCTACAGTCTGGACGAGAACAACAGTAACTGGAAACGCCTTCTCGGATACGGCTACAAGGAAAAGCCTGAATCCGGTGACTGGGTGCGCCTCTCCGGCGTCCTACCCCCCGAGCAGTTCCCGGCGGCGACTCCCTATCATCTCGACCTGTGGGTGCAGCCCCGCCTTCAGCGTCATTGATCGGAAAGGCAGGAAGAAGATATGAGAGGCCATCTGATGCTTGCCATGACGATTTCTGCGATGACGACTCAAGCGGAGTTGGAACCGTCGGACTGGATTGACGGGGTCGCCCCCGGTGCCACGTTTCGCTACGGCGTCCATGACCTGAAATGGGTCGCGGACGCCAACGGCAACCGGCTGATGGATGCCGGCGAGGTGGAACGCAAGCAGAACGGCCTATGGGTGGAGTTGGAGCAGAAAGACTTCAACAATCTGGTCGCACGCCGGCGGCTGTGCATGGTCCTGCCCAATGCCTACGTCTACAAGAAGACGCCGAGCCGCGACCTCGAGCTGTACGTCGACTTCCCGGAGGGCTGGAAGCCGAGCGACAAGCGACCGGCGATCCTCTGGTTCTTCGGCGGGGCCTGGAGCGTGGGCAATCCAACCGCCTTCAAACCGCAGTCGGAGTACTTTTCCAAACGCGGCGTGGTCGGCATCTGCGTGGACTACCGCATCGGCACGGTGGACGGCAACGGCCGCAACGACTACCGAGGCGCGCTGGACGGGAAGACGGCGGTCCGATGGGTGCGCAAGAACGCCGCCAGGCTGGGCATCGACTCGGATCGGATCATGGCCGGCGGCGATTCGGCCGGCGGACACATTCCGATCGCGACACAGATCCACAGTCTCAACGACCCCGAGGACGACCTGACCATCTCGGGCAAGCTGGCAGCGCTGCTGCTCCACAATCCCTACGTGGTGCGCATCAGCGAAGAAAGCTGGGTGTTCCAGATGGACTTCAAGACGCTACCGCCGGTGTGGGTCGCCTACGGCTTGAACGACAAGGCGGCCTACGACGACAAGCCTGGAAACCGGCGCGAAGAGCGCAACGGCCAGAGCTTCATTGCCGAACTGAAGAAGGCCGGCATCCCCTTGCGAACCTACATCCAGGAGGGCCAGAATCACGGCTTCTGTTCCGGCCCGCACCTGGATCCCAGCACGCGAGACATCGATGACTTCCTCCGGGAATACGGCCTCCTGCCGCAGCCCGCCACCGAGTTGCCGGACACGATCACCAGGGCCGTAGTCGGGCGGCTCTTGCGGACAATCGAGGCCGGCGAAGCCGGACGCACGGCCCCGCAAGTTCTCGAGTTCCCGACGAGGAGCGAATGACAACGTGGGCCAACACGGAGACCTCTTCTACAACGTCAACCGGGAGTTCCCCACGACGAGGCAGCCCTCCTCTCGGGAGCACAGGAGGCGATGAGCCGCCAGCATCGCCGATCAGTCGCTCTCATCGTCCTTCTTGGCTCGGCTGACGACGATCGCTCGGGCAATGAAGTACCAGGCAAGGGCCACAAGCGCACCCCAGGCAGCGACTCCACCAAGGCGAATGGCCGTTGACTGCTCTGCCAAGAGCTCTGACGCGATAGACGATGTAGCCACGGCGAATATCACTCCGCCGGCCCCGACCGATCCGACCTTCTTCTCGAGTTCAGCCTGATTCATCTCATTTCTCCTTGCCGAGCGGTTTGGGATGTCGCCGACCAGAGCCGAGACTCACTTTCTGTTGAGACAGACAGGGAACTGCTTTGGGGGGAACAACTGAACATAGCACGGATCGGACGTGGAGGCAATGGACAGTGCGAGGCCCAGTGCTGCTGGAGGGGCTTGGGTCAACGCAACTGCCGTCCGCGACCGATACCCAGCAGGTCGGCATCCACGCCACGTCCGGTGATGAAAAGAAGCTATACTGGGACAAGTTCAGTGACCTGTCCGTGTTGGGCAAGAATTCGGGCGAACGTGTTGTGCAAAGGAGCTGCGTGTGATTGGTACCAACTTCAGGAGAAACGGAATACGTGCCGTGTGCACCGTTGCGCTTATGAGCTGCGCCGTCCGTCTGAGTGACGGCCATGCTGCCGGGAAAGGGGAACCGAGAACGACGCAGGAGCCCAACTCCGGTGTTCTGTTGAGGGAGCTGGAACTGCAGTTGGGGAGGGACGCGTATCTATTTACGCCGGAAGTCAGGGCCTCTTTTCTGGCCTTTCGGAAGGCACAGGCAGTGGAAGCGCTGGCAACGCAGGCCGTCGACCTGCCCGATACACTGCTGTCCTGGATTGACGAGACCCCCATGGTCGCCTCTACGGTGTACGGCATCCGCCACGGCACCCCTGCGCAGGCACTGGTATTGCTGCGCTCGCTGGAGCTGGATCTGGGAAGAGAAGATCTCAGGGCGAACATCCCGCTTGTTCTCGCAACCGTCATGCTGCATGCCGCACAGGTGGACCTCGGCAACCCGGAAGCGTTTCCTCACGTCCGCCTCCAGGAACGTCCGCCTCTGACGGTTGCTATCCCCGAATGTCCGTTGGTCAAAGTGGACACTCACCCCACTGATCGCCCGTTCGACATCAATGACCACATCATCAACTTCATGGAAGAAGAGGAAGTACTCGAAGACGGGAAAGTCATCGCCGTCAAGCCCCGTGAAAAGCACATCCGTGCGTGTGACATCGTGGCCAGCAGGGCGCTGCAGATCGAGTTCAACGCGTACATGCAGCGCAAGATCGGGGACTTCAAGCCACTTGACTGTGGCGACAACGAACTGCACTGGAAGTACGGAGGCGTGTCGTGGCGGCTTCCTCACAAGACCGAGCACTCGCGTGCCTGGAAGATGTTCTACGAAGCCTACACAGCAAAGGGACGGCTGCCGAAGGGGCGCGACCCGATGCCCACGCCGGTCGAATGGCTGGCATACCAGATCGCCAATGCCAAGACCCGGGGGGTGACCCTTCCCGACGTGTGGCCGTATGCCATGTATCTGATGCGGAATCTGCAACCTCTGCGTGAAGCCGAGTATGCGTGGGAAGAGAAATCCAAGGGGATGCGTCCCATGCGCTACATCGAATACGTGGGAAAAGTAGCCCAGGACATCCCCAAATTGAGGCTGCGGCGGTTGACGCCGTTCGACTATGGTTACGGCAGTCTGGCCATGATGCGGAAAGACGGCGGGGTGTGCGGCACACACACCGCGACCGCCATGCAAGCTGGCGCGGCTCTTGGCAGATGCATGGTGAATTGTGCGTCGCCCGGGCACTCCTTCCCTGCCAGCCTGGCAAAGAACGATACAGGGTATACCGCTCCCAATGCGCGTACCGGGGTGAAATGGTATTTCGGCATCGGCGAGCCCGAAGGCACCGGCGAGGACAGGAACAAGCTGCTGTCGCTTGCTGCCGCGATGAACTGGGGCTGCCAGGGATTTGTGGATTCACAGCTGGGATGGACTCTCCATCTCCAGCTCCCGGAGGAGTTGCGCGTGGCCCACGGATATGCGCTTCTCAAGAGCGCTCTCATGCAGAACCCATACAACCTCAGCCTCGCACGCGAAGCGCGGAAGGCCGCGAAGACCCCTGCAGAACTGATCATGTTCTGGGAGGAGTATCAAGCCCAAGTCCTTTCCGCAAAGGACAAGTGGGGATGCCCCCGGGAGGGCGGCATGATTGCCGAGATGTGGAACGCCATCGCCAAGGCACTCGAAGAGCACGCCGTGCCGGAAGACGGGGTTACCAGGGATCGGGTTTACGCCGCCATCAGCAAGGAGGGGTGTTCGCCCACATTGCGGACAAAGTACGAACTGGAGGTCGAAGGCCTTGATGCGCTGCTGGTATCGACAGCCAATGAGTTGGCCCAGCATTTCAGCCAGTACTACCGCCCCGGTGAACAGTGCAAAACGATGGCCAGCAGGCTGCAGTCGACCGTTGATGCGGTGACTGATGCAAAGCGCAGGAGAGCCTGGTTGAAGTCTCAGGGAACGGTCCTCGCCGATAGGGGCCTATGCCTCACAAAGGCAGGGAAGAAGTACGAGGTGAAGCGAGATGAGTCGGCGATCCTGTTGGCCAAGCTCGCCGGTACTTCTGTCGACAATGAGGCTTGGACGAAGGCTCTTCTGGACCTGACCACCGGGGGATTGGAAGCCCACATCGACTCTCGCCGGACAACTCCTTCGTGCAAGGACATGGCTGCCCGACTCAACGCGATTATCGCCGTTGCGGAGGCCGAAGAGATAGACCTCACGTCATGGGCAGCCACGTGGTTCAAGATGATGGAAGGCAAGCAGCGTTATGCTCGCCACTCATGGTGCGCAAAAGACGCTTCCTCGGTTGTGCTTGACGCCTTGGTGGAGAGATATCCCGATCCTCGGAACGGGGACGAGAAACTCGCTGAGCTACGGCAGAAACTCGGCGCTCTGCAGAGAGAACTGAACGACCTGAACAGGAACACTTCTCGCGGCCAGAACCAGGAGCGAATCAACGCCATCAACCGTGAGATTGATGAGTTGTCTGACAGGATTGAGGCCAGTCGGAAAGAAGCCGACTGAGACGACCTGTTACCGCAAGGCGCTGGGTAAAACAGCAACCGGCGCAAGGCTTGTCACATCTGTAGCGCTTCCGCCTTACGAAAGACGGTTTGGCACTCCACAGGCGTTACCGTTTGTCTTCGGGTAACGGGGGAATGGGGCTGACGGCTTGGGGGAAGGTGGGGACGGGGCGGAAGTTCGGGTGATCTTGGTAGCGGATGTGGCGCCTGCCCCAGTAGGAGCCGTAATACTGGCCGTTGGTGTCGACCCAATTGGTGATCTTGAGCAGTTCCTCAGGCTTCAGATCGATGTTCTGGTGTTGCTTGACCAACGGAGCAGCGTAGGCGGTCTGTTCCGGGCTGCGCAGCCGGACCTTCCCCTTGCTGAGCATTGCGACGAGGACGCTGGCGTGCGAGCCAAGGGTCTTGGCGGGCATGTAGGCGACACTGTCGCCTCCGGGGTAGTACCGGCTCAACCCCGTCTTGGGGTGGTTCTCGCCGATGACCGGGCCGACCAGGTCGGGCCCCCGACGCCCCTTCCCGCGTCTGCGTTCCGGGATCAGGCTCTCGTAGGAACGACTGAACAGGTCGGTGGGCGTTCCGGTCAGGTCAAGCCCTCTCGGCGGCTTGTCGCCGGAGTGGCACTTGATGCAGTGGGCGTCGAGAACGGGTTGAACATCCGACGGGTAATGCAGCGGCCGGGCTCCCACCGTCTCCCCCGGTTGTGGACCGGGCAGAGAAGGCGGACGCTCGAGTGCTGTCGGGCGGGCCCTCTGGAGGAACCCCAGCGCCGACTGCGGCGTCTCGTGACATCCGATGCAGGAACGCTGCTCGCCGGGGGCGTAGTTGACGAATGTGCGTTCGGTCTGCACGGCCATGTAGTTCTCGTCCAGAGCCTGCAACACGATGTTGCGTCCGGCGGGCACGATGAAATGGGCTGAGCCGTCCGGTTCCACGGGAACCACGCCGTGTTGCACTTTGAGCCCCAGGTGCGTGTCCTTCGTGATACAGACGTGCTGCTGGTCGTAACCGTCCCCTCCCCACCGGCGCCGGGCCGACCAGAAGCGGGGAATCTGTTCGAGAACACGGATGTGCCTGACCTCGCCCGGCTCCACATCCGTAAGGCCGTGATAGACGTTCGTTACCACACACACGGCCTGGTTCCTGGCGGCCAGTTCCGGATCGGTGTGCCCGGCCGCGATCGGGGGGCGCCTGCGCGATGCCAACGGCATGGGTTGCCAACAGGAGATGGTCTTGTCCCGCAGGAAGCAACGGACGTCCCCCTTGTCATCCAGAAGATAGAGGTCGTAGCTCGTGGCGTCACTCCACTCCGGCCCCTCCGGCTTGTGCGCAACGAGGAACCGGTCTTCGCTGAGCGGGAAAGGGTCCCGGTACAGCGGCCCGCGGCCGCTGCGGTCACGCCGCCAGTTNCCCTCCCCATCCCGGAAGTCGAACCCTCCCTCGGCCCGGATGTCGGTGCACGGCGTCATGTAGGTCATCGGCTCGCGGGTCCGGATTGGCTTGTTCATGTCCAACCGGATAATCGTGCCGACGCCGTTCTGGGGATAGTGGGGCACCCCGCACGTAACGTATTTCCCCGGGCTGCCGGGAATGTCCCTGGCATAGATCAGGGTCGGCGGCAGGGACAGCGTGTTGCCGTAGACCTCGGCGGACCCGCTGCCGTCCGGGTTCATGGCCCAAAGGCACTTGACGCTGACGGCGCCCTTGTCGACATATTCCCAACGCGTGTAGAGGATCCGGCCGTCTGTCATGGCAACCGGGGCGGCTTCACTCAGAGCGCCGCTGGAGAGCTTGTGCATGTTCCCCCCGTCCGCATCCATCCGGTACAACACCGTGCAGGTGAAGTTGTCCGGACTGTCACAGAGCACGCCGTACTGGCACCGGGTCGAGATGAAGGCGATGCCACCATCGGGCAGGTAGCACGGATGCATATCGTCCGTGCCGTGGTGATACAGCCCGTGGACCTGGTACGATTTGACCAGATCGGCCTCGTTCTCGGGGGAAAACGTGAGCTGTCTCAGTCCCGTTCCGTCGATGTTCGCCTCGTAGATTCGATACCCTTCGAGCGGGGCTTTCTTGTAGTCGAAAACGACCCGCTTGCCGTCAAAGGACAAGTCGAAGCGACAGAAGACGCCGCCGGTCAGTTCGGGAAGCAGTTCCCGGACGGTACCGTCTTTCAGCGACAACACGCAGATGTTCCCTCCCGGAGACCATCTGGCGTTGATGAACTCGGTGTAGTAGTGGTTGGCCGTGTAGGTGAGGCGTTTGATGAAGATGATCTCGTCCGTGCCCGCAAGTCTGCCGACCGCATCACGCGTGGCGGCAATCTCCTCGGCGGAGGGTTCCTCGATCGGCTGTGGTGGCGGAGGGGGCTTCCTGGCGGCTTTGGCAGCCTTGGCGACCTTCGGTGTCGGCAGCACATCGGGCTTCGGAGGCGTCGCGTTGTCGGAGACGACCAACCCCAGGAAGTGTGGCATGTGCCCCTTGGCATCCAGGCGGACCTTGCGTGCGCCCTTGTCCATCGGGTAGGGCCCGTACGTTGCCCACTTCAGATGACCCGCAAGGAACCCGCCGGTGACCGAGTCGAGGGCCTCCTTCTCCTTGACCTGCCCGTCCAGTGAGAGCTGGCATGGCCGACGGTTACCTGAGCAGAAGCGAAAGTGGATGTAGTGGTTCCCTGCTTCGGGGAGATTGGCTGTCCACTCCTCGAATCCGCCCTGACCGTGGCAGACTACCAGGCCGTCGTAGCCCGACTCAACGGGGACAACCCCCGGGGACTTCGCGCTCAACGACGCGCCGGGAACCGCGATCTCCGCAGCCCCCGCGATGACGCAGGTGAACAGAAGGAACGAAGAGAGCCGGCTTACCATGTCATTCTCCTGAAAACGTCTGTGCCGATGGGCAACACAACTATCGACCGAGGCGGCCGGACTTCAACCCCGCTTGGGCAGTTGATCGCCACGGGAAATGGCGCCTGAGGCGCGCGACCTGCACACCATCGTCGTGGAAGGATGCGTGAAGAACGGTAAAGTGGAGGCCCTGAATCACGCGCCGGAAGTACGTCGTCGTGGGCGACGGCAACCGACAACCGAAGAAGGGCGGACCATGAGGAACCTGTTGCTCTGCCCGACGATGGTACGGTCAGAGCGAGAACAGCAGACGGCACGAACCTGGGATTACCCGGTTTCCGCCGGGCGGTTCGACAACATGAAGAACAACCCGGTTGAGCAACGGGTGTTGTTCGAGAAGTCTGTGAGAACGAGGTGTATCAAGCTGAGAGGCCTGCATGCGGCTGACGGCGAACCGTTCATGAGCGCAGCCGAAGTAGGAGTTATCACACGGACGTGACCAAGGAGTGCCAAGCAACGTGAACAAGAGCATTGAGCCGATGACACGCGACGACGTAATCCGGGCAGTGGAACGACGCGGCCCCCCGCGAATTCCCCTGGTCCGGGCCAAATGGTGGGGTGAGGGTCTGTGGGATCAATACGGAGAGCGGCTCAGAGAGCTCGACCGCTACCCCGAAGACGTCATATCCCTCTGGGTGAACCCGGTGAACCCGACGGAGATGAACCTGCCCTGGACGTGGGCGACCGGCGGCGGGCACGACAGCAGGTGCGTCATCGACGACTGGGCCAAGCTGGACGACTTCATCGAGCGCCTGCCGCACCCGGACAATGATCCGGCGTTCGAGCAACTGGCGGCGACGGCAGAGAAAGCACGGGCCGAGGACCGGTACATCCTCTTCGGTTGGTGGGGCCTGCTGTTCGAGCGCCCCTGGGGTCTGAGAGGTATGGAGAACCTGATGTGCGACTACTACACGGCCCCGGACCAGATCCACAAGCTCCACACAGCACTGTGTGACACCTACCGCGCCTACATCGAGACTGCCCACCGACTGTTCAGGCCCGACGGCTTCTGGACCAGCGACGATCTGGGACATCAGACAGGCCCGATGATGAGCCCCGATATCTTCCACCAGTTACTCTTCCCCTACTACCGGCGTATCGGCGACACGCTGAAAGGCAAGGAGATGCACTTCTGGCTGCACAGTTGCGGCGACAACACGCTGCTCCTCCCTGATCTGATCGAGGCAGGCGTCACCGTGTTTCACCCCGTGCAGAAACACACCATGGACGAAGCGGCGGCGGCTGCGGAATTTGGTGACCGGTTGACGTTCCTGGCCGGCATCGACGTTCAGCATGTCCTGCAGGAGCAGGGCCCCGGGGGCGTGCGGCAGGAAGTTCGTTTCCTAGTCGACACCTTCGACAGGGCGGACGGCGGTATGTGTATCGCGGCAGGCAACGGCATCGTCGCCGGCACGCCGTTCGAGAACATCGAGGCCTTCCTCGACGAAGCTGTCAACTACGGGCGGAGGCATCGCAGTCGTTGAGCCACCGGACACCCCACGACCTGACCCCACGGAGCGAACGGGCTATGAGCACGAACCGACCGAATTTCATCTTCATTCTCACCGACGACCAAGGCTGGGAGGACCTCGGCTGCTTTGGTCACAGCGCCTGTTTCGGGCGGTTCCCCATCAAGACCCCGGTCCTCGACAAGCTAGCGAGCGAAGGCGTCCGGCTGACCAGCTTCTATTCCGCGTCCCCGGTCTGCTCACCGTCCCGCGTGGGCTCCATGACCGGCCAGTACCCCGCACGGAACGGTGTCGACTACGCACTGCACGGCAGCAAGGAAGCGGACGACGCGATCGACCAGGCCCACTTCCTCGATCCGAAAGTGCCAACCATCACGAGTGTGCTGCGGGATGCCGGATACACGACCGCCCACTTTGGGAAGTGGCACATGGGAGGGCGCGGCGACCAGCAGGACATGCCGGAGCTCCCCGATATCGCTGATTTCGGCATCGATCAGTTCGCTGTCGGCAACAGGATCTTCCGGGCGGACAAAGGCGAGGAGGAGGCACGGCACAACAGCTCCACCGCTATCGTCAACCGATCCATCGAGTTCCTGGAAGCGCACGACCGCTCCAAGCCCTTCTACATGAATGTCTGGCTGATGGATCCCCACGGCATCCTCGATCCGACCCCGGAACAGATGGCGGAATTCGAGTACCTGACGGCACACCGGAACGCTCCCGACCACGACGTGGGTGCCATGCGCGTCTACTACTCGGTCATTGCCGATATCGATAGGCAGATCGGGCGTCTGCTCGAAAAGCTCGATGAGCTCGGAGTGGCTGACGACACAGTGGTGGTATTCACCAGCGACAACGGGCCCGCCCCCACGTGGGACCCCGGCACCGCCAACAGCGCCGCGGGACGCACGGGCCCGTTCCGCGGGATCAAGGCCAGCCTCTACGAAGGCGGTGTTCGCATGCCGTTCATCGTCCGTTGGCCCGGCCACACGCCGGAAGACCGGGTGGACAACGAGAGCGTCGTCAGCGGCGTGGATCTGATGCCGACGTTCTGCAGCATCGCGGGTGTGGAGCCGCCGGCCGGTCTCGACGGGCAGGACATGAGCGCCGTGTTTGAGGGCAACACAGTTGAGCGGGATCAACCCCTGTTCTGGGACTACCGGTTCGGCTCCTGGGGACGGCACATCCAGTTCAGCCTGCGATACGCCATGCGCAAAGGCAACTGGAAACTGATGATGAACGCCGACGGCACCAAACACGAACTCTTCGATCTGTCCCGCGACCTCAGCGAGACGGCCAATTGCGCCGACTACGAGCCGGAGGTTGTCAAGACGATGTCCGAAGAACTCATGGCCTGGGCCCGCACACTCCCCAGTTGGGGCAAGAGTGACCAGGAGAGCTACCGTACGTATCCGTGGCCGAAACCGGGCAGTCGCAGCACCACAGTGGATGCCTTGGCCGCCGCGGAGAAACGTGGGGGAAGCAGATGTTCGCAGCCGGAGATAACGGGACGTGCATTAGGCCTGAAAGGCCGTGATATACCAGCGCAGGGCAACGCCCTGCGGATAGTGACAAAACACAGATTGAGCCCTGAAGGGGCGTGACACAATCAACGCGACAGGATGATCGTCCGCGAAACGGACAAATGCGGATTGTCGCACCCCTTCAGCTGGGGTATATGTGCACCTATACTTGTCATGTGCTTGTGATCCTCAACTGCGAGTAGGTTGATTGGCGCACGTGAAGAAGCAATCGGACGTCGTCAACCTACTGTTTTCTGACTGATAGGAGTCTGCAATGCAAACACGAACAGGCCAACTGATCGGAGCCTGGTTTCTGCTCTCTGCCGCCCTCGGTTGGGGGCAGGGCACACTGGCCCCTTCACGTCGCCCCGTACTCCAGGTCATCAACGGCAGTCAGCAAGCCGTTGAGGTCTTCTGGCTGAAGTCCGAGCGCGAGCGAGTGTCGAACGGGAGGATCGACCCCGGGGGAAACACGTTCATCACAACCACACTC
>JGI10211J34971_10003391_pt1 | contig 12776 bp, 33 predicted proteins | sample Etolagsediment_FD_34971 | JGI IMG/M metagenome (IMG submission 34971) | reverse complement strand
TAAAAATAATGAGTGTATCCGATGACTACTGCCCTGCCTTTCTTATGCCACTTCTTTTGCCAGAATTAATTTATCACAATGTTCCCGCATAGATATATTCAACGCTTCCCTATTAGCTAAATGAATATTATGCAGGATTATACCTCTTTGAATATAATTAACCAATACTTTGAATCCCTCTTTACCTTCTTTTACAACTGCGATTGTTTTCATACTTCCTCCATTTGATAAAGCCAATGTATCATATTGTGTGGAAATGTCAAGGATTAATCAAAAGTTATATCGTAATTTTCTTGCTGTTTATGACAATTAATTGTATCCCAATCATCAGGTATTTTAGGAGTGAAAATAGTACCAAAACTAGGAGCATCAGAACACCCGCAAGCTTTTATTTCTCCGTCGGGTTCTATCATTATCCCCGCACAAACGCACTCCTCTTCTCCAAAATCACATCTGCCCGCTATAACTTCTCTGCCTGTTACATCTCTTATTTCTCTGTAATCGTTTTGGCTCTCATGGAATTCATTGGTTTTTGTAAATGCTTTAACTACTCTTTCATCAATAGGGTCATGATAAATGTCTTGGCTTAAAGCGCAACCAATTATGCCTCTTTTAGCCATATGAGCAAGTTTTATAGCTGTTTCGGTTATACTGCCATTTGTCGCCATCCAAACATTATCAAAAGTTCCCATTGACAGTGCAAGGGTTTCCCAAAAATGCTTGTGTAAAGTAGGTTCGCCACCCCCTATAGCAATGGAATCACTCCACTCTGAAACAAATTCAATGGCTTTTTTATAGATTCTAGGGGTCATATCTATACCCTTAGCGGTGCAATTCATACCACAATGTTCACAACTCATATTACAGCGACTGGTGATCTTCAAATACATATTACCTCCATTTGTTAGAGTTAATGTATCAAATTGTGTGAAATTGTCAAAGATTATTTTCGAGAACAAGCTTAAGATAATCATTACATTTGGCTATATCTGTTGCCCAATATTTATCAACTAACTGATTTCTAACGGATTTTAAAGCATCTACAAAACGATTAAAGAACTCCCTCCCTGCCTCACTTGCTCCCTCTGCATTACCTCTCGGAAAATACTGCATTACAGCGTGAATTGTATAAGGAATAAATTGTTCAGGAGCTATTTTATGTCCATAGATATGTATAAGTTGTTCAATCCCCTGTAATCTGTTTTGGGATTCTGCCTTGTGTTTTGCCATTTCTGTTTTGGCTATCATGCTTATCCAATACAATAAGTTATCACAAGCAATCTTATCTTTTTTAACATATTCTTGCAATAAAACATACATATCCTTATGAATATCATCAGAATCGGAGTTAAGAAAGGTATTTGCTTTTGTTAAAGAATCTTTTGTTAAAGAATTCACTTATATCTCCTTAACATATTAGGTTATGTGCATTACTTCTGTCTTATGTGTTTTTACTTTTCTTTTCCTTCTAATCCTCGTATCTAATCCTTTTTGAAAATGTTCTCCCATACTCAAAACACTTACTTCATACCATCCCCATTCTTCAAGCTCTTCATTATAAATCCACTCCTCATCCCCATCATGAATAATATCTTTTTCCTTTAGATAATAATATTTGTTCATATCTTTCTCCATTTGATACACGCACCATACATCATTCAGTGGGTAATGTCAACTTTTTTATTTCCTTTTCCATTTCAACCATTAACTCACCTATCATAGCAATTTTCGCATCAAACCACATTTTATTATGTCCATATCCGTAACCATTTCTCACTGTTTGACTTGTTGCTAATTCATAATAAACAACCAGTATATCGTTAATAATAACCCCAATATGATCTACAGGAATTTTTTTGAACATCTCGGTATAAGAAGCTATGACTTTATTAAGAGCATCTACAGGTTTAAGCTTATTATTCGCAATTCCTCTTCTAATTTGAATAATATCTGTTTTTGCTGACATTAATTGCCCCATTCTTTTAATACTTCTTCATTCTGTTTGATAATAGAAACATTATCCTCATATATAGCAAACATAGGAAGTTTTAATGAGGCGGCATCTCTCAACATATGAACACCATCTCTAAAAGGAGTGTTTACATTTCCATCTGCATCTATATGACTTCCACCCCCACTTGTTTTTGTCTTGCCTAACTCAACCTTTATCACTCCTGCTGAAGGTCTGTCATCCTTATCATTAGCCCTTATATCCCCACGACATACTTCCCCTTCATGGATAATTAATTCGTATGTAGCGATGTGAGCGTTTGGATATTCGCTCTCAGGGTCTTTTTCCCATACGATTTGAAGTCTTGGACAAGGTAATTTGTTTATATTCATATCTTCCTTTATTTGTTTCAGACACCTTAGCAGAAGTTTATAAATTTGTCAAGCATTTCCTGTCCATTTTTCCACAAATACCATAGAATCTTTTTGTACATCAATCGGCTCCCCCTTAAACTCTTTATAAAAATCTCTCATGTCACAAGCATCAATAACTACAGCATATCCACTCACAGTCGGTCTAACAACATGAATTCTACTTCCAATATTCTTTAAAACCCTGTCAAGCAACAACTTATCTTGTGAATCAACATCCAGTAGAAATCTTTTTGTTCCTCTGCATCCATTTTGTTCAAGTTCTGTTTTCCATACACTCGCTAATTTGGTAGTTTGGAGTTTCATATCTTCTAATCCTCTAGCAACCCCATGAGAAATATCAAGTAGCTTTTTTTGAAATTGGAACATACCTTTAATTACATTCCTAGAATTCAAAGAAATATACATACGATATTCTGTATCTTTATGACTACCCATTAGTTTTATATCATTGTAACATGCTTCAATATCATCAGGCTTTACAATGACTAAACGTCTCATAAAACGATGAAAACCTTCTTTATTATCTTTACTGCGACTAACCCCTTTAAGCATCCATACTTCTTCAGGATTATCAAAAGTACAATATTCATTCAAGAATTCAATTGATTTATTCATATCTTCCCTTGTTTAATACACGCATCATACATCATTCAGTGGATATGTCAAGAATTATTTATACATAAGATAATATTCATGAAAACCTCTTACAGCAGTGCAAAAATATCCGCCTGTTACCTTTTTACCATCATTAAGCAATTCTATTATTTTTGCATCTATATTGGGTCTTATATCTTTAATTGGTATAAATGTATAATCGTATTCTTTATTGGGATTTAAACGAGTTTTATAAATTTTGTTATGAATTTTATCTGTTTTATCTCTTATATCGTAATCCATTATTTATTTCCTATATTTATGGGTTTGTCAAGTATTTTTACACACTTCTCTATATCTTTTTCCTGAAGACCAATATTTGAATCAGTTTGAACAAGATGCTCCATAAAAGGTTCCATATCTGTATCATCATCTAAAATAACAAATCCATTTATATTCCAAGAAAAAGGATGTTTAAAATTAAGCCACTCCTCAATTTCTTTACCTCTGCCCCAGTCATTATCATTGCGTATAGGAGTTGTATCTATAACTCTGTTAAATAGTCCAAACGGTTCAAACATTTGCTTCAATTTTATAAGCGAATCAAACCTTCTCCAAGTAGAGGATATAACTATAAATGCATTTGTTTTATCAACAATAAGTTTTAAATGCTTCATACATTCCAAATCAAAAGCTTTAAATCTAGTGTTTTGGGTTGTAATTACCCCATCAAAATCCAAAAATATAATCTTTTCAATTTTCATTTCTTGGTGAGCGGAAACCCCGACATCTTTAGTGTCGTGGGTAAGCGAACTCACTTCCTTTCTCTTATTTTCTACCATAATACATTATTTTTAACCAAATGCAAGAAAAAACTTAAAGAATGAGTTCTAATCATATTACTATCCGTTCATTACATTTATATAATTTGCCAACTGCCCCACCCTACTCAAACTAATATCACTCTTATTTGAAGGCATTTCTGGCACATTTATTAATTTACCATTTGCAAGCCTAATTACTGCATTTCCATTAGAAGTGAATGGTAAACAAATATCAATAATTCTATTTTTTGCATTTAGATTATTCAAGCTTAAATTTGTCGCCACCATTAATTTTATCTCATTCGTTTTCATTCTTTTTATGCCATCCTTTTTTAACCATGTCTGTAGATAATGATTCCTGATCTGGATAGTCTATATTATGAATAGAGACTTTGACTGTTGTTTCTTTTTGGTCTGTATTTAAAAATATTTTACCCACATCCATAGTGATTCCGCAATCTGTAATATAATCACCTGTTATTGGTCTAAAGGGGATTTCAACAACTTTATAGTAGTTAGCATATTCAAGTCTCAAACATATATTTTCCATAAATTTTTCCTTTATTTATTACACGCGTATCATTCAGTGGACAAATACAGCCTTACACCCTTTTAATTTTGCTTGCGTTTGACATTCTCTTAAACCAAGCCAAGGATACAAAGCCCCATGTACGCCTTGTTCGCTATATCCATTTATCCATTTACAACGACCACTAGAATATCTGCGCTCTATTTGCCCCCTGTAATAATATGTAATGTTATTTTTCATTATCTTTTCAATAGAATACCAAATACAGATTATTTGTCAAGAAAAGAAATCAATATACAGACAATCTATAAAACGCCTTGTCTAAATTCCTAACGTCCGTATAAGAAATCATATCACCTGTTCCAACTACCATTATTAAATTAGTCCAAGTCAATAAATTTGTAGATGTTTGAACAGTATACTCCCTGCCAACTTCCCCAATCCATTTGAAATAAAAACCATTTGTTATTGATATATCTGTCATTATAGGTTCAGGCGCAGATATTCTTACAAAATTAGCTACAATATCCCTATCTCTATTCATATATAACACAGCGGGATTATTATTTGTCTCACTAATAGGTATGTCTCCACTCCAATGACTAAATTTATATAAGAAATCAGCTTTAGCTTCAATTTCAACCAAAGAATTATTTTTGTAAATACCATCATATGTTCCCTTTATTGTGCCATTACTAGATGCAGTAACTTTAAGGTAATAAGCAGAAACAAAATAAGCGGTATAAATAGAAGCATTTGTGATTGTTGTATTAATGGTTCGATTAAAATTAGTTTCGATCACTTGTTCCCTTAAATGATTGACTTCCCAATGATCAAATAAATAAGAGGGATTACTTTCAATAGCCGTTATTTGAATATTTGTTCCTTCTTCATACCATCCATTTGTAAAAGAGACGCTCCCGTGACTTAAGTTGTTAGAATGAACATATACCTCTGTCCGATATTTTGTGTCCCAATGCCAAGTCAATGTTGTGGTATTTGTTACTGTTACCTTAATAGTATCTGGCAACCATATGTACGATTCAACAACAGCATCGCCAAATTCCGACTTATTGGTATTACAGTAATGAATTTCTGTTCCTGTAGGCAGATAAGAGTATCCATTAGTTACGATTAGGTGGTGCAATAGAAATCCTAATTCTATAGCTGGCCAATCAGTATCACCATACTCGTAGCCAATTATCATATTATTAATTACAAATTCTCCATTCGTTCCTTCAAGATATCTATTGGTATAATTGGAATAATGACTAAAAGTAAATTCCGCCGAAGCAGAACTAGCATTTAAAATCAGACTTATTAGAACTATTAGAACAATGTAATATATTTTCTTCATCTCTGCTTATAATATTTCCTATGCGCATTTTTAATATCAAGAGGGATTTCACGAGTATGAGTTGCATATCTTATGTCGTTTAATACATTAAAAATATTGAATCTTTCAAGGTTGTAATTCATTTCATAGCCATTCTCGGATTTCATGCCTTCAAAATCAAGAACAGGTATCGCGACTTCATTTCTAACTCTTGAATAAACCAAACCTTCGCCATCAACCATATAAGTAATACGTCTATCTCTGCTCATTTTCTATTCCTATTAAATTCATTAGTTTTTCCTGTATCTCTTTTCTTCCGTCATGTTCCCCTTGACTATATGCTTCCATTATAGCCTGATATATGATATTTTTAACATTCATATTAGTAGCTGAAAAATCAAATTCTAAGTCTTGCAAACAAACCCTACTATCTTCATGGATAATGGTAAATCCTAAAGATTCAAGCAATTCACATCTTTTATTAATCTCATTTCTATCTCTTCTAACTTTCATAATATCTCCTATGTTTTCAATAGAATATCAAATATAGATTATCTGTCAAGAGAAAAAGGGGCATAGAATAAAGAAGAAACGAACAAACGAAGAAACCTCTATGCCCCACATATGAGAAATTTAATAATCCAAATCTATATAAACTCCATAATCTCTGGCATCTTTAATAGAAACATTTTCTTCTATTGTTCCCATTGTTCCATCATATTCCAAATCAATGTCATCTATATCAATATCTTCATCAAAATCTACATCTACATCGTAACTATTCATATCATCCTTTCCCTTTAATATAATCAATTGCTTTCCTAGAGTGAATTAAAGATGTCATAATTTTCATTCTTAAATCTAATGAAACTTCCAAATTATCCCGCTTACATTTGTCCTCTTCCTTCCATGCCTCGGGTTCTAATACTCTCGCTAATTCCTCTAATTCTGACATTTCCACCCCTCAAAGATAATATTCGTCGCTTACAATTCTGATTTTGGCCTGCAACTCCTTAAGAAATGCATCAGCTAAAGCCACTCTAGCTATTTCCAATATGATTCCTTGTTCTTCCTCGTTGAATTTTTCCATTATCATATCTACACCCTCAAAAAAAGTTGATATTCGCCTTGTTCATAATATCCGTCTTCTACAAAAGCTTTTAATTCATTTACAGTTACATCAGTGTCATTCTCGCTAATTATATTTTTAAACGAATTCTTAGCTTCCTCAATTCCTTCTGCGTCATGAGAAAATGTAAGTACTTTCATTATATCATCTTCTTTATATTCTATTATAGCTGCTGTTCTTATCTGCATATCCCCTCCATTTAATTTTCTATACTGTATCAAATCTTATCAAATTGTCAAGCTATTTCTTTAACAGCTACTTCTTCTAAGAATGCTTTCCAAGTTCTATAATTACTTTCAAGCCTATGACCAAATTGCCTAATAAAATCAGCCAAATTAACCTCTTCCTTAATAGGCAAATCCCTGACCTCTTGCTCGTTCATCTTATCCACGGCAATAGCACCAAGTGAAAAAGTCTTCCCGCCATCAGAAGCAATACTCCTAGAATACAACTCAACTTCTAAAGGGTTCTCCTCAGATATTGGTAATGAAGACCCCACTCCTTCAGTATCTAAAACAAATATACCCAGAGGAGTCTCAATGTAACCATACTTCCCCCTTGTCTTAACTAAGGTAACATCATTATGCTTGTCCCCCTTATCCTTGAGCCACTTAAGAGCTTCTGCCTCCACTCCTGACATATCAAGCACCTTAATTGTTATCGCTGTCTTCTCTCTCTCAGTTCTCATGTCTCCCCCATTTAATTTTCTATACTGTATCAAATCTTATAAAATTGTCAAGCATTTCTTTTGTCTTCTCTAGCTCCTTCCAAACTTATTGTCTCTGGATCTTCTTTATTTATGTCACTCCAAACAACCACTCTTAATTCTTTGTCCCATACCTCAATCATAATAGGAACACCTTCTCCATCATAAGAACTACAATCTCCATATCCGTTTGGTCTTATAAATAACTGTCCATTTATTATTTCCAAAGTGACAGGGATTTTCTTATCTGAATTAGGGTGAGAATCTATTAATTCTATGTTTTCTATAATCATAATTAATCCTTTTTCAACATTAATGTCCAATCTTCACAATTATAAGGCATATCCGCTATTGCTTCTTTTTCTGCTTCATGTTCATTTCTGTCTGCAATAACATGACTAGAAATTACATTATCTTTTGTGCCATAATAAGTAGCAATCCAATCTTTTTGTTCTATAATCATGACATCACCAAGTTATATTAGCAGTTTTTTCTTTCATTGTTTGTCCGTTAAATGCCCATCTCCAAATCGCCCCATCTTCCCCATGCATCTCTATATAGGAATCTTTTTCAACAAAGGGCGCGATAACAGTAAACAATTGTTCATCATCCCCAAGCTTTTCTCCATTAAAATGAATACCATCAATATTTCCTTCGTAATCTTCCTCAATACCCCATCTCCAAGCATCCATAGCCTCTTTAAGGGTCTTGGCATTAACAAACTCACTCGTATTTACCCAAGAATACCAAGCTTCCTGTTGCTGTCCTGCCTTATATGAACCTCCACTACCTGAATCATTAACCTTATTTGCCATATCCTGAATTACTTTAAGGGCTTTATCTTTGTTCTCAGCCTTAATTTTAAAGTTACTATCCTGCAATCTCATACAATATCCCATAACTACCTCCTTTATTTATTCATGTAATATATCATATATTCAGTGGATGTCAATTAAATTTTTTCAATATGTCGTATTCGTTTTTCTTAATTTCTTTAATGTCATATACGCAAACTGCTACCTCTCCACCATTAAAGGGGTAGATGTCAATATTAATCTTCATCTTCTTCATCTTCACAACAATTATCGCAAAGACCGTCAATTAATTCACCGGCATTAAACTCATTACCACAATTATAACACTCCTCCACTTCCTCTATAATCCCAAAGTCAATCTTAATGGCAACTACTTCACATTTAGGATTATAAGTATCTGTAATGGTTGAACATATATAACTTCCATCCCCATATCCAGACGAACTGACACAACCAAAAGGAATTATTCCCGCCCCTTCTTCACTTAATGTCCTGTCGCAACATATAGAATACCAAGGTTCATCTGCGCAAATAGGTTCCCCGCCCACTCTTTCTACATTAGCAACTATTCCATCATCTTTGAAATGTTTAAGGTCAAAAATGCCAGCCTGACCTGAATCAACTCCAACATCTATATCCTGATTAATAAACCTACCATCATCATGATCAACGGTAAAATCCTTATGATAAGCAAGCAAAACAGCACAACGATTACCCCAACTTCCTTCGTCACTCTTGATAACCTCTGCCTGCCATACACCTTTTCTAACCTTATTAATTGTACCTGCACACCATGTATCCAATTCATAACAAGGATCCGAAATACGAACTTTGCCTGATTTCACCTCAAATGTACCAATTCTCTTAGACTCCAAATCTCTCATGACCACCTCCATTTAATTTTCAATACCTTACCAAATCCACAAATAATGTCAAGGATAGTTTTCTATTTTTTTATCTCCCTGAAGTTTAATAAATGTATCAGCCATACCCTTTATATAGTTGCTTTTTAATGCTGTTGCTTTTTCTCTAGCGGCTTCTTCTTCGCTCATTTCTGTTAAAGCATAACCGTTTTCATCCCTAGTTTTTACAAATCTGCGTATCTTGACTCCATCTTTCTTACGACAAATTACATAAAATCCATTATCATTAGTATCTGTATTAACCTTATTCAAATCCTTAATGGTTATTTTTTTAGCGGGATAATTAACCACCCCAATACTTGTTGCGCCAATAGAATCCTGATCAAAGAAATCAGTTACAATCCCTATAAAACGAGCACATTCATAATTCTGATCTATACGAATATGTCTCCTTTCCATCTCATTAAGGAAGGCATATATACTCTCAGGTCCCCCATTCCAATGCAAATATACACAAGGAGAAATGTTCGTTTCTGATTCATCTGTAAATATTATGTTAGCTCTATTACCCATGACTTATTCCTTTCATTTAATTTTCAATACCTTATCAAATCCACAAATAATGTCAAGATTATTTTCACGAAATTAAAGGAAGACACAAGAAGAAATTAATAGAGGGCACAAGAACAAAAGTACAATAATTAGGGAAATATTCAGCATACTCAACTTGGTCATCAAAATGTAAATCAATTTTATTAGCCGTAGCATAATCTCCTTTAGAACGATTCCATGTTAAATTATCCACCCACCATCCTTTTCTGTCACTTCTTTTATACATCTCAGTTCCAAGTTTCTTATGATGATCCACAATTGAAAAATGATAATCATATAAAATACCAAAACGTTTCACAATTGGTTCAGCATCTTCCCATTCTTGCCCCGTAATAATATGTATCTTATGCCCATTATCCCGCCACCTATAAGATAATTCTTTAAATAAAACGGGATATCTATCAATAACATTATGTATATCTATACCGATTTCCATTTCATATCCTTAATTGATGGTTTAATCTCTATATCATACCATTTAGCGTATTCCTCACTTAACCAAGATGCATCACAAGAATTCAAGTTTTTACAGGCATTATTAATTCTTTCCTGATTGTAACATCGTTCTTTAATGTCTTCAGGGGTCTTAAATTTCTCGGGATGGTCTCTTAGATTAAGTATTTCTGTTTTAAGGGCTTCTAATATCTCTTCCTTAGTCATAATTCCTCCTATTTCTTAGTACAATAACATATTCTTAATTAATGTCAAGAAATAATTGTTCGATAAACCCATGATGACCAATAATAACCACTCCAGAATGATATAATTGAAATTCCTTTGAAATATGGGGTTTTTCAATAAGTGGAGTGATTAATGTTTCTTTAGTCGAAATGCACCCGGCGCGGCACCTCCTTCTCGAAATGCTGCTCCGACTTGTGAGATGCTGCTCCTTCGATAAAACTCGATAAAGATATTTTTTCCACTCCAAAAAAAAGACGAACCAAATTAATGATTCGTCTTTTCTTAGATTTGTCTTTAAGAACAATACTATATCTTTATCTTATAAATGACCCCGTTTACCTTGACCCTATCTACAGTATCTAAAGGTATAGATCTCCAATCAGCCCGACCAGCCATTTTGCCCTTCTTATTATAACGAACTTTGTTAACATCTAAAACCGTTAACAAGTTATTATCCGCATTCCTTTCCTTACGACCATTATCTTCGCCTTTGGGTTTGTCAGCATAAGTAGGCTTTTGAACATGTAAACGATAACACATCTTACGCTTACTACCATCACTCCTCTTGCGAAAATGAACTGACCCTATCTTATTCCCTGCAGATAAAATCAAAGACTTAACCTTACGTATTCTAGCTCTCTTAGTTTTGCATACAACTATTTCCATATCTCACTCCTTATTAACTCGGCAATTCCAACTTATTAGCTTCCTTGAAATAACGAAGACACCTAGCCCCGAATTTTCTTGTCTGCTTCTTAATACAATCAGGCAAACGAGTATCTCTAATCCATTTAGAAGAACTTTGAGCCCTTTTATAAGCTAAATCCATTCCTTCTTTAGCATCAAAAATATCTCCATCCTTGATATTACATTTACTCCAACCAATTTTTACAGTGTTATCTTTATCCAATACTCCCAAAAGAACCCCTACCTTATTGTTTCTCCTATGCCTTCTCTCCTTAACATATTCGAATATTACTGCCTTTTCGTCCATAACTTCCTCCATTTCACTTATTATATGCCGACAACTCATAACAATTGTCTAAATCCTTTTTAGTCAATGATTTAAGATTTAATTTAAATTCCTGCATCTTATAAAAAGCTTCATTAGTCTCTAAATAATCCTCGGAATCAAACTTGCCTTTAGATTTCATATCAACATCTATGTCATCACAATCATTAAAATCTATTTGTCCACCAAAAATTTCAATTAATGCCTTACCCATAGCAATCCAAAAACCAGAAGACCTCGGCATCATTAAATGGAAATCACTAAATGTTTCCCAATGCCACATTACAAAATGACTCTTTTCTCCATCAATTAAAGTTTTGCCTTCAGGAGCAATAAGATTAATCATACAACATTCAGGCATATGTTCACAAGATTCTGTTTTTACCCCATTCACTCTAATATAATAACCATCATTATCTTGAAATGGAATCTTTGTTGCTTCTAATCCAGCCAATATACCCATTACATTAGCAACATCTTTCAATCTTGCTTTACTATTAATCAATATTTTTGTATTAACACCCATATCTATCTCCATTTAATACGTATCATACATCATTCAGTGCATAAGTCAAGAAATAAAAAATTATATATATCAGTCGGAATCTGATCTCTCACAACTGTATCCAACCAATAAGCTTTATCATAAGCCTTATCATATTCTTTCTTTTCTATGTATTTATAAACTTGCATCAGATCTTTACGGTCTTTAGCATACACATCTTTCATATCCATAGTCTGTTTATTATGCTTCCATGCTTTAATAGACTGTTTGAAATCATCCATCATTTTCTTAGTTATTGTCTTAGAAATCTTTTTCATTAACAGCCTCCATTCACAATCATAGCAATAATACAAATTACAATAATTATACCCAGACAACCCCCACCACTCCCATTATGATGATATATATGTACTGTCTTACTCATATTTCTCCTTTGTTATGTAAGCAATATATTACATTACAGGGGAAATGTCAAGAACGATTTTTAATTTCTCCTTTTCTTCATCTGTAAAAGGACGATTAGGGTCTTCAGGGTCATATGTATCAGTCCCTATTGGTCCACAACTTATTCTGTTCAATGTCTTAATTAGTTCTTGATATTTGTCTTTAGATATTTCATCAAGATCAATTGTTACTCTTATGTCTTGTACCAACATTTTCACCTCCATTTATTATGCGTATACATTTAATTTCTCCTTTTCTTCATCTGTAAAAGGACGATTAGGGTCTTCAGGGTCATATGTATCAGTCCCTATTGGTCCACAACTTATTCTGTTCAATGTCTT
>JGI10211J34971_10003389_pt1 | contig 12781 bp, 19 predicted proteins | sample Etolagsediment_FD_34971 | JGI IMG/M metagenome (IMG submission 34971) | reverse complement strand
TACATTTATAAAACCATTATTAAATTCTATTAGACTTTTTATTGTTTGTTGTTCTGGATCATTTTTTATAAATTCATCAACATCATTAAATATTTTAGATATTTTTTCATCTTTTCCATCAGTATATTTTTTAAATTCTTCATAATATTTTTTATGTATATCATCTGTGAATGCTATAAGGTCATCATACTTTTTTGTTTTCCCTTTTTCATCTATTACCTTTTTAAATTTATCATAATAATTCCATTCTTTTAATGTTTTTTGTAAATAATTAGAATAATTAACTATCATTTTCATTATTATATTTGGGTCTGATTCACTTATTTCATCAATACTAGTTAAAATATCCTTTTGTGATAATGTAGGATATTTAAGTCTCAATGTAGTATAAAATGACGCTATAACTGTGCAATATCCAGATTGAAAACCTATTATTTTTTCTGTTTTTGTATTTTCAAATTCTTGTATTGCAACAGGACAGGACATATCTGGTGATACATATTTAAATTTATAATTATATGTTTCATTTAATCCAGATACTACATTTTTTACAATATATTTATTAATATTATCATTAACATCCATATCATTACTATATACATTATGGGGTTCGTATCTCTCTATCTCGTTTCTTTTCCAATTAAATATTAACATATTAGAATGAGAAACTATTGTCTTTATTTTTTTATCAACCTCCTCTATAATTACAGGCATTATCGGTATTTTCTTATTTTTTTTACATCTTTGTATTCCTTCGTTAATAACTTTTAAATATATATTCATTGGTATTCTAGAAGCGTTTTGTATTATGGTGCCGTTTTGATACATTTTTATATCAAAAAAATTATCAATCATATCATTAGTAGTAGTTTGTATTAATCCACAATCATTATTTGTTTCTTTAAGAGTGTATAAAATAGATATAGGCGTAAATGTAATATATGATGAATAAACCGCTCTTGCTTCTTTGGGTAATTTACTTTTTTTATCTAATAAATATTCTCTAATTTTTTCTGCTTCACTTTTTGTTTTTGGTCTGGGTGGTATAGGTGGCGGTGTTTTCTTTTCTTTTGGTTTTGGTTTTGGTTTTGGTTTGGGCGGTCTAGGTGGCGGTGTTTTCTTTTCTTTTGGTTTTGGTTTTGGTTTTGGTTTGGGTGGTCTAGGTGGCAGTGTTTTCTTTTCTTTCTTATAATCAATTAATGATGTAGGATATTTAGTAAAATCAATATATGATCTAGGATTTTTAAGTCCTTCGCTTACATCTTCTTTTAGTTGTTCTAAAGTATCGCTTAATTTTTTATTCTCTTGTATCATATTTATTATTTTTGTTAATTGGTTTCTTCCTTCTGTGTAATGTGATTTAGCATTCAAACCGTTTTTTCTAACTTTTCCTCCGTTTGTTTTCAATTTTCTTAATGTTTTTTTATACAAACTATCTGCGGTTTTTAGAACTTCTTTATCTATAACTCCTCCTCTAAGACTATTTAAAATGTCTTTCAATGGTTTTGAATTTGTCATATATATATTATACTTATATTATTTATATAAATATAAATTGTATATTTAATAATTTACATACTACGTCTTAATGCCATCATGAGGCGTCTTCTATTCATCGCCCCTCCACTTAAACCTAAACCCAAAGAAGATAAACCTATTGCGTCTTTTCTTGGTCTAATTCTTTCCCCGCTTGCTGTAGTTCTTCTTTTTGTTGTTTTTTTATTCTTACTTCCTTTTGGTCTTCCTCCTTTTCTTTTTGGATAATTAACTCTTCTTATAGGATACATTAATTCTGGTGTTTGTGATGTTCTTACAGGATACATTAATTCTGGTGTTTGTGATGTTCTTACAGGATACATTAATTCTGGTGCTTGAACTCTTTTTATATTATATTGTTTCATTGTTGTTGTTTTTCTTTTTTTAACATTCATTTTAAGATGTTTAAAATGTGAAGGTGTTTTTAACATATGATTGATAAGTTCTGCTTTTTTCATTTTTGATGTTGCCCCATACATATTTTTTTTTGCTTTAGTTATCTCTTTTCTAAGAGTTGCCACAGTATGACTTTCTAAAACTTTTTTTAATGTCTGATTAACCATTATATATAATACATTAATATAATAATTTAATATTGATTTATAATATATGCCAAGAACTACAGGAAGTAAAAACTTATATTATAAATATCTTATATGTTATTATAACAAAAAAAATGAAAAATGGGATGAGTTAGGATGTTTTACGTCATTAAAAAAAGCGTCAATAAAACTTAATATAGATTATAATTTACTAACTGATTTATATAATGGAAAAAGACAAATATATAATAAATTTTATAAAATAATTGATGTAAATAAATATGGCGAAACTGCTGAAGAAGAAAAACAAAATAATTTTTCTAACGATATAATATATAGAAATTTATGATATCTACACGAAAAGCAAGACAACAAATATTAGATAATTTAAGATCGTCATTAGGAGAAACTGAAGAATACCATACACCAGAACCAATAGAGGAAGATTTAGAACCGCCAGAATTAAAAAGAGAAACAACCGAAGATTATGATAATAAACCAAAAAGAAGGGGGCGTAGGGTATATTACTATGAAGATGAAGACGGAGAGGAAGTTGAGGTGAGACATAAAGAACGTAAGATACCCAGAAGATTAAGAACGCCAGAAAGGAAAAAAAGAACAAATACTAAATTAATGAAGTTTAATGAATGTTTAAGAAAATTAAAAACTGAAAATCCTAATTTAAGTCATAGAGAAGCACAAAAGAGTATGAGACAAATATTAAATCAATTGAACGCTAATGGATACGAAGACCCAGAAGGAACATTTATGTCTATGAGTAAAAATTAATATATAAACATACTATATATATATGTATTCTAATAAACAGTTAAAAGGATTATTACAAACAAAGAAAAAAAAAGCAAATGCACTAAAAAAACAATCAAAAGGTGGAGGTTGTTGTGGTGGTAATGTAAAATTAGGAATAGAAAGATATAATATAAGTAAGAAACCTACTACACAAAAAATTTTTAAAGGTGTTTATAATGCTAAAAATAAATCAAAAAGTTTAAAACCTTTGTATGTACGGGGTGGTGAATTAAGAAATAATTCTTTTGTAAATCATAGTTTTATAAATCATTCACATATAGTAAATGCTCAAAATAAATATATACAATCATGGCAACGTAGAAATAATTTAATGGCAACGCAACAATAAGACAGCATTAAATTTATAGTTTATTTTCATAATATATAATTTTATTTTAATAATATTATATATATACAACTTTATTATGTTATCATTAAAAGATACTAAAAACAGCAGACCTATCGCCATAATCAAAGGTGGAAAATATAATGATGATATTATTTTTTGTAAAGCAGATTTTAATAAATCAAAAGACCCAGAATATATATTAAGAAATTTAATTGAAAATAATAAATATTCTAAAAAAGATATGGAATTAATAAATGATGCATTAGAAAATAAAGACATTAAACAAATTAATAAAATAAATTCATTATTAACAAATAGAGATGATAATTTAAATGATGGTGAATTTAAGTTATATGATAGTGGTATATTACAACCATTACCCAGATTTAACAAAACAGAAAGAATATATATAACAGGACAAACAGAATGCGGAAAATCATATTTTATAAAACAATTCTTAAAACAATTTAGAAAAGTTTATAAAAAAGAAGAAGATAAACCAATATATATATTTAGTGATGTTGAAGAAGATGAAGAAATCGATGCCATACCAAATATTACGAGATTTTCTTTAGATGAAGAATTAGAAGAAAAGGATAGTATAGACCCCAGAAATTTCAGTGATAGTATATGCGTATTTGATGATATAGATAGTATTCAAAATAAACATATATATAAATTGATATCAAACTTTAGAGATGCTTTATTAAGAAGGGGAAGACACGAAAATATAAGTGTCATTATAACTAATCATTTATCTACTGATTTTAGAAATACAAGAATTGTTTTAAATGAATGTAATAGTATTGTTATATTTCCTCATAGTGGTTCTACTCATGGTATGAAATATTTATTAAAGAAATATGTAGGATTAGATAAACAAGGAATTAAAAAAGTATTATCATTACCGTCTAGATGGGTATTAATACATAAAAATTCCCCTCAATATATATTATATGAGAAAGGAGTATATATAATCTAAACTAATTATATAATGAATAAATACTTTGATGATATACAGGATATACCATTAAGTGGTAATCAAATAAGGGAAGCATTAGACAATAAAACAAAAATATTAAGATATAGTGATTTACTAAAATATGATAACATAGATGACATTTTAAAACCGTATAATAATTTTGTATTACTATATGAACAAAAACCGAGATATGGGCATTGGGTATGTGTTATATTACATAAAAAAAGTAATACATTAGAATATTTTGACCCTTATGGTATGTTTATAGATAAAGTTTTAGATTATGTAGATACAGATTTTAAAAATCAAAGCGGACAATCATTTCCATATTTATCTTTTTTATTCTATAATACCCCATATAATATTGTATATAATAGTAAAAAATTACAAGAAAAAAATAATAAAGTGGCGACCTGTGGAAGACATATAATAAGTAGAATTTTATTAAAAAATATATCATTAAAAAAGTATCAAGATATACTAAAAACAGATAGAAAAGTAAATGGTGATGATAAAGTAAGTTTTTTAACCGCTGGTATAAATAAATTTAAATAATAATTTGTATATATATAGTATATATGAATAATCAAAAAGAAAAATATTATTTTAATATAAATATACCTCACGATGATAAAATATCAGTAAGGGGTTCCCCTACTCCTGCTGTTTTTTCAACTGTTCGTAATCAATCATTATTAAAAAATAATACAAGAGATTATAATATGAGTGTTGTAAGATTTACAATACCCACTACTTATATCCCTATACAATTTTTTCCAGTAATTCCAAATCCTACTGATTTAAGTGATGTTAATTATTCTATATTTGCCATAACATTGAGATATCAAGGTATAGATTACACTGAACATTTAAGATGGATACCACAAAATAAAGATGCACCAATACCGCCCCCGCCACAACAGGGAAACTCATTTTATCCAAATCCAATTTATGCTGAATATTACAGTTTATATTCTTTTAATCATTTTGTATATATATTAAATACTGCTATAAAAAAATGTTTTGATCTACGTATATTACCATTACTAAATCCAACACAAGGTAAAACATATAATGCTCCTTTATTTCAGTTTGATGGTTCTACATTTTTATTTAGTGCGTTTGTAAGTGATTTATTTTTGGAATCAACTGGTAATAAAGTAGAATTATTTTTTAATACTGCTTTGAATACTAATTTTGATACATCTTTTAATACTGAATTTTATGATTTTACAGTTCCATATAAAAATGTTAGATATGTATTTATGCCTTATTTAGAAACTAATAGAATAATTGATACAACAGAAGAAAGCGGATTTTTATATAAATACCAACAAGAATTTGACACTACTGGACAGATTACATCATTTAGAAATATTATTATAAGAAGTAATACAATACCTATTAGAAGTGAAGGTCTTACAACCCAAACTGGAACAAATTCCAGTGAAATACAAAATATACTAACTGATTTTGAGATTGATCAAGGAAGTTTAAGAAATCAAAAATCATTTATCCACTATATACCAACTGCTGAATATAGAAGAATAAATTTAACTGGTGATTCCCCCTTACAGAATATATCATTAGAAATATTATGGGGTGATAGATTTGATAATTTTTATCCAGTTTTAATTCCTGCTCATGATAAAGCGAGCGTAAAATTATATTTTGAAGAAATATAAATATAAATATAAATAAAAATATATATATAATTTTTTTATTATATATATATATAATATATAATGTCATTAAACGTTAATCCATTAGGAGTTCAAAGAGTCATTGACCCAAGATTAGAAATAACTGAAGGTAAAAAAAGATATAATGTTGTAGGCGGTGCTATGATAAATGCTTGGAGATATCATCCTGCCACTAATGTATCAAATAGTAATTTTTCTATTTCCTGTAATCCGCCATCTAGAGATATATGTGTATCTCGTTATGTTTTAAAAAAAGTTGTGTTTAGTTGGACAATAACAGGTGTTAATTCATCAGGCGGAAAACTACTGAATGATGGATATATCGCCCCTAGAGCATTACCCCTTACCAGTGTCACGCAAAGTGAAAGTATTACTTTAGGTGGTGATACTATTACACAAGCGCCCCTATCTCAATATTGGCGTGCATTACTTAGATATAGAAATGATTTAGAATCTAGAAATGGTGTTTTTTCACTATGCCCCAATATGCTTGACCAACATCAGGAATATTCTGATGGCGTAGGTGGTATAAGAAACCCCCTTGCAGGTTATGATGATAATTCTAGTGAATTTACAAGGGGTTCATATGTAGGTTTTACTATTGACCCACAAACATTCGGTAATACTACCGCCACTGGAACACTTACTACTTATGAACCTATATTAATGTCGCCTTTTGCTTTTGGTGAAAATTGTAATTCTCTTAGTTCATTTATAGGTTTAGGTGATATGTCATATAATGTAAATCTAGGAAAACTCAGTCGTATCCTATCTGTAGTTCAAGGGCAAGGTGTTCCAACTGGTGAAATTGTTTTAAATGAACCTATTGTCAATGTAGAATCGGCAGGATTACTTTTTAATTATTTTACCCCAGACCCTACATTTTCCCCTATTCCCTCTATTAGTGAATATAGTTATTATCAATGTGTCCCACATCCTACTAAATACCATGCTCCTATCTCTCCCGGGCAGACGGTATCAATTACAATGAATTCAATACAGGTTCAATCTATACCAAAAAGAGTATATATTTTTGCCAGAGAGGACGACTCAACCGAAACCGCTTTTACTACTGATACATATATGAGTTTGCCTAGGGGGACAAATCCCCTTACTGTAAATTGGGATAATAATATATTTTTATCAACTGCTCAAACAGAAGATATTTATAATATTGCTGTTAAAAATGGTTGTAATTTATCATATACTCAATTCACAGATAAAGTAGGTAGTGTAGTCGCCCTTGATTTTGGTATTGATATTGGACTTCAACCTAATCAATCTCCGGGTTCTCTAGGGAATTATCAATTTCAAATAACCTGCTCATTTACAAATACAAAAAATAGAATTCTTAATAATGTTTCATTATTTGTTGTTGTTGTTAGTGAAGGTGTATTTAATATTAATAATGGGGTTGCTTCTCATATGATAGGCGTATTATCTCCTGATGATATATTAAATGCTCCTCTTGCTCCCGAAGGTTCATATAATACACATAGAGATGTTTATGGTGGTTCTTGGAATTCTTTTAAAAATATGCTTAAAAAAGGACTAGGTTATGCCAAAGAACATAAACTCATAAGTAAAGGTCTAGCATCTAGTGGTAATCCTTATGGTGTCATGGCATCTAAAGTTGCTTCTGCCTTAGGGTATGGTCTTTCTGGTGGTAATATTGATTTTAATAATAATCACAAAATAAAAAAAGGACAAAAAAATTTAAAACTAAGTGATATGTGCTAAATAATTTTATTAATATAATTTTTTATTTTATATTCATATAATATAATATGAGTATTAACCCTCTTTTAAATCCTGACTCAAAAGAAAATAAATCTTTAAATCTTTATTGTAATACTATTACTACCGCTGAATCATTTGAAGCATTATCAAAAAATAAAAAAGAATTATTTGAACCCAATATAACGGATACAACAAATTATGATAATCCTGAAAATTGTCAAGGTAATCAAGGTAATTTTGATTGGGTATTAGAAGAAGATGATGTGAGTGCAACAATTTATGGACAATACAGATCACAAGGAACACTTAAGGATGCTGTAATAGAATTTGAAATACCTACTGGGTATGATACCGCCAATTCTAATAATATATGTATATTAGGTTCTGGGCGTTCTGTAGATTTTGCCAATAATCCAAATGGAGCAGTATTCAATGCTTATGAATGTGAGATATATATTACTGCCCCTCTAAATCCCCCCGTGATGCGTATTTTGTGGCGAACAACTGATAATACTGATGACCCTGTATTAGATTTTAAATATTTTAGATTTATGGCGACATATAAAAAATAAATTATGTATTTAATATATACATATGAGTATTCAATCTATTACCGAACCTAACGATGATAAATCTTTAAATTTATATTGTAATAGTATTACTACTAATTCAAAAGTTGTTTCCAGAAGAGAATTTGAACCTATGGATTTACAAAGTCTTTCTAATAATTGGCGATTTTTTGTTCCATTAACCGTTCCTGACCCTCTCAATCCTCCCGAACCTCTTTTAGATAAAATGAACTGGTTAATAGACGAAGATGATGATTTCGTATCTATTACTGGTAAATGTAGAGCGAGTAGTAATGGACTTTTTCCTGCTGGTTTTACCTTTGATGTTCCTACTACAATAAATCTTAATAAAACTGGAAATATGAATTTTTTCGGTAGAGCGAGAACAAAATTAAGTAATGATGCTGGCGGAACTGATAGAACTTGGAATTTAACAAAAGTAGATGTATCACAAATAGGCGTTCAAAATGTTTTCTTGTTCCATTATACAACATTAAAAGGATTACAAGATACGGGTGAAATTGTTGATATTCACTTTGAAATAACATATCAAAAATAAATGAAGTATAATATATAATAAAATTTAGATATTTATAATTTTAATCACAATATATAATATATATTATGAGTATTCGTAATTTCATAAAGGGCGATGATAATCAAACCTTATTAATGTTCTGTCATCATTTTAATTGTGGAAATGTAGATATAAAGCATAACATTATAAAAAATGTTAAAAAAATGTATATAGATGATATTTACAGTCATAATATAATGATAGATGATATAGATGTTAAAAATCATTTAATGAATTTAAATAATAATGTCAATTCCATAAAAGATAATAAAATACCTTATTTAGAAAATAAAGTAATTGAATTACAAAATCAAATAATAGAATTACAAAAAGTAATAAATGAATTAACTAATATAAATTTAATTAATTAGTAAGTTGTTCTACTAATTCCTGAACTACCGATTCCAATGCGTTTAATCTATCACTAAACTGAACTCCGTCATTATTGAATCTATTAACTATTTCGGATAATGAGTCAATAGCGGAACTATCACTATTTGATGTAAAGAAATCAATTTGAGATTGGAGATTTGCTACGGCGTCAGTTCTATCTTTGACTTCGGCGTCATGGTCTGCTTGTTGTTTTTCTTTTTGGTCAATGAGTTCAGTATTAAGGTCGCCTACTGCCACATTATTAGATGCTACGTAATCAGCGTGTGCTATTTCAGCGTCTAATACTCTTTGGTCATTAGAAACAACGTATGCGTTATGTAGTGATTCAATTCTTGATTCTTCAACCATTGCTCTGTTTTCTTCATCTACAATTGCTTGCGTGTGTGCGGTATCTGCCGCTTGTCTTGTATTTGCTTCATTCGTTATTTTTGTATCTAATGCCAAATCAGCGGTTTCTCTTGCTAGAACTTCATTTGCTAAATTTTGCGCCTCGTTCGCTTCTTGGAGTGAAACCCTTAGTTTTTCAGCGGTGAGTTCGTTTTGAATTCTTGCTTCTTCGTCAATTGCTCTTTTTTCTTCATTTGAAAGGTTAAGTTCAATTTCGGATTCTTTTGCTTGTGCTCTTACTTCCTCGTCAATAAGATTTTGTGCGTTTTCGTCCATTTTTGCTTTGACATTAACGCCATCTTCTACGGTAAGATTCATCATTTGAACTTCTTTATAGTCTGCCCCATTCATATATTTAAAAAGAACCTTGTTATCATCGGGTTCAATTCTAAAATGGTCTCCTTCGTTATTATAGTTGTAAAGATTTAAAACTCTGGATTTGAAAGACTGCATTATCTATATACTAATATTATATATTATTTTTATTATATATATTAATTTAATTCTTTTAATCTTTCTAATGACGGAGATGGTATATATAATGTCAAAATAGATGATATTAATGAAAAATATATACTATTATCTCTTTCTGGTTCATTAACAATCATATATATTGAAAATAAAACAACTATTAGACTAAATAAAACTGTTATTATATATTTGATAAACGCTTCGCTGGAATGAGAACAGCATATTTTCCATTCTTTAGATTCTTCATTATGATTTTCAATATGATTTTCAATATCTTTTATATCCATATAATATATACAGATGAATTATTTTTATATATATGATGGTTTATGGTATGTATATGATTTATATAACAACCCATATAAAACTATATTAAAAAGAACCATGACAAGAAAAGTATTAAAATATGTTAGTTATACAGTATTACCATATACATATAAATTAATCAAAGATAAAAATAACAAAATAAAAGATATTGAAATGGATAAAATAAAATATGTATGATATATATATGACTTATTATTCAAAAAGAGATTATAAATTATTAGGATTTAGAAAATCAAAAAATAAAGATAAGATGTATTACGCTTTATTAGAAAATAAAAAAAATTTAAAATTAGTAAAAGTTCATTTTGGTCATAATAAGTATCAAAATTATAGAGATATAACAGGATTAAACGCATATCCTAATTTAATACATAATGACAGAGAAAGAAGAAAAAGATACAGAGCAAGAGCAATAACACAATTAAAAAAAGGATATTATAGTCCTAGTTTTTTTAGTTATTATTATCTATGGTAAATCACAACTCAAAATATTATATAAGTATATATTATAATATGGCAGGGTTTCACACTAAAACATTTTTAAAGTATGATGATTATATGACTCCTAAATACGCGTGGGAAAATATAAAACAATATATACCAAATGACAAAACTATATGGGAACCTTTTTATGGTGATGGCAAAAGTGGTGTATATTTAAGTGAATTAGGATTTAATGTTATACATAATGATAATGATTTTTTTAAAAACAGTGAAGGTGATATAATTGTGTCCAATCCTCCTTTTAGTGATTATAAAAGAATATTACAAAGATTAATACAATTAGATAAACCATTTATATTAATACTACCATCTAGTAAAATTAATACTCAAATATTTAGAAATTTATTTTACAATGATCAAAGATTACAATTAATTATACCTAGAAAAAGAATACAATTTAAAAAGTTAGATAAAGATGGTAATATAGAAAATACAAATAAATGTAATTTTGACTGTTTTTATTATTGTTGGAAAATGGATTTAGAAAGAGATATAAACTGGTAAATATAAATATAACTCAAAAAAATATTTTATAAATATATAGTATATATAGTATGAATAATCAAGAGAAAAAAAGAGTTTGTAAAAAATGCGATGAAGTAAAAGTTTTATCTATGTTTCCAATTACACAGAGTAAAAAATCTAAAAATATTACATATAGACATACCTGCAAAGAATGCGAAAAAACAAAAAGAAGAGCATATTTTAAAGAATATCATAAGAAACATTATGTAGGAAAAAAGAAAAAGGAAAAAGTAGTGGAGAAGGTTGAAGATGACGGAAATGATACTGAAATTGATATAGAATAATTTAATTTATTTTTGTTTGAATAATTATATATAGTAATTATATATATAATTATGATTTGTTTATTATGCGGTGAAGATGATATAAAATATTTTATTGAATTGATAAATTATGATGGTAGTATTAGATATATATGTGGTTTATGTAATGGAACATATACTAAACCAGTCAAAATACCATTACCAGAAATAGAACCAGAAACAGCAACAACCATTCAAGAACCAGAACCAGAACCAGAACCAGAACAAACAACAACTATTCAAGAACCAGAACCAGAACCAGAACCAACAACAACCATGAAACCAGAACCAGAAAAAAAGAAACCAGTGAGGATAATAAGAAGAAAAAAAATAACTACTAAAAAGAAATGTAATAAATGTAATGATAAGAAAAAAGTAGAGATAAGAAAAACTAAATCTATAATATCTCCATTAATGCCTAATAAATTAAATGAAGCGGATAGATATAGATTAAGTAAATTATTAGGTTATCAAATATAAATATTTATTGTAATGTAATTATAATAAATATGTTAATAAATTTTATTAGAAATTAATTAATAGTAATAGTTTTTAATGAAAATATATATGTGTCTCTATCACATTCATCTATATCGCTCCAATTCCAATTTTCGCCCATATCAATATTTATATATCTTAATACATTATCAATATCAGCATATAGGTGCAGTTCTTTTAATTTGTAATTATAACTCCTTGATTCACATATTATAATATCTTTTTTTGTATTATATAACTGTAATGAATTTTTATATTCTTTTAATTTGTCCGCCATTTTACCTATTTTGAAATATTGTTTTAATAGTTGATTTTCCTTTGATAAGTCATATCTATACATTTCATTAAAATCAATTTGTGATAAATCGTAAAAACTGTATTTTCTTATTTGTTCTAAAAATGGATACATATTATCGCCATAATAATATGATTTAACAATATCAAATAATTCGGGTATCATGATCGTTTTTGCTTCTTCGTAAATTTCTAAATCGTTAGCGTCGTAAAAAGTTGTCATTTATAATATTACTATATATAAAAATTTTTCGCGTTAAAAATAGTGCGTT
>JGI10211J34971_10003387_pt1 | contig 12786 bp, 13 predicted proteins | sample Etolagsediment_FD_34971 | JGI IMG/M metagenome (IMG submission 34971) | reverse complement strand
GTCGTGGTATATTTCATCAGAAGGTATCGCTTTTGCATATTCTTCCGTAAAATCAATAATGGATAATATATTTTGAGTCTTATTATTCATAATTATGAAGTTTCGGACAATAGGAATATTGTCAATAGGTTTTTCGCGTTTAAATTTGTTAATAACAGATATAAATAGTCTATGAATATTATATTCATTAGAAAAATCAAGTTCAAACCATTTCATAAAAAAAATATGTTAAGAAAAATATTTAAAACTATCTATAATAAAAAAATATATATAGATTATAAATATAAAATGTTAAACACATTGTCAGACATTGTTAGAAAAAAAGTATAAAGAAGTGAAAAAATAAATGGTACATACAAATATATATCATAATAAAGAAGTTGATGATCTCATTAGAGTTATTAGTAAAAAGATAGCACGTATTACGCCAAATTATAGCCAAACATATAAACTAATAATTTATGATGCACTAATAATGATGGAAATAAGTGATGAAGATATTAAAAAAGAAATTCAAAAACTTCGAGATAAGAAAATATTGCCTAAAAAAACATATTTTAAATATAAATCATAATTTTTATGATAGAATATTTTTATATATATTTTAATGTATAATAAATATCATTAAAATTGGAATGATCTTAATGAATACAATTGAATTTTTGAATCAAGCTTTTACTAGATATTATCTTACAGCATTAAATAATAATACAATTACTCCACCAAAATATATATCCCAAAGAGAATTTGCTTTTGTTTTTTGGGGTATTAATCAGATGATTAGACATACAAAAATAGATCAGATTGGTCAATTAAGAAGATATTTAAAGGATAATGCTTTTAAACATATTTATATATCGGGGGCATATTATAAATATCCTGATTTTACGAATATGAATCGGAAAGAACGGTTAGGAACGGATTTTTTAGTTGATATAGATGCAGATCATATAAATACACCATGTAAAAAAAGACATGATAGATGGCGTTGTATAGAATGCAATAAGGTTGGTGTTGGAATGCCGCCAAAAGAATGTACTTGTGGAAGTAGAAGATTCCAAACATTCAATTGGATTTGTGACGAGTGTTTAACTGCTGCTAAAAATGAAATATTTAAGTTATTAGATATATTTCTATCACAATTTAATGTAAAAACTAAGGATATATTGATACATTTTAGTGGACATCGTGGATACCATTTAATAATTCAATCTGATGTTTTTAAAAAGTTAGATGGTTCAGAGAGACATGAAATAGTTGACTTTTTAACTAGTCCTGGTAAAAACGAAAAAAGTTTATATGTTCGTAAAAATCTTTGTAAAATAATTGCAGCAAATAATGAAAATATTTTAAAACAATATAATTTTAATAATAAAACAATAACTACAATTCTTAAAAATAGGGAGTCTATATTAAATGTTTTAGAATCATCTAATCCAAGATATATAAAAAAGATGGGGATTTCATCAAATATTTGGAGAAAATTAGTTACACTTACCGCAAAAAAAAGATCAATAAATTTAGATATACCAGTATCAATAGATTTACATAGATTAATTCGATTTGTTAATTCCTTACATGGAAAAACGGGATTTATGGTTCAATCAATACCTATAGAAAACTTGAAATCATATGATCCATTTACTGATCCAATATTTTTTGATGAGAAAATTTCAATTAATGTAGAAACAGATGATATTCCACAATTTAGAATTAACAAAAAGACTTATGGTCCATATAATAAAGGGAAAATTGTTACACTACCACTGCCTGCTGCAATCTTTGTTACTGCTAAGGGAGTAGCTAGATACATACAAAAATAATGGCTCTATTTATATTGTGATTTACAATATTCACAAATTGGTTTTTTAGTATTTGATAATACATATCGATTACAAATGATACAATTATGTAAATATGGATCTATACCATTTTCTTTAGAAACTTTCTCAAAATATGTTATAATATTATCGGGAGTATCTCCTTCGAATCCCATAAAAACTTTCTTTTTTTCTTCTTTCTCTTTTTGCAATCTTCTCACTATTTTATAATATTTTGTTTAAAAAAAAATAGAAAATATTATGTGTATTATTATTTACTATGTAAATAGTGTTGTTTTAATGAAACAGATTTAGTAATTCTATCTGATTCTTTTTTAACATTCGTAGAAAGAATTATATCTTTATTATCCATAGATATTTTAATTAACTTATGAATATTATCATCAAATGCTAATGCCTTATTAACTTTATCAATTACCATTGCGACTGCTTGTGGGAGTTCTTCAATTATTGGTAAAGTTATTTCAATACTGCTGCCGCCGTTTATAGGTTGATATTGTGTTAACATAATCTTTTCATCAATAGAAAAACGAAGAGATATTGTTCCTTTATTATTAATTTTATTCATAATATCTTTTTCATTCATATTAATATATTTTTAAAAAATATATATAAACTATTATTTATAATATTCTTCGAGATATTTTCTCTTAAAATAATATTGTGCTGGGCTATGTATTTTACCAGATTGACACCAATTTAGTGGATCTTCATTTGATCTACATAATTGCATTGTTTTCAGTTTGTTACAGCCATAAGATTTTTGTCCTAATTGAGTAATCTTTTTTTCAATATCATTTACAAAGTAGCTTGTCTTTGTTTCATTATAATCTGGCTGTTTTTGAAAAACTGAAATAACATTTTTTTTATCAACACCAATATATAATAAATAATATACTAAAACTAACCTGGAATAATGATCTAAATTAATTTCTCCCTTTAAAGCTATAGTGATAAGATATTTCATACATGGAGGATAATATGGCATAATAATTCCTGTTTCTTTAGTCGGTTCAAAATATGGAGAAATTTCTTGAATCTCATTCTGTATGTTTTTAACATATTCCATAATAAAAGGTATTTTTCGTAATTTTAGTACTTCTACTTTTTTAATGCGAGCTATTTCTCTTTCATCAAATAATCCACGTTCTAAATAAGGAATATATTTTGATTTTATGAACTTTTTTGTTATATATCCCAAATATTTTATCATTCTATTACTTGATAAATAAATCCACCCATTTTTGAATTGTTGCTCGGCTAATTTCCATTGTATAAAATGTTGCCCCTCAGATACTCCTCTAATCTCAGATAGAGCTCTTAAATAATCATTCCATATTACACGCCATTCAAGTTTAGAATGACTTTTATTATTAATATCCTTAAATTCATATTCTTTAGCAACTGATAGATAATTTCCAAATTGAATATTTATTTTAAAAGTATTAATAGATAATTTTTCTATTTCTCTATTTTTTTCATCTCTATTTCGTATAGACATAAAAGTTTTAATAACATTTTTTCTATATGCTTCAGAAAAATATTCATATAATAAATTATTTTGTGCAGCATTAATTAGTATTTGCATTATTACATAAATAAGAGAATTATCATATTTATCTGATATTCTAAGAATTTTTCTAGATATTAAGTAAATAATATTATCATAAGCATATTCTAATTCTTTAGGATACTTTGTATATAATTCATTAGGCGAATATATATATGTTTGTGTTATATACTCTCTACTTTCTATAGAAAAAGGAAAAAGATTAATGAATGTCTTATTATTCATATTATCAAATATTTATATTTATTTATTTAAATATTTGTTTAGATTTTGTTATTAAATTTTCAAGTCTTTGAAACTCTGAACGTGTTTCACATTTTTTACATTCATTAGTATTCAACTTTGGACATCGTATGCAATCATTTAGAAGGTTAATTCCAATAGTAGTTATCTTTGGTATGAGATTAAATAACTTATTTCCCAATTTTTGACATTCTTCCATTGTATGATGAATTTTCCGTATATCACAACCATTTCTATCAAAATTACATTTTTTTGGATTATTTAATTCAGGACAATTTTTACATTTATTTAATGAATTAACATATTCTTCAATAAATCTATCTACAAAATTCTCGTATACATAAAGTAGATCAAAAATTGCATCATCATATTTCTTAAACTTCTCATTACTTGCTACGAATTGTCTTAATCTATTTCGACATTCCTCACCAATTTTTAGTGTTACTATTCCACGTTCCTTATCTGTAGGTCTATTTATATCTAATGACATTTTATATCACTATTATTATTTTTAAAAAATATATATAAATTACTCATTTTAGTAAATTATTTTTTGTTATTATATAAATAATTATAGACTAAATTAATATTAAATTCAGGTTCAATAATATTTATTACACCTTTTCCTCTACCTAAACTTTTCTTCTCGATCGAAATTAAGTTATATAATTCCAATGAATGTAAATGATTTAATATTTGTCGTGCTTTTATTGGTTCATAAATTTTGCTCTTTTTAACAGTTTCATTCCATTCAAAGTTAATATTAGTAGTAGTTAATTGTTGTTTACCTCTCTTTTTAATATTTATAATAATTAATAACATTAATCGTAATGGTGGTGATAAACAATCTACTATTCTAATGATTTCTCGTTCTAATAATTTATAATAACATTGATTAATTATGGTATCTGTTAATTCAACTATTTTATTGTATTGAATATCTTCAATAATTATATTAAATAATTTAATTACGTCTCTCAAATCGCCTCTATTATAGTATGCCTTTTGAATTATTAAATCTAAAATTTTTGGCGTAAAAATATTTTCTTTTAAACCCAAAGTAATTCTTTGTAATAATATACCTCGTATCTCATTAGTACTATATGCAATAAATTCCAGATCCTCTAATTGTAATCTACTTCTTATTCTTGGATCAATGTCTTTATTCCAATTAGGAATATTTGAAATAAATATAAAGGATATTTTCTGAATATCTGAAAGACTTAATATTAATTGTTGTAATCCTTTTTTCATTAAAATATCTGACTCATCAAAACATATAATTACATGATTAAAACTCTCCAACATTTTTTTTAATTCTTCTAAATATGTTCCTCTATCCCATCCTCTCATTGGTACATTTCCCCCTAATTTATTAATTATATAACTTAATATTTTACTAGTGTTATCATAATCAGAACATGATATATATAAAGTTCTTGCCCCAATTAGATTACCCTCCCCCTCTAATTCTTTCCAAATTTCTTCAATTTTCTTAAAACAATATTTTATTGATAATGTTTTTCCACTACCTGTTATCCCAAAAATATTAAAATTAGTTTGATGAAAAATCTCTTTCGCCAATTTATCTAATAAAATATTTATATATCTATCTCTAAACTTTAATATTGGTGGAATAAAGTCAGCACTAAAAACGCCAGAATTCTTAAAAATAGATTGTTTCAGATATTGTAATATACTTGTCTTAATGGAATCTTTTTTAGTTTGCATTTATGTTCCTTCTATATATAAATAATAATAAATAATAATATATTATTCATTCGTAAAGTTACTTATAAATATATTTTACTAATAATAATAAATAATATATATATATATTCATTTCCAATGTAACTTTTTAGTATAATATTGAAATTTTTAATAATTGTTAATTTTGGGAAATATATGATTTTTTTTGATTTGATATTTTAGATTAATATAATTTTTTAATATTATTTTTTTTACATTGGAAATAGATGACTCTCTCTTATGATTTTAACCCAACTATTTTTTATAAAATTATTCTAGTAATGACATACATTTTATACACATGGGAACAACATCATTCTTAGAAATAATTTTATATGTTCCACACTTTTTACACGATAATATAGGAAGTTGGATAAAAAGTTTTTTATATTTTATTGGCATAATAATTTTAATATTGTTTGCTAAGGCTCTATTTATATCCCCAATTTTATCTTCTAATTCAGCCATAGTAATTCCATTAGCATCTCTAAAGTGTCTTTCCTTTAACTTCTCTCTATCCAACTTCTTTTGAGTCTTTTCATATCTATTATAGTCTTTAGTATTCTCAGCTTCTAAGAGATCCACTTCTAGCTTAGTTATAGTCCTAATTATTCGTGAATAAACTTTATAATCTTCTCTGGAAACAAAGGAACGAATAGAATCCATATTAAACTTATCTTTTTTATTATAAAAGAGTTTTAATTCCATAATATCACATTCATAAATAATTATTCAAGTATATTATATTTATTATTATCTGGTTTATATAATAAATTTTCACGATATAATAATTCAAGATCTTCTTTTAATGAGTCTTTTTTAGTATATATATCATTTAAATTTTCAAATATTTCATCAATACTACAGATCTGACCAATTGTGCGGATGGCTTGAATTATACGATCTAATCGCCCTCTTCTAGATGTTCCTCGTCCTGTTTCAATTCTATCAATATCTAAAAGTCCTGATTCTGGATCTATCCCAACTTGGGCTAATGATTTTGCTAATATTGATATAGCTGCATCAGCATCGTCTTTAATAGCAACATCTCTTAAAAATACTTTTGCGTGTGCTTCAGTTAATCTAATTAATGCCTCTAAATATCTTGGTGTAATAGATACAGGGTTATTATATTCATCAGTATCAAGTTTGATTATTAATCCAAAATCTCTAACTTTTATAAAGAAATCTTCTAAAATTCCCTTAGCATCATCATTTAATATGGGAGTAACATTTTTACGTGCATAATAAATATATTTTCGTAATATATTTTTATTAATAATAGACATATGAGAAATATTATCATTTAAAATAAATTTTGATAAATTTCTATCTTCATCTTCTTTTGGAATATCTCTTAAAACATATATAAGATCAAATCTACTAAAAATTGTTGGTTTTAATACTTTAATATTCTCTGCTACGGTTAAGAATGGATTATATCTACTATGATGTGGATTTGCTGCAGCAATAACCGAAGCTCGTGCATTCAGAGTTAAATTGATTCCCGCTTTTGCTATTGATACAGTTAATTGTTCCATCGGCTCATGAATAGATAACATGTCATCGGGTTTCATTTTTTCGAATTCATCAATAAATGCAACTCCCTTATCAGCTAGTATAAAAGTTCCTGCCTTTATTGTAAAGCTTTTACTATCCTTTTCGTGAACGACAGCCGCAGTTAATCCAGCCGCACTACTTCCACGACCCGTTGTATAAATAGCTCTTGGTGCAATATTTAATGCACTTTTTAATAATACACTTTTAGCTAAACCAGGATCACCAATAATAAGTATATGTATTTCACCACGTCTTTTTGATGGATCAGAATGTCTATAAAAAGTTCCACCAAATAATGATAACATAACAGCCTCTTTCTGTTCTTTTAGACCATAAATTGTTGGTGCAATAGATTCAATAATATTCTCATAAATATTTGGATCTACCGATAATTCCTTAATAGTATTTAATTCATTAGATGTTATAATAATATCATCAATATCAGATCGTAAATTTTCAATAGAATTCACTTCCATATAATTTATATAAATAGTAGTGTTTCTTATTTGTTTAGCTTTTATTATACCAATAAGATTAATACGTTCTCCAGGTTTTGTATAATCTACAAGATCATCTTTAATAATACACATAAGTGTTCTAGGTAATTGTCCACTAGGTAAATCCTCTAACTTTTCTTGAATCTGAATTTTTTGAAAATCTACAAATTCTGACATATCAATATCTAAAGAAAATCTTACTCCTCTAGATCTTTCACAACTCTGGCAGATAGTGGGTTTTATAAAGTCAAAATCGTTTTGTTCAATAGTATTATGTCCCATACATCCCGAACAGATGAAGACTGCTCTTTTGATCAGTTGCTGGGCAGATGTCATTTCAGTGACTATACCAGAAACTTGAAGTAACTGATTTGTATTAATAGCTCGTATTTCTCGTAATGGAATTTTAGAGGTATTTGGTAAATTTTTAATTCGTGCTTTAAAATTCTCTTTGATAGTTACATATTCTTCATCATAGACTAATAATCGTTCTTTAATAGATATTGCTGCTGCCATTAAATATATTTCAGAATTAATAATAATATTGTGTGCTAAAGAATTATTGAAATCTAATATATGCATAAAATCTATTTCTAATGAAATGGTATTTTTAAATGGCATATCCCTAATTATATCATCATATGTTTTTTCATTCTTCATTTTATAACTGGTAAAAAATCTAATGAATTGATCTGTACTTGATTCATTATTCAATATATCACCAATAATATAATTATAATATTCATATAAAAACTTAATATATAAAAATGAAATTTTTTGTGGTATTTTTAAAATACTATTTAAAGAATATTATCTGTTTTTTTAATAAAAATGTGTATATAAAAATCTTTTAATAAGTAAATAATAATTAATTAAAATAATTAATTGAAAATTCTTAGCAAATATACTAAGATTTGAAAAAAATAAATTTCTTAGTAAATATACTAAGATATAAAATTTCAACTTAAAAATTAGAAATAGGTTAAATAATATGTCGAATTATAAAATTGGTTTTAAACAAAATAATAAAAAGAATAAGATAATCGCAACAATCTCAATATTTGGTCTTTTTTTTGGTGGTATGATTTTTGCAATGATGAGTTTACGAATAGGTGATAATGGTACATTTTATCCAACTGGTGTAGATCCTCGTCTACCGATAGAAATTTGGAATAATACTCTAGCGTCAGGTGTAAGTGATGGTGATTATGGTATTGCAGTTTCAAGTAATAATTCAATCTATATAACTGGTCGAAGTCATACACCGGTGGATTTTTCATGGATAGCAAAATATAATTCATCAGGACATCAACTATGGAATAGAACATATTTAGGAGTATTGTTTCACAAAATAAATATAGATACTCAAGGATATATTTATGCAATAGGACGTAATGATACTGAAAATTCATTATATATTGCTAAATGTGATGCTCTTGGAAATAGTATTTGGAATGATTCTAAAAAGATTTTAGATGAAAATTCATTTGGTTATGATTTAGCTATTTCAGAAGATGATGATATATATATAACTGGACAGGCAGATAGTAGTCTATTTTTAGCAAAATATAATTCATCAGGTACTATATTATGGAATACGACTTTTAATAGTACCGGATATGATATTGGATTTGGTATTAAAATATATAATAATGAATCAATATATCTTTGTGGGCAATATAATAGTACTGAATATTGGATAATTAAGACAGATATGACTGGTAGTGAGATATGGAATGTTACTTGGGGTAGCAATAATATAGATATGGCTTATGATATAGATATCTCAATAACTGAAGATATATATGTTACTGGGGCATATAATGCATCAAAAAACATATCAACTATTAAATTAAATAGTACAGGTAATATTATATGGAATAAAACTTTTGATACCGGGTCTAGTTTTGATAGAGGATATTCTATTTATGTATATGAAAATAATCAAATATTATTGGGTGGGACATCATTAGGTGCATTTGGGAGACAATGTACCATAATAAATTATAATAGTAGTGGTGACATTAGTTGGATATATAATTGGTCAATTCAGGGAGCTACTGGAAGTGCTAGAATATTTGATATGGCATTTTCTCTATCAAGAGATTTGTATATCGTGGGAAATAAAAGACCAGATAGTGGTTCGAATTGGGATATTTTTTTAACACGATTAGGTTTTATATATCCACCGGTATTAACAAATGGGCAAATAAATAATACACTTGGATTCGGAGTTTCTGATATGATGTTTAGTATTAATTATACAGATTATAATAATGAATCTCCAATATATATGAGAGTTATTGTCAATGGAACACAATATGATATGGTAAAAAATGATTCTACAGATAATTTATATCTTAATGGGGTAATTTATAATTATACCAAAAAGTTTCCAAAAGGTGTTTATGAATTCTATTTTGAAACTTCAGATGGGATAAATATTACCAGATTTCCAGAAATAGGTAATCTAAGTTTTGTAATACTTAATACTAATCCAGAATTGCTTTCTGCTAATGTATTACCAACAACTGGAGTAATTGGTACAATATTTAATTTTAATGTATCTTTTTATGATAATGATAATGATACTCCAACAAGTATTAAAATATGGATAAATAATACTGGATATAATATGATAAAAGAAAATGTAAGTGATAATAACTATATAGATGGGGTTGTATATAACTTTTCAATACAATTAAATATTTCGGGTATATATGAATATTTCTTTAATGCTACTGACGGTACTAATAATACTAGACTACCTACTATTACTGTATATACTCTAACGGTAACTCTCCCAATAACGCCCTCAAATAACTTACTTCTTTGGATAATATTAAGTATTTCATTAGGTATTGGAATATTTGCTTTATTAATAACTGACTATAAATGGGATTGGCTCGGAATTTTCTAAATCAATTTTTTCTTTTTTTAACAAAAATTATTTATAATCGTATATTATAAATAATTAATCATGACTAAAATATATTTAAAAAGAAAAACGTTTATTTCAAACTCTGGAATAACAACAGCCATAACTATTCTAAATTGGATTTCATTGTTTTCTATTATTGGTGGTATTGGATATTCATTATATAGTATGTTTACAAATATACTTTATATGATTGGTTTTGGATGGATTCCATTTTGGTGGTCATATTCTTTGCCCTATTATATTGGGGCAATAATTTGGTGTATAATTCAAATTGTATTGGGTATAGTTGCATTAATTCTATTTCTTCCAATATTCAAAAAAATCAAGTCTGGAAACATAAGTTCAGTAAATATGACAAAATTATGGATAGCTGCTATACTTGGTGCTTTAACATATTATGGTATTGGTCCAATTGTATTAATCATATTTTTATATATCAATAATAGTTAAATATCTAATATTTCTCACTTTTTTTTAATATATAGTTTAAATAATATTTATGTATATTATTAATATGAATAAAATAAAATATATTGTTATAGATAATCGACTTTTTAGTAATTCTAAATCCGAAAAAATCTTTAATCGCATATTTGAAAATTCAAAAGTTTCATTAAAAAATATTAATACATTAATATTAACATATCCTGAAGAAGAAGTGACTTTTCCATTTGAATCATATTTTAATGAATCAAATATATCTAAAAAGGAAATTGAAAATAAAGCGAAAATAAGGGATATAAAAGCGATTTTCTCACATTTTAGCGAAGTGGAAGAATGTCCTATAGATACAGTAAAAGATAGAATAAAATTAGGAAAGCAAATATTATATATTTCAACAAGAACTGCAAAATATATTCATCGTTATCCTATGAATCAAGAATGTCCTGGTTTTTTAGAAGGAGACTTTTGTAGATATTGTTCAAATGGATGTAGATATTGTTTTTTAAATTTAACATTAAGAAATAGACCTATTGTAACAATGTATTGTGACTTTACTACAATTAATAATAGTTTTAAACGACTAGAGAAAAAAGGTAATAATGAAATAGTTAATACGGGGGAATCAGGAGATATGGGAAACATTAATGGTATTTTCCCAGAATATTGGAATATAATTTGTGAATATGCAGAAAAGTATAATCAAACATTATTATATGTATCTAAAACAGATAATATTTATGATATACCAGAAGCTACTGAAAAGTCAAAAAATAATGTATATGCATGTAGTATTAATACAATAAGTGGAATTGATATTTTAGAACCAGAAACAGCTTCATATCAACAACGAATAGAAATGTTAAAAATAATGAAAAATAAAGGATATCGAATAGCTGCACGTTTTGATCCAATATTCATTAAAAAATTGTATAAAGATTTCTTTATAGAAGGTAAAAATTGTGACTTTATAGATTTAGATATTAGAGAATGTTACAAAGTATTAGATGACTTACAACAATTAGAAGTTGAAAGTATTCAATTCGGAATGTATCGGGGATTTAGGAATCTCTCATCATTTACAGATCTAAAATTGCCAAAAAATTTTGCGGAAAACTTCTATCTTGCAAAAATTGATGATTATAAACAGGCACGAATAAAATTTCCAATAGAAATTAGAAAATCATTATATACAGAATTAATAAATTATGTTGAAACAACTAAAAATAAACGTCTTTGTAAAGAACCCGAAATACATATAAAGGGGGAACTTGGTAAATGTATTTGTAGATTAAATACAAAAAAATAATAGATGTAAAAAATGTCCGAAAATGATTTTAAGAGAATACCTAAATGTCCAATATGTAATAATGATATGCAATTTGTAAAAAGAGTTTCACAATTCGTCAAAATATTGAATATTGAATATTTTGCTAGACAATTTATTTGTAATAGAAATTTCCATAAAGTAATATTAACTTGTGCTTAGGTATATACTGTTCTATTGGTTTAATAAGGTCATTAAATTTATTAATTCCACTTCTTCCAAAAATGTGATGAAATTTAGCCTTAAGTATTATTATAACATATATCCATTTATTAGTAATCTTCTTATTAGATATATTATATTTATATTCTTTAAAATTAATTAATGCTATTTCTGGAATTGTAATATCTAATATATTATAATATTTAATATCATAATTAATACTATTTTTAGCAAATGCTCTTTTTAGTGCGAAATTAGTTTTATTTACAAAAGTAGGAATCTTGCTTCCAGAATATTTTTCCTCTATTCTCCGTTTTACTATTGGTGTTGGGGTAGAAATTAATATTGTTAAAACATTAAATAGGTCTAAAATTTCATTTAAATTTTGATTTAGTCCTGTTGATTCAATCACTAAAAGAGAATTATTTTTAAGTGCATTAATCAAATGTTTTCCA
>JGI10211J34971_10003385_pt1 | contig 12791 bp, 14 predicted proteins | sample Etolagsediment_FD_34971 | JGI IMG/M metagenome (IMG submission 34971) | reverse complement strand
TATACACTTACTTATCCAGCTCTATTTTTTCTAGATAACAAAGAGCTTTTTATATGCAAACCTATAAGAGGAGAAATAACTCCAGATAGTTTAAATAACCATCTGAGTTTATGTAAATAATTTAGTGTGATGAAGAATCTTTGTTAAGCTCATCTTCAATGTCATCACTTAAAGCAGAAGCTGCTATTGGGTTTTCAAATATGATATAATTATCATATACCTTAATAGATGAAGATATCGTATCGCCATTATTAGTTTTCTCTGCTATAACTTCGTTGATTTTAAATTCAGTTATAGTCCATCCATTCATTGCTCCTGCTTTTTCTATAGCGTGTAAAGCTTTTTCGTTACCATGAGTATGTATCTCAAGCGCGTTGTCCGGAATTTCAGGATCACCTGACATAGAATTACACCCAGTTGATAAAACAAGAGTAAATAGAGAGATTAAGCCCATAGATAAGATTTTTTTCATTTTAAGTCCTTTTTTAAATATTTCTCATATAAAATATAAATTTTATTAAAGAAATTAAATCAATCAATGATATAATAAGATTTGTAAAATTAATTTGATGTATATCAAGTTTTAACTTCCATATAATATAAGGTATCTAATGACAATTGAAATAGTCACTATACTTGTGATGACACTACCAATGTTACTCTTTAGTGTATACCCCGGTCTTAAATTAGGTGATTACCTAGAAAAAAAATATAATATAAATGAAAGCACAAAAAGAACAGTCACTATAACAACTACCATAATTTTCACTCTTACATTATCCACTCTTCTTTATTACGTATAATTATATAGTTGTTTCGTTAGGTTACAACTATCTTTAAAATTTCCTTAGTTTTTAAATTAACTTCATAAATTGATTTATGTCAATGTCATTTAAATTTTTTAGAGTTAAACTACAGCTGATTCTAAAAAATACAACAAGTCTAGGAGAGATAAATGATTGAAGAAGTAGTTATGAGACAAGACATTTTAGTAGATGATTTTTTACCTATTTTTGTCTCTTCTGCACTTGTATTAGTGTTTGGAGGATTCTATGTTGGGATATATACCGCTGTAAAAGTAAACTTACTTAAAAAATGGACTATGCCTATTGCATATATATTTTGGATGATGACTGCCTATTGTTTATATTTAATGGGTACGTTGATGCATGTAGGTGAATTTACAGCAAAGGCTTTAGTAGTTGCTGCAATTGGATTATTATTACTTCCACATGCAGTTTATTATATGCAAGATCAAGTTCATCAAAAAAATGAACACTAACGATACTGTATACATAATACAAACAAAAGATTAGGGGGATACAGTGGCTAAAAAATCTGTATGGAGTGACAATCGTTTCTGGCAACGTTCAGCGGCATGGGTTACGGGATTTGCATCAGTATTACTTATTTGGTTAACATTTGACACATCAGCTCAAATATCAATGGGTACTGACGCAGACTTACAAAATGGTGTAACTAAAAGGGTTCCAGGGCCTACGGTTATTAATTATAAAATCACTTATGAAATGAGCACAGCACGTGGCCACGAAGTTCCGGTGATTGGGGAAAAAGAAAAGTTTTTTGGTAGAGATGATTATTCAGAAGAAGAAGCTGGTGCTTTACTTCACTTAGGTAAATTAGGTTCTCAAACTAAAAACTGTATGAATTGTCATACACTTCTTGGTAATGGAGCATATTACGCGCCAGACCTTACTAAAGCTTGGTTAGATCCAGCATGGGGTCCAGAAGGTTCAATGCAAGCTATGACAGGAAAGGATACAAAAGAAGAAGCAATGGCTGAATTCTTACAACATCCATCAACTTACCCTACTCATGCTCGTATGATGCCAGATCTTGGTATTACTGCGGATGAAGCAAAAGGTTTAGTTGCTTTCTTGAAACATATGTCGTCAATTGATACAAATGGTTTCCCAAGAAACTTCGGAAAAATACAAGGAGCAGTTCATGGCAAATAATCACTTAACAGGCATTGGAAGCGAATCAAAACAATTAGCAACATGGTATTTTGCCTTTGCTGCTATCATTTTTGGTGCACAATTATTATTTGGTTTAATTGCAGCTATTCAGTATGTAATGCCAGGTTTCTTATTTGAATTAGTAGATTTCTCTGTTGCTAGAATGTTACACATTAATGCTCTAGTTGTATGGATGGTTTTTGCAATGTTTGGTTCAGTTTACTGGTTATTACCAGATGAAACTGGTATTGAAACAGTTGGAATTAAAATTGGTAAACTTTTATACTGGATATTCGTTGCAGCAATCGTTGTTGTTGTTTTAGTATATCTATTAGTTCAAGTTGGTCCAGCTGACGAAATGTCAATTTGGTTTATTCATGAAGGTCGTGAGTATATTGAAGCTCCACGTTGGGCTGACTGGGGTATCACTGTGGTTGCTCTTGGATTTGTTGCTAATCTTTTCTTAACAGGAACTAAAGGCAATCGTTCAGGTATCGTTACAGTTCTTATGGCAGACATGATTGCTTTTGCTGGTCTTTATTTAACTGGTATGTTTTTTACAGACAATATTTCAGTTGACCAATACTGGTGGTGGTGGGTAATTCACTTATGGGTTGAAGCTACTTGGGAAGTTTTCGTTGGTGCTTTAGCGGCATATGGTCTTATCAGAATGATTGGTGCTCACCGTGAAGTTGTTGAAATGTGGTTATGGATTGAAGTAGCTATGTTATTTGGTTCAGGTATTCTTGGTTTAGGTCACCACTACTTCTGGATTGGTACACCTGAATATTGGTGGGAAATTGGAGCGCTATTTAGTGCACTAGAGCCATTACCTCTTGTTGCTATGTTTATTCACGTTTTATATGACTGGGGGAAAGAACAAGGTAAAGAAGTTGCTACTGGAAGTGTTAAATCAGTAGTAAATAACAAACCTGCTTTCTTATGGTTCTGGATGAATGCATTTGGTAACTTCTTAGGTGCTGGTATATGGGGATTTTTCCATACATTACCACAGGTAAACCTTTATACACACGGTACACAGTTTACATCAGCTCACGGACATTTAGCGTTCTTTGGTGCTTATGCAACTATCCTTATTGGTATGATGTATCTTGCTATTCAAGGTACAAATGGCATTAAAGTTATGAAAAATACTAAAGCTTCTATTTGGGGAATTAGTTTAATAGTTGGTGGTGTTATGGGTATGGGTATTGCGCTTACAATCGCTGGTTATGTTCAAGTTCTTATCTCTCGTGCACAAATGGGTGCTACTTGGGCTGGTTACTTTGATGGACAGAGTGGTATGTGGTTTGCACAAGCTATGGATTGGAGACTTATCATGGGTGCTGTTACATTCTTAGGTTTCATATTCTTAATTAAAGATTTCTTGAGTACTGGTAAAAATCCAGTTCATGAAAAATAAGGAGATAAATTATGTTTGAAGCATTTACAGATGTAGTACCAAGCTTTTTTGGTTGGTTAAATCAAGGTCCTTTAACTCTAACTNTTTTTCTTCATACTGTTATTGTAATTCCAATGTTTTGGATTTANAAACAGGAGAAGGCTCGATTAGAGAGCGAAGANTAGTTTTTTTTGCGGGCTCCATTGGGGCCTGCTGTTTTTAAAATTTCTTGGGAGAAATAATATGAAATTCAATAAATTAATTATGTCAGCTGCTGCACTAGCAGTTGTAAGTTCGGGACTAGTAGCAGATACATCTAAGATGGATGTAGAGCAAGTTTTTGAAAAAGAGTGTCAAGGCTGTCACGGTCCAAATCACGAAGGTGGTGTTGGTTCAGATCTTCGTCCAGCTGTTATTGACAAAAAAAATGCTTATGAGTTGGCTGAAACTATTCTTAATGGTAGAGCCGGTACTGCTATGCCTCAATTCAAAGAAAAATTTACAAAATCAGATGCTGATGCTATGGTTGACTACCTTCAACACTTTAAAGGTAGAAAAATCAAGCAATTAACACTAGATGCTGTTAAAGCTGGTTGGAAGCCTTTAAATGACAGAGCTAAATTTTTCTCAAAATATCCACAAGCCGTAGATGTTAAGAAAAACACGGACATCTGTTTCGTAACTGAAAGAGATGCTGAACGTGTTGCTTTTGTTGATGGTACTAATGGTAAAGTTTTATCTAAGCACCCTGCTGGATTTGCTGTTCACGTAACAGTAACTAATAAGCGTCAACCTCGTTATGCTTACTCAATCTCTCGTTCAGGTTTAGTAACAATGTTTGACCTTAACACTCCGGGTCAACAAAAAATTGCTGAATGTCAAGTTGGTTCTGACTCTCGTGGTCTAGCAGTTTCTCCAGATGGTAAATACCTAATGGCTGGAAACTATGTACCAGGTGGTGCTGTACTAATGGACGCAATGACACTTGAACCACTTAAAGTCTATCCAACATCAAGTGTAATTAAACCAAATGGTGATATTGCTTCATCTCGTGTTGCAGGTATTTTTGATACTCCATATGGTCCATATATTGCATTTGCACTTAAAGATGGTGGTCACGTTTATATTATAGATTACTCTTTACCAGACTTCCCAATCGTTGGTGATATTCCAAATATTGGTGATATCCTTCATGATGGTTTCTTAAATGAAGGTAAAGAGATTGGTAGATACTTATTTATCGCATCTCAAGGTTCAGATGTTGTTGGTGTTGTGGATTTCAAAACTAAATCTTTAGTTACTAAAATTTACACAGGTCCTTCAGCTAAGCCACACCCAGGTCAAGGTTCTTCATGGTATAACGAGCAACTAGGTCAACAACTTGGTGCTACTGTAAACATGAACTTAGGTCAAGTTACTATTTGGGATGACAATTTTGATGTAATCCGTCAAATTCCTACTGGTGGTGGTGGTCTATTCGTTGGTACATCTGAGCATACTCCATTTATTTGGGCAGACAATGTTCTTGGTGGTGAAGAAAACTGGAATAAAGTTCACTTAATCAATAAGCAAACTTTAGAACTAGACAGAATCATTACTGTTGGCACAACAAAAGGTACTGTAATAGACCCTGTAACTCATAAAACTCTTTATAGCTGGAATGTTCCAACTGTTAAAGATGCTCAAGGAAATGCTATTGTTCCAAGAATCTTACATGCTGAGCCAGCAAATCACGGTCACTGGACAATGATTTCTGAGTGGAATGCAGGTCGTATCGGTATTTATGAAGCTAAAACAGGTAAATTTGTTAAATATATCACAGGTTTAACAACTCCTACTTTTACTTACTCTATCGAACACAGACAAACTATTCCTGGTGCATAGTCACCTTTTTTCTCTCCTTTGGGAGGGAAATATTCTTTCCTCTAAATTCACTTTTATTTTCATTTAATTCACTTTTATTTTTATTAATATTCAAATAGCTAGTCAAATATAGTCAAAATTGATTTTAATCAATTACAAATGCAAAATAAATAGATATTCTTTAATAGTTAAAATAATAAAGTCTTAATTCTAAAAGCTTTATTTTGAGCTTATTTTTGATAGAATACAAATAAAACCAAAAGAATAAAAATGAATAAATATATGCTTGTAATCCTTGCTTTATCCTCTCTTCTCTCTGCCCAAGACCTAGACGGCAAAAAAGTTTTTGAAACTTATTGTTGGGGTTGCCATCACCAGAGTGCTGTTGCCTTTGGCCCTCCATTTACTGAAATAGCTGATAAACGTACTAAGGATGAGATTAAAGCTTATATCTTAGAGCCAAAAGCTATGTACAAAGCTTTTGGTTATAAACGCAGTGTGATGACACAGTTAAAACTTAATGACAATGAAATAGAATCTATTACAAATTATATCATCTCTTATAAAGGCAAAAAATAATGTTTAGACTATCAAATCTCATATCTTCAGTCGTTGAAGATAAACCAGAAAGAATCCTAGATGGTTCTATCGCAATATGGAACTTTACAAACAGATGTAATTTATCTTGTTTACACTGTTATTCCAAATCAACTCTCGATGAAGTAGACACACTCACTACAGAGCAAATTAAAAAAACAATTTTAGAAATGAAAGATAATGGTGTAAAATTTATTATTTTCTCAGGTGGAGAACCCTTAACTAGAAAAGATCTCTTTGAAATTGCTGATTTTTGTAAAGAGAATGGCATTATTACTTATCTCTCAAGCAATGGTCTTTATTTTACAAAAAGTAATGTACAAAGAATTGTAGATACTTTTAACTATGTTGGAGTAAGTATTGATGGTGATGAACCGACACATGATTACTTCCGTGGCTTAAAAGGTGCATTTAAAGAGACACTCAAGGCTGTTCAGCTTGCAAACTCTACTGGTGCCAAGGTTGGTATTAGGTTTACTATGACTAAGGATACAATAGGCTCTTTAGAGTATATTTTTGACTTGGCAGAAAAAGAAAATATTCCTAAAATATATATTTCTCACTTAGTTTACTCTGGACGCGGTTTAGATAACTTAAAAATGGATCTCTCCAAAGAACAGAGAAGAAAAGCTGTAAACTTTATCATTGCAAAAGCATTTGAATATTATGAATCAGGTAGAGACATAGAAATAGTTACTGGAAATATGGAGATGGACGCTATCCTCCTCCTAAATGAATTTGCTTCAAGATATCCAGATTTGAAAGAAACTATGAGAAAAAGACTTGTAGCTTGGGGAGGAAATTCTGCTGGGCGCAAACTGCTCAATATCAACTCTGAAGGTGATGTGAGACCTGATCCATTTTTTCCATTAACTGTTGGTAATATTATAGAGCAGGACTTTGGTGATATTTGGCAATCAGGAGAGTTATTAGATCAACTTAGAATACACCCCAGAACCCAAATCAGTGGAATATGTGCTGATTGTGAACAGCTTGATATTTGTAACGGAGGTTCTCGCGCTAGAGCTTATGCTATAACTGGTGATTTATGGAGTGAAGATCCATCATGTTATTTAACTGAACAAGAAAGAAAAAGGGATTAAAATGATAAAAAAATTATTACTAAGCAGCCTAAGTGCAACTTTACTATTTTCTACTCTAAACGCAGCGGGTGTAAACCCAATAAAAGCTATGTTAAATACTAATGAAAAAGTATTTGTTGTAGAGAGAGAAAATAGCTCATTAGCAATTATCGAAAAAGGCATGACAAAAGCCCATTTATCCGGTGTGCATAACATGAACCATGGTGTAGTCAAGTTTGATGGTAAAGATGGATATGTAATTTCTCGTGATGGCTGGGTTGTAAAATTTGATCCTGAAAAAGAAGTTGTTCTCAAAGAGCTTAAAACTAGTGATAGTGCTATCGGTTTTACTGTTACAAAAAACTTTTTAGCGGTTGCAAACTATGCTAAGAAAAGTGTAGATATTTTAGATAGAGATTTAAATCCTTTACAATCTTTTGAGACTGGCTCTAAAAATGTTGGTATTAAAACATATAAAGATTATCTGATTTTTTCACAAATGGACAATGACAAAATCACTGTGCTCAAAGATACAAATTATGGTAAAGGTCTTCCTAATTTTGTAATTCATAAAGAGTTTGAAGATGTTGGAGTTATGCCATTTGATGCGATGATTAAAGATAATAATTTCATTACAGGTTTTTTTCAAAGTGAGCATTTTGGCGTAGTTGATTTAGACAAAATGGAATATAAAAAGATAGATATCTTATTAGATGACAGAAAGCCTGTACTTAAAGTTCCACATTTTGGTTTTTGGAGTATTGGTGGTGGGCATGTATTTATTCCGGCAGTTGGAAATAATAAGGTTTTGGTTTATACACCTGATTTCAAATTTATTCAAAACATAGAGACTGAAGGACTTCCTGTATTTACAGCTCTTTCACCAGATAAAAAATACCTAGCGGTAACTTTTAGTGGTGAAAAATTTCCTGTAATTCAGATTATAGATACTAAAACTCTAAAAATCATTAAACGTTTTGAGTTTGATGGTAAAGTTTTACATGTGAGATGGTCAAATGTAAGACCAAACCTTTATGTATCAGTAAACGATACAAATAAAATAGCCGTTTTAAATACAAAAGAGTGGTATTTAAGTCGAGAGATATTTCAAATAAAAAAACCGTCAGGTATATTTATCTATGAGGAAAAAGAATAATGAGCAGAGTATTTTTAACGGGTGCAGGCCCTGGTGATATAGAGTTATTAACTATTAAAGCAGCTCGTGTAATTAGAGAAGCTGATGTTATAATTTACGACCGTTTAGCTAATCCAGACATTTTAGAAATGGCTAAGGATGGATGTGAATTTGTCTATGTTGGAAAAGAAGATGGTCGCCACATTATGCCTCAAGATGATATCAATGAAGTAATATATCAAAACGCATTAAAGCACGAAACTGTCGTCCGCCTTAAAGGTGGTGATCCATTTGTTTTTGGCCGTGGTGGTGAAGAAGCCCTTTATTTACTTGAGCGTAATGTTAAGTTTGAAATAATTCCAGGTATTACTTCTGCTATCAGCGGGCCTGCCTATGCTGGTATTCCAGTTACTCATCGTGGTGTTGCTGTAAGTTTTCGAGTTGTTACAGGTCATGAGTCACCAAATAAAAAAGTATCTCAAATCCCCTGGGAAAATTTTAAAACAGATGACACAATTATATTTTTGATGGGTCTTCATAATCTTCCTCAAATTAGTAAAAAGCTCATAGAAATTGGAAAAGAGAAAGATTACCCTGTAGCTGTAATTTCAAAAGGAACTACAAAAGATCAAAGTGTTGTTGTGGGGACACTGAGCAATATAGTCGAACGCACCAAAGATGTTCCTACACCGGCTCTTATCGTTGTAGGTAAGGTAGTAGAGCTCAGAGACCAACTAAAATGGTTTGAGGGTAATGTATAAACCGCCACACAATTATAAAGATGCTATAGAGATTGCACAAAATATATATTGGATTGGTATGTACCTTGAAAATGACCCTTTTCAGTGTCATCCCTACTTAATCAAAAATGGCGATGAGTCTATCTTAATCGATCCAGGCTCAATGCTAGAATTTGAAGAGACTGTGCGTAAAGTCAAGACAATTATTGATATAAAATCAATAAAATATATTGTTCTGCACCATCAAGATCCAGACTTAGTGGCTGCAGTACCAGAAATCGAAAAGCTTATAAATAGAGATGATTTACTGATTGTAACTCATTCGAGAATGTCTCTTTTGATTAAACATTACTTAGTAACATCAGATTATTATGAGATTGATAAACAAGAAAATAAACTCATCACCTCTAATGGTTTTAGACTAGATTTTTACACGACACCCTACTGTCACTCTCCCGGAGCATTTGTTAGTTATGAACCTAAAACAAAAACTCTTTTTTCAGGAGATATTTTTGGTGGTATAGAGAAGTCTTGGGAATTTTATGCGGATGAGACATATTTTCTTAAAGCAAAACTGTTTCATCAAGAGTATATGCCAAGTAAAGATATTTTCAATTATGCACTCTCCAAAATAGAAAAGTTAGATATAGATCTTATCGCACCACAACACGGCTCTATTATTAAGAAAAAATACATATCTAATCTTATAAAAGATATGAAAAATCTTGATTGTGGTATTTATATAGAAGAGAAGTATAATCAAGAACTTTTAGACACAATAAACAAGCTTAAAGAACAAGAGAAAACAATTCAAGAGAGAGACAGACTGCTTTTTGAACAATCAAAAAGAGCTGAAATGGGTGAAATGATAGGTAACATAGCCCACCAGTGGCGTCAACCACTTGCTATCGTTAATACTATTGTCGCAATCTTAAAGGAGAAAAACGATAGCAATATACTTTCACAAGAAGAGCTCCAAGATAAACTGAACAAAATGCAAACGCGTATTTTATATATGTCTGAGACCATAGAAGATTTTATGAACTATTATCGTCCTGATAAAGAAAAATCTACTTTTAAAATTATTGATGCTTTAAATCAAGCACTTAAAATTGTTAATTTAGATATCAATAGTGATATAATTCAGTTTAATGTACAAACAGATGACACCTTAATGCTTTATGGCTCAAAAAATGAATATGTACAAGTTATAGTATCAATATTGTCTAATATCAATGATTTAATATTTGCAAAACAAACAGAAGATATTAAAATCGATATTGAAATGAAAAAAGATAATAGTAACTGTATCTTAACCATTACTGATAATCTAGGTGGCATAGAGGAGGAAAATTTATCTAAAATATTTAATCCTTACTTTACCACAAAACATCAGTCTATGGGTACAGGTCTTGGCTTATATATTGCTAGAATGATAATAGAGGATGCTATGAATGGCTCATTAGAGGTCAGCAATATAGAAAATGGAGCAACATTTACAATAAGGACACCAAATGCAATTTAAACAAAACATAAGCATTTTAGTTTCTGAGGATGAAAATGAACTCAGAGAATATTTAGTAGAGTACCTACAACTGTTTTTTAAGGATGTATACTCTGCACATTCAGGGGAAGAGGCTTACAAAATATATCTTGAAAAAACTCCAGACATTATTCTAAGTGACATCAATATGCCAAAGTTAGATGGACTGAGTATGGTCTCTAAAATTAGAGAAAATGATACTACCACTAGAATAATCATTATGAGTGCTCATTCAGATACAGAAAAACTGCTGCGCGCAGTTGAATTACATCTTGTTACATATTTAATAAAACCTATAAAAATAGAGACACTAAAAAAAGTTTTATTTGATACAGTTGATAATATCAAGTCTTCATCAAATAAAATTCATTTTGATGAGAACATCTATTGGGATAAAAATACAAATCAGCTCTATTCAAATTCACAAGTCATTGAACTCAAAGATAAAGAATTAATGCTTATGAAATTTCTATGCTCTAAGATTAATCATGCGTTTTCTAATGAAGATATTTTTGCTCATTTATATAAAAAGAATAATAAAGAATATTCAGAATACGCCATAACTTCACTTATAAAACGTCTTCGTTCTAAACTTCCAAAACAAATTATTCAAAATGAATACGGTATCGGATATAAAATTAGAATCTAAATTCTAATTTTAATATATATAAATAGACTCTTCTACACCTTTATAAGGTCTTATAACATCTTTAAGAGTTATGTCCAACTTCTTAGCAATACTAGGGTTTACAATATAACTAATCCATGTTGTTGTAATTTCATCACCCTTTTGAAGTCCTGCAACTTTATACTCGACAACTTTACTTTGCGCTGCTTTTAAATTACTGTTTATTTTATACCCTACCGCTTTATGTGGCATTGATGGATTCTCTTCACTGTCTTTTAACACAATTATAAAAGTTGCTTCTTTGTCTTCTATAGGACTCTTTTTAAAGTTGCTCCATATAATTTTTCCAGCTCTTGTCACTACAGTCTTAGCAAACTTCAAACGCATTGGATGCGTGATAATTGAGTGACCCATTTTATTTGTAATTGTAAGCTTGATGATTTCATCTTTATATTCTAATTCCAGTTTAACAGCTTTTTGAATCATTTCATCTGAATGTACACCTAAAAATTCATGGGACACATATTCATCTCGCATACCATTATTTTTTTTCTCAATAGTACCGGGCGTTTTTGGCATATGACAGCCTATACAGTCACTTGTTTTATCATATTGATTTTTTGTATTACATACTTCAAACCCTAATTTATTTTCTTTATGAGAGTGACAACCCATGCAGACTTCACTGTTTTTATAAATCTCTTTAGACTCTGAATAATGTTCATTACTTTCATAAGGTTTTGTAAGATTTCCAAATACAGTTGGTTTTTCTTCTCCATTATAATTTGAAAAGTTAATATTATGCGCTTTAGCGTTGTAAATTTTACTTATTTGATGACAGAAAAAGCAAGATACACCATCTGTTTGTCTATGCTTATTTGGATTTGGTTGTTCCTCTCCACTCATTACAGCTCTTAAGCTTTTAGTAGCTGGCATATGACAAATAGCACATGAGTATTTATCTTCATTAACAAGATTTTTTACTTTTTGATGCACTTCATCTTTAAATAAAGATGATTTATGATGCATAGAATTCTTATGTTCACGGTAAATATTTTCATGGCACTCATTGCATGATTCAGATGATGGATATTCTACTGCTACACTCAAAGTAGCAGCTACAAGTAAAAAGGCAGCTATNACAGACTTCATTATCAATTCCCCTATATTTTTAATGAATCTATTATACTNTATTTATCTTATATTTAATATTTATCTAGATTATACTTTAGCCATAAAAGTTCGGCATTTTTATTTCCACNATCTTTTGCTTTTNGAGCCCAAGGTTTTGCTTTTGNAAATTCTTCTTTGTTACAATATATTTCGGCAAGAAGATAGTAAGCATTTTCATCACCTCGTGCTGCATTTTTTTCTAACCAAAACGCAGCCTTATCAAATTTTAATAGTTGCATATATACCATACCTATGTTGCGTTTAGCTTCTTCATTTCCTTGAAGCGCAGAAGCATCTAAAAGCTCTGCAGCCTTTGTAACATTTTGATCAGTTCCATCACCTCTATAATACATAAGCGCTAGGTTATATTGCGCACTGGAGTTGTTCGCATCAGATGCTTTACTAAGCCAAGTAAAGGCGCTAGCACTATCTTGTTTTACATTCGTTCCAGTTAAGTACATCATTCCTAAATCATTCTGTGCTCTTACATCTTCGTGCCTTGCAGCCTTAGCTAACCAAAAGATACCTTTTTCTTTATCTTTATCCACGCCAAATCCATTAAAATATAGATAACTTAAGGCATTTTGTGCGGTAGTGTTATTAGCATCAGCACTCTCTTTATACAAGGTAAATGCTGTTGTGTAATCCT
>JGI10211J34971_10003384_pt1 | contig 12791 bp, 10 predicted proteins | sample Etolagsediment_FD_34971 | JGI IMG/M metagenome (IMG submission 34971) | reverse complement strand
CCTGTGTCAGGTGCGGCATAAGTGCTTCACAGGCGGCGAGGACCTTGGCCGGCCGCTCGAAGAGGTCGATGACCAGACCAATATAGCCGCGCAATTTGTCGGCGAGAATATCGAACGGCGCCTTGAGGATTCCTGAGATAGCCGAGACTGTCCCCGACTCGGACCGCAGCGACTCATTCTGTTTTTCAAACGCATTGAAGTATGTCAGCATTGCCATTCCGCCCTTTAGGAAGGACAGGTTATTGCGATACGATGTCGGCTCATCGATAGGACTGACGTCGGCTGAAATACGCGGCAGCCAGACGTTAAACAAATAACCTGTCGGGTCCTCGATTAGCTGGTCGTATTCGTCCGGCTTCATAAAGGCCTTTTCTTCGGGCGGCTCAAGGTACTGAAAACCGGTATTGGGTGGCACATCAATTCCGGGAACTCCGTAGTATTTCATTCCAATGGCCTGCGTCAGCCCCGTCCACACATAAACCATATTGGCGACCACAGCGTCCCAATCAAAATCAGAAGCGCATTTGCGGGCGGCGGCAAAGGCCTTCTCGAAATCGTGCGTTACCTCCTGGCAGGTGTAGCCGGCGTATTTAGCTGTAAATTCGGCAACAAAGGGACGAATCGGAATCCGGTCCGGCTTTTCATTGCGCATCGCAGTAACATATCGCTTCAGCCGTTCGGTATAAAGCTTTTCCATATCCTTAGCCATATTAACTGTCTTGAAGCGTCCCTATTAATTCTTTGATGTTGGCTATTTTTTTGCGGGCGCAATAGCTTTTTACACCTTCAACGATTTTTGCCGCGCAGCCCGGCTCGATAAAATTAGCCGTGCCAACGCCCACCGCCGATGCCCCAGCGATAATAAATTGGATTGCATCTGACGCTGTCATAATTCCGCCCATACCCAAAATGGGAATCCCGGTGCTTTTAGCAACCTCATTGTAAACCTTATTAACCAGATATACCGCTATCGGCTTTATGGCCGGCCCCGACAAACCTCCTGTTTTATTCGCCAGAACCGGCTTGCGCGTTTCAATATCTATAACCATCGCGGTGAACGTATTTATCAAGCTCAATGCATCTGCACCGGCCTCAATCGCTGCACGGGCTATGACGCTGATATCGGTAACGGCAGGGGACAGCTTGACCATCAGGACCTTTTCTCCGGCGGCTTTTTTTACCGCCGAAGTAATCTTTGCCACCTGCTCCGGCTCGGTGCCGAAAGCAATCCCGCCTTTAGCTACGTTGGGACAGCTAATATTCAACTCAAACCCTGCTATCGCGCTTTCAGATGCCAGACGCTCGGCAACAGCCACGTAATCATCGACAGTCTCCCCGGCTACATTGACGAACACAGCAGGGGACAACTTCTCAAGAACCGGCAATTTCTCTTCGACAAATTTATGCACGCCAATGTTTGCCAACCCGATTGCATTGAGCATCCCTGAGTCGGTCTCTACAATCCTCGGCGTCGCATTGCCCTTCCTCAGCTTGGCGGTGATACTCTTGGTAATAAACGCACCAAGGACGTTAATATCCATAAAGTCGGCTAACTCATCGGCATACCCACAGGTCCCAGACGCCGTAAAGACCGGGTTGGCCAGCCGAATCCCCGCAAAATCAACCGAAATGTCAACATTATCTTTCATAGAGTTACGCTCTAAAAACTACTTCTCTGCTGTCAAAGACGGGCCCATCTTTACAGCACAGCTTGTAAATTGTCTTGCCCGGTCTGCCTGCTTTGCATTCCACAGCACAACTCTGGCAGACGCCAATCCCGCAGGCCATCATTCGCTCCATACTGACCTGGCAGTCGATATCTTTTGCTCGGGCGGTGTCAGCCACTTTCGCCAGCATTGCTTCAGGCCCACAGCTATAAATAATCATATCTTTGCCGGCAAAATTGGCCTGGCCAAGCCATTCCGCCAGGCAATCGCTTACAAGGCCGTGCCATCCTGCTGAGCCGTCATCTGTTGCCACCAGCGATTCTATCCCATATTTCGCAAACTCCGGTAATGAGAAGCCCAACTGTTGCGCAATCTCATCCAATCTCGCTTCAAAAGGCAAGTCCCCGGCCCCTCTTGCACCGGCAAACGCCATAACTACAATGTCAGGATAATCCGTTGTGAGAACCTTCGCCAGATGCTGTAACGGCCCAACTCCCATCCCCCCAGCTACCAAAAGGACTCTTTTCTTTCCTTCCGGCACCCAGAAGCCATTTCCGAGAGGCCCGATTACACTGACTGAATCGCCTGCCGAAAGAGTTGTCATTCGCAAACTGGCCGGTCCGACAACACAATAAAGAATATCAACAAGTGTTTTGTCACCTTCACAGGTAATATCAACGAAACTAAAAGGTCTGCGGAGCAGTATATTCCGCCGAGCAGTATTAGCCAGCTTGTCCGGTATGTTCTTCGCTGCCGGCAGGGCAATACCGGAAAGGTCTAATTGAGCGAACTGACCCGGTTTAGAGTTGGCGAAAGCCTCTGCAGCAGCCCCCAAAAATTCCAATCTGATGCGGTAGAATCGCTGCCCAATTTGTTTATTGGCTTTGACAGTGGCCAAGAAGACACCCCTTTTTGCATCGGTACAATTGTTCGTCATAGCGGCTTTCTGTTTTTACTTATGGTTAACGCGAAACTATATCCACAACAGCACGGCTGCAGGCGGTCACTCAAAGCAAGCCATCATAAACGGCGACACCTTCCACTAATTTGCACGTATGAACGGCATATTTGTCGCGATACTCGGGATGACTGCGGGGATAGACGGCCTCGACCGCCTGCTTCAAGGCTTCAACACTTTCTGCTCTGGCCAGAGCGCCGGAAGCCCCTTTGTCACCACCACCTAACATTCTCTCTCCAAGCACGCCTGGAACAGCACGGGCGATATCACACATCATTTCTAATTCTGGGCCGGAGATTTTGTAGTCGTCTCGCAGGCCGATGCCATCCTCGCGGAATATCCTGCCGACGGTCTCAATATCACCCGCTTTCCAGGCGTCAAGCATCTTGTAGAACCGCTTTTGAGCGCTGAAGATATATTTCAGTCGGTCGCATAAGTCCGGCTGCTTTTGCCCGAACTGTGCCAAAATCTTATCATAAACACCGTCGTCCTTAATGTCTGCCAGGCAGCTAATATCATAGTTGGCTTTCTGCAAAATAGAGACAAATTTTTCACACTCCGCCCTGCGAATTTTATAGGTGGATTTTTCCAGACCCGGCCGAACTGTACCCGTGTCCAATACCACAATGCGAAAATCAATAGCGCCGGCGCCAAGGGGAACATAATTTATAGACCTTGTCTTTGGATTGTAATACGTACCCATATCTTTGCGGGCGAATAGTATCATAATCTGGTCAAGCTGACCACAGGGCGAACCAATATAGTCGTTTTCCACCGCCTGGGCCATATCAACAATCCTGAACTTGTCCTCAGGCTCGATACCGTTGGCGTCGAGCAGCGATAAAATCAGATTTAGGGTCAGTGAAGCCGACCGCGACATTCCGCCGCCGGGGATGTCACCATAGACAATACCGTCAATGCCCTGATTTAAGTTTAAACCTTCACGCCTGAGAGTGTATTCAACTCCATACGGGAAGCGGGCCCATGTGTCAGCGATAGATTCCGATTGCGGAGGGGGGACATTGCCCAGACCGAACTCAACAACCCCATCGTGCGGGAAGTTTCCACTGAACAACCTTATCTTTTTTGTACCATTGGGCCTATATGCCAGCCAGATGAACCTGTCGGTGCCTACACCGAACAGTTCGGTACCATTATAATCGCCGTGCTCAACTCCGAGGCAAAAACGAGAAGAAGTCCTCCTGACCCTGCCGCCCTTAATACTTATGCCGGTGTCTTGCGATAACCGTAGGATTTTATCTACAGCCGCCTTATCTTGAGTCGTCAATTCCATTTTCAAGAATCGTTCCTTACTTAATGAGATTTTGCAAAATCACAAGTTTTGCTGCTCCATTACCAGAAGATAATGTAAAGAGCTATCGTCACCGCTATCACTAAACCGCCAAGCCAGACAACCGACGGAGCAGGCCGCATATCAAAATCCTTTCTGACCGGCATAACCCTTGGTTCCTTGAGCGGTTTTAGGATAGTGATAATCGACATTGCAAGAATCAACACGCCAAAAGTAATGGCCATCTGATTGAGGAACGCCTGCTCGTTGAGTTTCCCAATGAACACATTTTCTCTCAAGCTGTCCAAAGCCGGTTTGACCGGTTTAATAAACTCAAAAAACTTCAAATTCATGATTCCATACACAGGGATATTAAGGGCCATTGCCGAAATACCGGCCGCGGATGGAGCCCGCTTGAAAATCAGACCGAAGGCAAATGCCGCAAGAATCCCGGGCGTGATGAAACCCTGCGTTTCCTGTATATAGTTGAATATCCCTTTGAATTTATCGCTCCCTAAATTTGGCGCTATCAGACAGCCGACAATAACAAACAACAAAGTCATAACACGCCCCATCCACACAAGGGACCTCTGCGAGGCGTTATTATTAATAAGGCGTTTATATAGGTCCATCGTGAAGATAGTCGATGCAGAGTTAAGCATTGATGCCAGAGAGCTGATGACCGCTCCGCTGATCGCCGCGAATATAAATCCTCTCAACCCGGGATTAATAAGATTCTTAATCAGTAGCGGATAAGCAGCATCATTTTTCAAAGTGACCTGGTCGTAATAGAGTTGCAGGGCCATAATACCGGGGAGAACCATGATAAATGGTATAAGCAGCTTTAACGCCGCCGCGAAAATAATACCGAGCTGACCTTGTCTGAGCGTCTTCGCCGCAAGAGTCCTCTGTGTAATAAACTGGTTCAGACCCCAATAGTAAAAATTCGGAATCCAAATACCGACTATGAGCGCCGTCCACGGGATTATGGGGTGGTCTTTAGGTAGGAACATGTGGAGCTTATCGGCATTTTTCTCGCTGAACAGTTGTATCCCGTTTGACAGCGTACTGATTATGCCTGCCCCGGCTTCAGCCGATGGATGAAGCTTGCCTATCGCGATGAAGCCCAGCACCATGGTTATCGTGCCGCCGATAATCAGAGCCGAACCCTGAAAAAGGTCCGCCCAGGCGACGGCCTTCAAACCGCCCCAAATCGTATAAAAAGCCGCGATCGCACCAATGAGTAATATCCCATATTGTAAATGGGCGGGGTTTTCCACATCTCCGAATATCGTCTGTAACGTAAGACCTCCGGAATATACTACAGCCGCGATCGCAACCACCACATACATAATCATTACATAGAATGCCATAATTGACCGAGCTGCAGAGTTATAGCGATATTCGAGAAATTCCGGAATCGTGAAGATACCGCTTCTCAGGAACTTAGGCAGGAACAAAAGTGCCACGAAAACCAGCGTAATTGCCGCTATCCATTCGTAGCTCGCAATGGCCAGCCCCATTCCGGCTCCCTGACCGGACATGCCCACAAAGTGCTCAGTCGAGATATTGGCTGCAATTAGCGAAAAGCCAATCAAAGGCCAGGTTAGTCCGCGACCTGCCAGGAAGTAGTCCTCGCCGGTTTCTTCTTTTCGGCTTTTGTACATACTGACGCCAATGACAACCCCGAAAAACGCCAGAAATACCCCAATGTCAAACCAGTGTAGCTTAAATACCGCAGCAGCCCCCAGAACACTCGTAACATCCATAACGGTTACCTTGCCTTTCTTCTCCTCTTACCTGCTCTGTCCGCTGACTCCTTTGCTCGGTGTCGCCAAATTGCCCGCCATTATATCTACTTTTCCTGTAGCGGCAACAATATTCGTCTCTGGGCGAAGCCGCACGTTTGTCCTGCGGAATTATCATTTGACAAAACGATGCTTTTGTGCCACATTACCAATTCGCAAAAATCCATTGTTTATGAACTTTGTTGGAGGATAACGGATTATGAAATGTCCAGCGTGTTCGAACCAGTTGCAGGAAATGACCGTAGGAGATGTTACGGTCGATGTGTGTAGGGGCGGTTGTGGTGGAATTTGGTTTGATAGTTTCGAGTTCAAAAAATTTGATGAGCCGAACGAGTCTGCAGGAGAAGAGCTATTGGATGTAGAGCAAGATGCAAGCATCGTTGTCGACCATACCAAAAGGCTGAAATGTCCGAAGTGTGATGACATTGTGATGATGAGGCACTTTTTTAGTGTCAAAAAAGAGGTCGAGGTCGATGAGTGCCCCGGCTGCGGCGGCTTTTGGCTCGACGCCGGCGAGCTGAGAAAAATACGGAGCATGTTTAATACCGAAGAGGAAAGACACAAGGCGGCTGGTGAGTATTTTTCGGAAGTCTTTGGTGCCGACTTTGCCGCGATGCAGGCTGAAGATGAAGCTAAACTTGCTAAGGCCCGAAGAGTTTCGAATATGTTCCGCTTCATTTGTCCGAGCTATTACATCCCCGGAAAACAAGCCGGAGGCGCCTTTTAGTTTTCGCTGTTGGTGTTCGCATAGAACTTGCTGTGTAAAAATCGCTTTTCTGCCGGCGCTGATGGCTCAGGGGTGATTCTTTAGTTGGTGATAGGAGGAACCGTATGATAAATCTGGAAACTAAAAGGGATGTTGAACCGGTCTGTCCACATTGCTCCAGCGAGCTGCGTACCGTCTGGATGCGCGAGCTAAAGTCCGTTTTGGGAAGACGCTACATCTACTTTTGTTCAAATTGTCGCAAGGTCTTGGGTATTTCCCATCGCAAAGGGCTTTGGATGGGCTAAAAAAAGTACGTTACCTCGCTGCACGTGAGATGCTTTTGATTGGCGCTGATACAGGCAGGCGAACGTTGTCGTTAAGTGCCACAGAAGGATGTCTGAAAACTAATGCATCTCTTTTTAGCGAGGAGCAAAAGATGAGTATGCTCGATTATACTTGCCGAAATTTTGTGAAAGCAATGGTTCTATTTGCGGTGGCATTAGTGCTGCTTCTTGGCTCGGCTTGCAGCACGAACTGGCTTTCCAGGGCTGACAGAATTGACTTTTCTGCAATCAAGTCGCCAATCATCCTCAAGGGCGATGCAAAAACGGCCTACCGGGACCCGGCCTGCATCTATCACAACGGCGTCTTCCGCCTCTTTTATACCTACAACCTCACCGAGGACGACGGCAAAGCGTACTGGGTCACGGCCTTTAGTAAGAGCCGGGACCTTATTCACTGGACCAAGCCGAAAATTATCACTCCCAAAGACCGCAATTTAAACTTTGCCAGTCCCGGCAACGTCATTCGCTACGGCGATGAATGGATACTTTGCCTTCAAACCTATCCGACTCCCAAAGGCGAAAAATACGGCAACGAAAACTGCCGCGTCTGGATTATGAGAAGCGGGGATTTGGAAAACTGGGGCCCGGCCGAATTGCTCAGGGTAAAAGGCCCGGATGTGCCGGTTGAAAAAATGGGCCGATTGATAGATGCTTACCTTGTTGAAGATAAAGACGAGCCCGGCAAATGGTGGTGTTTCTTCGATGACAATGCCGCCAATATGTCCTGCTCCTACGACCTGAAAACCTGGACGTACTTCAATCGTATCGAGGCCGGCGAAAACGTCTGCATCCTTGTCGATGGTGACGAGTATCTGATGTTCCATTCGCCTAAAAACGGCATCGGTATGAAACGCTCCAAAGATTTGAAAAACTGGCGCGACGTTGGCCGTGAGACAACCAAACACAGCACCGGCTCCATCACCCTGGGACAGAAAGATTGGCCATGGGCAAGCCAGCGGCTGACCGCTGGTTTTGTCCTCGACCTAAAAGACGACCCACGCGTGGGTAAATATCTGATGTTCTTTCACGGCGAGCCGCCGGGGGGATTCAGCAAATACGCCAGTCTCGGTCTGGCCTGGAGCGATGACCTTGTTCATTGGGATTGGCCCGGGAAAAACGCGGAGACGCACTAAAGTTTTGAACAACGCAGGGGTCGGCCCCTGTGTCTTCCTATCGCCTGCCACCCCTTGTCGCCTGCCACCCCTTGTCGCCTGCCACCGCAGGAAATCGGTGAGCAATCCGGTATTCAGTTATGCCTCCCGTAAACTGCGTGCGTGCGGGAAGGCAGCAGTTTTCCTCGCAGTATCCAAAAGTTATCGACGGCGAAATCGAGATTTACCAAACTATAAAACAATTTGGGCTGGCGTTGTTGCTTGCATCCTAACATAATTTACCTCCTTGCATATCCTGTTAGAACACAAATATTATGCATAAAATAGCCGAATTGGGCAACACGCCCTTTAATGAGTCCGCCGATTTCGGTCGAACCTTATTCTTAATTCTACCATTGTTCAGCGATGCGGTTTTCATCCTTGAGAGAGTCTTCATAATAGTAGTGCTGGCAGAGTATGAAGATACTTTTGGGCACTTCTTCTCCGTTCAAGTACTTAATAAATGCTTCGACCGTCCCCTTCGCCATTTTTCGCGGGAACTGCTGCGGTGAATCAAAGAGTTTCTTTTCACATACGGCCTGTTTGCCGGCGGGCGAGGCATCAAACCCGACAATGGTAATCTGGTCTGTCTTTCCAGCTTTGACAACGGCCGCATAGGCCCCTAATGCTGAAGGGTCGTTTATGGCAAAGATTCCCACTATGCCGGGGTGTGCCTGAAGTATGTCGGTTGCGACAGTGTAGCCGTCATTCCTGTTCCCTTTTCCGCTGAGTTCGGTAACAATTCTCAGTTTGCTTTCGTGCTCTTTAAGATAGTCCTTGAAACCTTTTACGCGGAGTATGCATGAACTGACTTCAGGATAGCTTATAACAGCAATTTTACCGTTGTCACCTGTTACCTTTATCATGCTCTCGCCAGCAAGCCTGCCGCCCTGGTAGTTATTGCTTCCGATGTGTGAGACAATCATTTTTTTCGCTTGTTCGGCTTGCACCTGGACGTCGTAAGTGAAGACAGGGATTCCGGCCTGGTAGGCTTTTTTTACACCTTCGGCTACTGCCTTGGAGTCAACGGGATTAAGGAAGACCGCATCATAGCCCTGTGCAGCGAAATCGGCCAATTGATTGTTCTGTTTAGCCGGGTCCATTTGCCCGCTCAAGGCCACGACTTCGTAACCGTATTGGGCCGCTTCTTCCTCCATTACATTAGCGATAAGCTTGAAGAACGGGTTTGTAAGGTCCATACAGGTTACACCAATTTTGCCTTTGCTTTGTTCATCTTTGTCTGAGCAGGATAAGCTCAGTGACATAAAGCCGAAAGCAACAAATAAAGATATAATAGTTAATAGTCGCTTCATAATCTTTTCTCCAATGTTCTACTGTTTGTTCTTTTCTTTCGGAAGGTCGTCAGGCTTCCGCCGCTTCGCACCTTGTCCAGCAAAACTGCGCCGACAATTACCGAGCCTAACACCACCTGCTGGGTGTAGCTTTCGATGCCCAGCAGGTTCATACCGTTCTGAATTACCGAGATAATGAAAGCACCTATAAGTGTTCCCAGTATCTTCCCTGTGCCGCCGGCGAGGCTGGTGCCCCCGACCACAACGGCGGCGATAACATACAGCTCATACATCATACCCATATTAGGCGTGCCGGTATTGAGCTGTGAGGCCTGGATGCAGCCTCCAAGCCCGGCAGCTAAGGAGCTCATAATATATACAAAAACCAATACAAAGTTAACAGGCACACCGGAAAGACGAGCCGCTTCTCTGTTGCCGCCCACTGCGTAAATATACCGGCCAAGGCGGGTATGTGACATAAAGATGTGGGCCGCCAGGTAGAGTACGATTAGAAGAATCACGGTGTTGGGTACGCCCAGTGACCTGCCCTGCCCGAGCCAGGGCAGCGCGTCCGGAACCTGGTAAATTGAGAAGCCGCCGGTTATTCTGAATGCGAGTCCACGTGCAATCATCATTATGCCGAGAGTAGTTATAAATGGTGCCACTCTGAAGCGGGCGACGATAAAACCTCCAAGAGCGCCAATGACTCCGCAGCAAAGAATGCCCGATAAGAACCCAACAGGAACGGCCCACCCCGGCGCTTCGAGTCCGCCCATTTTTTTCATGAGCAGCGTGCCGATTACGGCGGAAAACGCGGTAAGGCTTCCGACTGAAAGGTCGATGCCAGCCGTTATGATGACCATAGTCATGCCGATAGCCATCACGGCTATAACCACGATGCGGTCAACAATAGCCAAAAGGTTTGACCGCTTAAGGAAATCCGAGCATATTCGAGAGCTCGGTGTCAGTACCCTGTAGTCGGAGAACTCGGGATACTTCTCGCCAATGAGGTCAATAACCCGCCATTCTGTTACGTCACCGGCGGTTACGATGCCTGCGAGTCTGCCGCCCTCGGCTTTGATATCATCAAGCGCCAGCCGCATGTCCCGCGGGGTACCGACCACAGTCCGGCAGTTTCCAAATCCTTTCTCTTTCAACTCCTGACCAAGCTTCTCGGCCAATTGTGCAGAGTCTGTGTTGGTCGCCCCGACTACCAGAATAACGTCTGATTTCCGGAAGTTTTTTGTAATCTGCCCGAGCAGTTTAGCTCTGGCTGCATCGCCTGCATACGGCTGTTTCTTTAATGTCAGCAAGCTAAAGAGTGCACACAGCCCAAGCAGGACAAGAATCATGCCATAATTGCTCAACAGTTTTCTAATCATATTCGATTCCTTCGAATTTTATCTTATTGCCATCGAGATTATGTCTTGCTGTGTGGCGCTTGCAACATCGGCAACCTCTCCTTTGATTTGACCCTCGTGCATCACTATGATGCGGTCGCTCATACCGAGTATTTCGGGTAGTTCACTGCTAATCATAATAATAGCCTTGCCTTGGGAAGCAAGCCGGTTTATGAGAAGATGAATTTCGTACTTGGCCCCAATGTCGATTCCTCTTGTCGGCTCGTCGAAGATAATGATATCTGCATTGCGCGCCAGCCATTTTGCCAGGACGACTTTCTGCTGATTCCCGCCGGAAAGCTCCATCACGAGTTGTTCACGGTCGGAGATTCGTATCCTCAGTCGCTGGACATAACTGTCGAATTCTTTGCATTCTCTTGTGTGACTGACAAAGGGACCGCGGCTGAACAGGTCCAGGTTAGGCAGACCGAAGTTTTCGCGGGCCGAATGAATCAGTATCAAACCCTGCTGCTTGCGGTCCTCGGCGAGTAAGCAGATGCGGTTGCCAATGGCGTCCTTCGGGCTGCGGATACCTGTCTCGGTACCTTCAACAAAGATTTTTCCGCTGTCAGGTTCATCGGCGCCGAAGACAATACGCATGGTCTCGGTTCGGCCGGCCCCTACAAGTCCGGTGAAACCAAGCACCTCTCCGGCCAGCACACTGAAACTGACATCTCGTACGGCCCGGCCTCTGTTTAGCTTTTCAACACGCAGTCGCTCGTGACCGAGCTTGACAGTGCGCCCGGGAAACTCGGACTCAAGGGGCCTGCCGACCATCATCTCGATTAATTTGTCACGCGTGGTGTCCCTGATATCTCTGGTGTCCACATGTTCACCATCGCGAAGCACCATCACCGAGTCCGCCACCTCAAATATTTCTTCCAGACGATGGCTGACGTAAATGATGCCGATTCCCTGCGACCTGAGGTCTTTGATGATTGCGAAAAGTCGCTTCACTTCCCGGCCGGTGAGCGCGGCGGTGGGTTCGTCCATAACAATAATTTTAGCGTCAACCTCAAGCGACTTTGCGATTTCAATGCTCTGCTGTTGTGCTACTGTCAGTTGGCTGCAGGGTGCATCGGGGTCGATATCAATCCCGAGTTTGTTAAACAAAGCCAGTGCTCGCTTATATTCGGCGCCGGCGCTGACAAAGCCGGCTCTGGTTTTTTCACGCCCAAGGAAAATGTTTTCCCGAACGGTCAGGTGAGGCACTAAATTGAATTCCTGGTATATGACAGAAACGCCGGCATGTCGTGCCGAGGTGGGAGAGTGTATCCGCGGGTCGCTGCCCTCTATCAGGATATCACCGGAATCCGGAAGATGCGCGCCACCCAGTATCTTTATCAGCGTACTTTTACCTGCACCATTTTCACCCACCAGCCCCAGCACTTCTCCTTTTCGCAGTGTCAGGTCGATGCCTTTCAGCGCATGGACCCCGGGGAAGGACTTCTCAATGCCCCTCATCCGCAGCAGGAGCTTCTGCTTGTTTTCACCTGACACTTTTACAGCCATGTTCACCTGTTATTTTGGTCACTGTTGCTTAACGGCATTTTTCTCACAGGGCGCCACTATGACTCCCTTGCGCTTTTCTATTGTTCAACACGGGTAATATTGAAACAAAAACTTACTGCCAGTACCAGTAAATAAACCGTCTAAGCAACCAGTTTTGCTTGGCCCCGCTGCTTGCGACGGGGGCATTCTATCTCGATTAGCCCCCACCCCTGTGGTGGGGGGATTTTTCTGGTACAAACCGGTAACATAGGTTACAGATTATGCTAAGAACATGGGTAACAGTTGTTAGTTTATAATTGCCTCCGAAAGGAGGCCAATTATGCCTTGGACTGAAACCTGTGTTATGCAAGAACGAGTAAAATTCATAATGGATGTATCGGACAGCACATACAGTATGGCTGAGCTATTTAATTATTACGGCATCAGTCGCAAAACCGGCTACAAATGGCTCGATCGCTATCGGCAAGGCGGCATCGAAGCTTTGCGTAATCACAGCCGGGGCCGCAAGGACGTTTACTTTCGCAGGACGAAAATCGAGGATTTTCCAAACGGTTTCGGGCCTGCGCAACTGGCTTTTTCGCCGATGCCCGAGCCGCTGACCGAGGCCGTGCATATCTAAAAGGTCAAGGGCAGACAGGAATATCCCATGTTTTATGAAACTA
>JGI10211J34971_10003383_pt1 | contig 12791 bp, 15 predicted proteins | sample Etolagsediment_FD_34971 | JGI IMG/M metagenome (IMG submission 34971) | reverse complement strand
TACTTGAAGATTTATCTTTAATGATAAGTTTTCTTTTGGGATATCACCTTGTAAATTTATTGTATATTCTTTTGCAAATAAAGAACTAAATAGCGCAATAATTAATAGAGTTTTTTTCATTCTATAAATCCTTAATTTTTTAAATTAAACCATCAAAAGATGTTGTATGATATAATAATAACATAAAAAGGTGAAAAATGTTAAATGATAATAATTTTATAAATATAGCAAGAGAACTTGCAAGTGCTAGTAAATGTGTCTCAAAACAAGTGGGTGCAGTGATTGTAAAAGATGGCAGAATCCTAAGTACTGGATACAATGGCACACCTGCAGGATATACAAATTGTTGTTCACATTGGGATAATGAATATACAAAAGATCATCATGAGTGGAGTAAAACTTATGAAATTCATGCGGAGATGAATGCTATTATTTGGGCAGCTAGAGAGGGTATAAGTATAAATGGCGCAACAATTTATGTTACACTAGAACCTTGCAGTGAATGTAGTAAAAATCTTATTGCAAGTGGAATAAGAAGAATAGTATATGAACGAGCTTATGAGCATACCAACTCTGATGTAGTATCAAAATTTTTAAAAGATAATGATGTTCAAATAGAACAGTTAAAACAATAGGTTTTATGAATAAAAAAGTAAGTAATAAAGAGTTTTATGATAAAGCTATAAAGGAGTTTGGAGTCTGCGCACAAGGGGTGCATTGGAATAGTAAGTATACCCAATACAAACGATTCGAAATCATTACAAAACTCATAAAAAAAGAGATTAAGACTTCATCTTTAGTTGATGTAGGGTGTGGTTTTGGTGAATATTATAATTATCTAAGAAATAATCATAAAATACCGGAAAAATTTATCGGAATAGATTGTGAAGAATCAATGATAAAAGTATCAAAAAAGAGATTTCCAGAAGAAGAATTTTATAAAATTGATGTTTTAAAAGATCCTCTTGTGGTTGCTGATTACTACACATGTAGTGGGGCTATGAATATTATGGGATATGATGATGTAGCATTATTTATACAAAGGTGTTTTGAAGCCTCAAATAAAGGTTTTATATTTAATTTTTTGAAAATATTATCATTTAGTCATATTAAACAATATGAAGTTATAGATATTTGCAAACAATATACCAATAATATAATAGTAAAAGAAAACTATCTAGACAATGATTTTACTATCTTTATGGTAAAATAATTTTTTTAAATTAAGGGATACAATAGATGAGAATATTTATAGTAAGTTTATTACTAAGTTTGAGTTTTTTACACGCTGGATTAGTTAATGCCATTGCAATTTTAGTAAATGATTCACCAATAACACTTTATGATATAGATCAGGAGATGTTAACTAAAAAGTTTACAAAAGATCAGGCAGTAAGTAGCTTAATTGATCAAAGAATATATAATCAGGAGATTGCAAAAAATAATATAAGTGTTGATATATTTGATGTTGATAACTATATAGAAAAACTAGCTGCCCAAAATAAAATGAATACACTCGATTTCAAATCACTTGTTCGACAGCAGCAAGATTACGAAGAGTTTAAGAAGAAAATAGAAAAGCAATTACTTCATCAAAAGTTGATACAAAAAATAGCAGGTGGAAAACTCAACATCGCTACAGATGATGATATAAATATTTTTTACAATAATAATGCACAACAGTATCAAGTAGCGGATACAATTGATGTAATAGTGTATGTTTCAAAAAATAAAAATTTATTAAATCAACTTCAATCTAATCCAATGTTGCAAGATAAAGATATTTTAGTACAAAATATTAGTTTGAAACAAAATGAATTAAACCCTCAAACAAAATATATACTGAATTCAACACAAGAGAAAAGATTTAGTGCTATATTTGCTCAAAATAAAAACTACAATATGTTTTTTGTAAAAGAGAAAAAAGATATAAAAATATTACAATTAAAAGATGTAAAAGATCAAATTTTTCAAAATATTATGAAAACAAGAGAACAAAGTTATCTTAAAGAATATTTTGAAACATTAAAGATAACAGCTGATATAAAAGTGCTTAGATAGCTTAAAATAGTCGCTTACAGCATCTTCAGATGAGATGTGATATAATAATATTAATAGATTAAAAGGAATTAGAATATATGTTTGAAGTAGTAATAGGTTTAGAAGTACATGTTCAATTAAATACAAATAGTAAGTTGTGGTGTAGTTGTGCAACAAGTTTTGGAGAAAAAGCCAATACAAATGTGTGTCCAACTTGTCTTGGGCTGCCAGGGGCTTTACCAGTTTTAAATAAAGAAGCTGTACATAAATCAATTCAACTTGGAACAGCAATAGATGCCCAAATTAATAAAAAATCTATATTTAATAGAAAAAATTATTTCTATCCAGATTTGCCAACAGGATATCAAATTTCTCAGTTTGAAGTACCTGTAGTTGGTATGGGTGAAGTAGTTATTGACTTTCCTGATGGATCAAGTAAAACGCTTGGAGTAACTAGAGCACATCTTGAAAATGATGCCGGAAAAAATACTCATGCGGGTGACCATTCAAAAGTTGATTTAAATAGAGCGGGAACTCCACTACTTGAAATCGTATCTGAACCAGATATGAGAAGTGCAGAAGAAGCTATTTTATACCTTAAAAAACTTCATTCAATTGTAAGATATATAGATATATCTAATGCAAATATGGAAGAGGGAAGTTTTAGATGTGATGTTAATATTTCGATCCGTCCTAAAGGGGATGAGAAACTTTATACAAGATGTGAAATTAAAAATATGAATAGTTTTAGAAACATTGAAAAAGCTATTGCCTATGAAGTTCAAAGACAAGTTGAAGCATGGGAAGATGGTGTGTATGAGCAAGAAGTTGTTCAAGAAACAAGACTTTTTGATGTTGATAAAAATGAGACAAGAAGTATGAGAGGAAAAGAGGATGCTGCTGATTACAGATATTTTCCAGATCCAGATTTACTTCCATTAATTATCACTGATGAGATGATTGAAAAGTATTCTGATATTCCAGAACTTCCAGATGCTAAAAAAACAAGATTCGTAAATGATTTTGGATTAAAAGCTTATGATGCTGGAGTTATTTGTAGTACAAAAGAGATGGCACACTACTTTGAAGAGATGTTAGCATGTGGAATTAGTGGAAAGATGGCTACTACATGGCTAACAGTTGAACTTCAAGGGAGATTTTCTGAAGGGCAAAGTATTGTAAATTCTCCTGTTAGTGCTACAAAACTTGGGGAACTTATTAAAGCTATTGAAGATGGAACTATTTCAGGGAAAGCTGGTAAAGAGGTACTTGATTATTTAATGGAAAATGATGAAGATATTGATGCTATTATTGAAAAACTTGGATTAAAACAAGTAAGTGATGATGGTGCACTATTAGCTATGATTGATGAGATACTTTCTAACAATGAAGATAAAGTAGCAGAATACAAAGGTGGAAAAGAGAAAATGTTTGCCTTTTTTGTAGGACAAACAATGAAAGCTTCTAAAGGAAGTGCTAACCCACAAAAAGTAAGTGAACTTTTAAAACAAAGACTAGCGTAGTAAAGGATAAAAAGTGAGTTCTATTTGTGTAATTGGTGCTGGTAAATGGGGACAAGCATTACACTATGCTTTAAACCAAGATCAAAAATGTTTTATCACAAGTAGAACAACAAAAGATATAGAAAACTTTATATCTTTAGAAGAAGCTCTTCAATGCGAATATTTAATTATTGCTATCCCTTCTCAAAGTATAAGAGAATGGCTAACAAATAACTTTAAGTATAATGGACAAAAAGTACTTGTAGCTGCTAAAGGAATTGAAGCAACTACAGGAGCTTTTTTACAAGAGATATATGAAGAGTTTGTGCCAGCTGATAAACTTGGGTTTATCTCTGGTCCTTCATTTGCAAGTGAAGTTATTAAAGGGTTACCTACGGCTTTAGTGATTAACTCTATTTCAGAAGAATTTTACTATGGGTTTCACCAATATTTTCCTCAATTTATCAAGACATATTATAGTGATGATGTAATTGGCGCTGAGATTGCCGGTGCTTATAAAAATGTCTTAGCAATAGCAAGCGGTATTTGCGATGGATTAGAGCTTGGTCAAAATGCAAGGGCTTCTTTGATTTCAAGAGGACTTGTGGAGATGGAACGATTTGGTAACCACTTTGGTGCCAATAAGGATACATTTTTAGGACTTAGTGGGGCAGGGGATCTTTTTTTAACTGCAAGTAGTACTTTAAGTCGTAATTTTAGGGTTGGACTTGGATTAGCCGCTGGAAAATCTTTAGATACAATTTTAGAAGAGCTTGGAGAAGTAGCTGAAGGTGTGAAAACAAGTGAAGCGATTTATAAATTATCTACTAAAAATGAAATATATACACCAATAGCTAATGAGGTAAAACTAATTTTAGAGGGAAAAACTCCTCAAGAGAGTTTGCGAGATCTCTTAAGTAGTTAGTCTAATAGTTTTTTATTCTTTTTATTAAGTTTAAAAGCATTCATTGACCGTTTTACTTGGTCTATATTTTCTTCCTCTTTTTTATCTTCTTTTATAAAAAATTTATCTACGGTTGCCGTTGGATTTAGAAATAAAATTGATTCATCAATCACAATTTGAAAAACAGCATATAAAGGTATTGTTACAACAGAACCAAAGTTTTCTGCACCAAATCCTGTTTCGAAACTTATATGTGTTTCTGTAAGCTCTATAGTTGTATATGTATAGTTTGCTAAAGTAAATAAAGTAAAATGAGGGAATGTTTCTGAAATACTTTCTGGAATCTCAGGATTAAAAGTAGCTCCTTTGATATTAGCAGTTATTGAGAACTCTTCATTCTTTTCAGTAAGATAATCTATCACTTCATAAATTTGCCCCTCTAGCATCTCTCGATATGCTGGGTCTTCTATAATATTAAAAATCATTATAATCCTTTTTACAAATAAATATTTGCTTGTCATGTTCGTTTTGACTATGTAAATTAAAATCAATAATTTCTTCTATCTCAAAACCAGATGATTTTAATGCTTGTGATAGTTCATTATTTGAATGATAATATTGTTTAATTGTACCAGTAGTTTTATTATAAAGTTCAGAAACTTTTTCAAATAATGTGATATCTGTATAAAGTATTTTCTCTTCATAGTTTGCATCTATTGCTATAAAATTATCTTCTGTATCAATATTTAATGTACCTTGAGCTATCTCCTCAAATCCATATAAACTATTTACATCAAATATAAAGTAACCACCTTTTTCTAATAGATTGTAAGTATCTTGGATAAAAGTATTGATCTGTGAAGCATCTAGATAGTTAAGAACATCAAAAGTTGCAGTTGCGCAGTCATATTTGCTAGTTACATCTTTTATATCAATACATTGTACATTGATATCTTTTTTTAAGGCTATTTCTATTTGTTTCTTACTTAAATCTACACCATAAGTAGTTAGACCATTGAGGTTCATGATATTACAAAATTCACCTTGACCACATCCTATATCAATAAGATTTTTTAACTCTTTTGATAATACAATATGTCCAATAGTCTTATAAAGATTATGAATTTCATCTTCAAAATCTAAATATTCTTCTATGCTTGCATATAGATCAAGTGCTTGCAAGTTTTTCTCTTAAGTCTAAGATTTGTTCTTTTTTGTTGTAATAAGAATTTTTATTTGAGATTAAAAATACACTAGATTGCATAATTGTATCACCAACCACAAGACCATTTTGTTTCATTGTTTCACCTGTTTCAACAATATCTACAATACAATCAGATAATCCAACTAAAGGTGCAAGCTCTATAGACCCATAAAGTTTTACAATGTTTACAGCCATAGCTTTCTCTTCAAAAAATCTTTTTGCTATAGTGACATGTTTAGTTGCAACTGTAATTTCTGATTTAGTCCAATCTATAGTATCGCCAGCTCTTAGTCCTATTGCAACCTTACATTGACCTATTTTTAAGTCAAGTAGTTTGATAAGGTCATACTCTTTTTCTTCAAGTACATCTAGTCCAACTACACCTAAATCAGCAGCACCATGCATTACATAAGTTGGAACATCTTGGTTTCTTACATTTAAAAATGTGAAACCTGCTTTTTTTAGAATAAGTTTTCTATCTTCAAATACAAACTTTTCATTGAAGACTTTTTCGAATTTTTCTAGTGTCTGTTCTGCAATTCTACCTTTTGGTAGTGCTATTGTTAACATTTACTTTCCTTTTTATTATCATTAATAATTTTTTTCATACTTTTAAATATTAGATTTTTATTATTTTTAACATTTTTATTTTTAAAATACTTTAAGAGCACTTTACTATTTCCACCTGTAAAATAGATTGGCACTTTGTATTTTTTGTAGACTTTTAAAATAGGTAATACTATAGAATTTAATATTGCATAATTTATTGCATCATTAGTCTTTAATGGAATTTTATCTAAATTTATATTATTAGAAAATTGAAAGGATAGTTTTTTGGAAATTTCTGGATAAGTTTTGCAAAATGCGTGAATACCAGGAAGTATGAAACCCCCTTTATGATGAGCATTTTTCATAATATCAACAGTAATAGCACTGCCACTATCAACTATGATTCCATTTTTTGTATATTTACATACCACTTGTCTATCTATACCCATACCTGCATATAAAGTCTCAAAGTGTATTATATCTTTTATATTAATAGCATTTGGATATTTTAAAAGAAATTTTTTCGTAGCTTTTTTATTTACACTAATAAAATAAATATTTTTTTTAAAATTTGCTAAATTATCAAGAGTATCATTCGTAGATATTTTAAACTCTTTTTTGGATGTTTTAAAATGAAATGTAGTATTTCCAATATCACATAGTATCATAAGTGCTCCTTGTGTTTAGTGGGTGAAACTCTTTTATAGTTTGATTAAGATGTTGTTGTTGGATATGTGTATAAATTTGGGTTGTTTCCACATTACTATGTCCCAAAAGCTCACTAACCACCATTAAGTCAGCTCCACCGAGTATAAGAGATGTAGCATAAGAGTGTCTAAAAACATGAGGCGAAACATTATAGTATTTTTTTGTAATTTTGAATATTGAGATTCGACTAAGAGGAGAGCCTTTATAGTTTAAAAATATATAATCACTTTTATTTTTCCGTATTTTTAGATATTTATTGAGTGCTTCAATTGCAATTTTGGCTATTGGTACAATTCTTTGTTTAGAGCCTTTTGCATAAAGAATTTTTACCCAGTTTTCACTTATATCATTTTTTTTAATATTGAGTAATTCGCTAACTCGTACTCCTGTTGCATATAAAAAAAGAATAAGAGCATAATCCCTTAATCCTATCTCAGCACTTGTATCTATAAGTTCTAGGGTATTGATTATCTCATTATTTGTTAAATATTTTGGTAAGTTTTGTGGTAGCTTTGCAAATGAAGCTTTAGGAATATTTATATCATTAAAATGTTCATTTGCAAATTTATAAAAACTATTGATACTACTAAGATGTCTATTTTGTGTTCGTGGATTTTCTATATTCTTAAGATATTCAATAAGGTTTTCGCTTGTAGCAGTAAGAAGAGTCTTTTTATCAGATAAAAGATACTCTTCATACTCAGTGATGTCATTTAGATATGCTTCAATACTATTTTTAGCAAGCACTTTTATGATAGTTAGATACTCTTTAAAAGCAACTATAATATCTGACATTAATCTAGGATGATATAACTATCTTCAAAATATAATTTATTATCTATAGTGATGACTTTTTCCTCTTCATCAAATGAAAAATCATATATCTTTATATCTTTAAATTGTTCATCAAGTTGTATTAAATATCCTTGCGATTCTAAAGCATAGAGATATTTACCAAATCCAATAGTATGAAACTTTGCAAATTTGAATTTTTTACTTTTTAACTTTTGTAAGTTTTCATTGTATTTAATAATTTGCCCATCTAAAGTAGCCACATAAACATTATTATTTCCTACTGCAACACTTTTTATATCAAGATCAATTATATTTACTTTTCCATCAACAAAACTAAAAAGTTTTTTTGAAGTTGCCGCTATTAATGAGTCATTGATAGTATGCACAAATATGATATTATTAACATCAGATCTTGGATCTAAATTGATTGTTTTTAATATTGATTTTTTTGCTTTATCTACAATAACAATCTTACCATCTAAAGTTGGATATAAAATTACAGTGTTTAAAAATATAGGATTTGTTATTTTGATATCGTTGAGTGAAGAAATTTTTAAATACTCTTTAAATACAATACTTTTAGTGTCTAAATTATATAGGTTAATAGTATTGTCACTAAAACTAAAAGCAATAAGATTATCTTCTATAGTGGCAGAGATAACATTTTTTTCAAAAGTAATTTTTTGAGTGTTTTTATTTTTTGTTATAGCTAGAGTTGCGTTTAAATCAGCAGATAAAATAGTACCTTTATTATCATTAATAAATTTAAACCCTTCATCTAAAGTAAGTTTAGAAATACCATTTTTTGAGATAATTGTATTGTTTTTTAATGTCGCACCAACACTATTGATATCAATTATAGAAGAACCTATATCTTCTATTTTTATAGTATTGTCTTCTGTATTTTTAGGCTCATAATATTGTTTTGAACTACAACCATGAAATAGAAGAGCTAATAATAGTAAAGGATATATGTTACGCATAAAATAATAACTTATTTAGTTAATAAAAAATGACTTAGCATTTTTGATAAAACAATTAGTTGCGATGATTCAGGTATATTTCCTAATGTTGCTTTTGCTTTTGTATATTCTTTATTTTGTGTTTCAATAATAGCTTTATTTAGTATTGCAAAGTCTTTTAGTAAGAAGTTTTGATTTTGTGTTACTGATTCTATTTGCTCTGCTTTATTCTCTTTAATAGCAGCAGCATAAGAGCTTAGTTCATTTAAAAATTCAACTTCATTTTTTGTTGTGTTATTTTGCAAGAATAACGCTACATTATATAGTTTTTGATCTTGTTTTTTTAATGTTTCTAATGCAATTGTATCATTTGGGTTTGCTAATACGAGATTAAATGTTTTATTTGCTTCAATTTTATTTTGTTGTGAAATATAGTTTGATACATAGTATCCTATAGTAGAAACTACAAGTAGTGTAACTATTGTAAAAATTAAAGTTTTATTTTTTTTGTAAAATTTCTCAACTTTGAAAAAATTTTCCATAAAGCTTTCTTCAGCTGAGATTTCTTTTTTTATATAATTAATATTTTCTTTTAAATCCATGATATAACCTTTTTGTCTTAATAGTCGTGATTATATCTAAAATATATTTAAATCTATTCTTTATGTGTTTTATCTATTTTAGAAATGTAGTTTTTGATGTATTTGTATGGGAAAAGTGAGTATTATTATGGTAATAAATTACCATAATAATTGAGGAAAAGTTCTAGTATTCTCTTCTAGGTCTTTCTTCTCTTGGTTTAGCTTCGTTAATTCTTAGTGTTCTACCTTCGAATTCTTTTTCATTTAAAGCTTCGATAGCTTCTTTTGCTGCTGCATCATCGTTCATAGTTACAAAACCAAAACCTTTAGCTCTTCCTGTTTCTCTATCACTGATCAGTTTAACTGATTCTACTTCACCAAACTGGCTAAATAATGAGTTGATATCCTCTTCTGTAGTTCTGTAATTCATATTACCAACGTAAATTTGCATTGTAATCCCTTGCGTTTTTTTTAATTTGTAAGCATTCTACTATAAATTTTCTAAAAATAAGCCACTTTTATAGTACCATAGATTATTTTCTCTTATAAATGTACTATTTTCAGTAAACGACTGGTCTTCCCCATGGCAACTTATAGTAGCTCTAAAAGTTACATATGCAAGAGTAGTTCCATCTATGAATTCTTTAATTTCAAGTTTAGAAAATTCACAATTGTTTGAGAATTCTAATATACTGTTTATCCATTTATTTAAATCTAAAGTGTAATCAATATTGTCTTTATGTGTAGTTTTTATGATATAGTTTGCATCGTGAACTACAAAAGCACTATATCGTGATTTCATTAGTTCTAAAGCATTTGTAGGGTTTTTGCCTTTGTGGAAAGCTTGGCAACATTTTTTATATTTGTTGCCACTTCCACATGGACATGGAGAGTTTGGAGATATTTTTATTTCATATCTTTTTTTGCTTTATCAGCTCTTCTTCTTAAACCAGCATCTAGTTCTCTTTTTCTAACTCTAATAGAAACAGGAGTAACTTCAACAAGTTCATCATCTTCAATCCACTCTAAAGCATGCTCTAAAGACATATCTTTTGCAGGAATAATTTTAATAGCTTCATCTGCTCCAGAAGATCTTACATTTGATTGTGCTTTTGCTTTTACAGGATTTACATCAAGACAATTTGCTCTTGAATGCTCACCAATAACCATACCCGCATAAACTTTAGTTTGTGGAGATACAAACATTATTCCTCTATCTTGAAGATTAAAGATTGAGAATGCAACTGCTTCACCTTGTTCAGTTGAAACTAATGCTCCATTCATTCTAGATGTTACTGATCCAGAGTGTGGTCTAAATTCTAAGAATGAGTGATTCATAACACCTTCACCTTTTGTATCAGTTAAAAATTGTCCTCTATAACCGATTAATCCTCTAGCTGGAATTTCGAATTCAATTCTAGTACTTCCATTACCCATTGGAACCATATTTGACATTACAGCTTTTCTTTTACCTAATGTTTCAATAACTGTACCAGAAAATTCATCAGGAACATCACAAACTAAATGCTCAAATGGCTCACACTTAACACCATCAATTTCTCTTACGATAACTTCTGGTCTAGAGATAGAAAATTCAAAACCTTCTCTTCTCATATTTTCAGCAAGAATAGTGATTTGTAGTTCACCTCTTCCTCTTACTTCAAAAGCTGCATCACCTTTAGGCTCATATTGCATAGCAATATTTGTATTCATCTCTGCTGCAAGTCTTTCGTCAATTTTGTTAGAAGTAACAAATTTACCTTCTGTTCCAGCTAAAGGAGAGTTATTAACTGCAAATGTTACAGATAAAGTTGGCTCTTCAATATGTAAAGGATCTAGAGGCATTGGGTTTTTAGGATCACATAAAGAATCCCCAACATCAACAGTCTCAAAACCAGCAATAGCAACGATATCACCGTGACCAGCTTTTGCTATATCCATTTTCTCTAAACCTTTAAAACCAATAAGTTTAGTAATTCTACCATTTACTTTTTCACCATCAGCTTTAACTAAAGTTACTGTTTCTCCCATAGATATAGTACCATTAAAGATTCTCGCAATACCAATTTTTCCAATAAAGTTGTCATACCCAAGTGTAAATACTTGAAGTTGAAGACCATTATCATCAGAACCTGTTGGTGCAGGAACTTCTTCTAAAATCATATCAAGTAAAGGGATCATATTGTCATTATCACTATCTAAAGTTAATTTAGAGATACCATTTTTAGCAGCTGCATAAATAACTGGGAACTCAAGTTGTTCTTCAGTTGCACCCATTTGGTCAAACAGGTCGAATACTTCNTCAACAACTCTATCTGGCTCAGCAGCATCTTTATCGATTTTATTTACAACAACGATTGGACGATGACCTATTTCAAGTGCTTTTTTAACAACAAACTTAGTTTGAGGCATAACACCCTCTTGTGCATCAACAAGTAATAAAACTGAATCAACCATTTTAAGTACACGCTCAACTTCTCCACCAAAGTCAGCATGGCCCGGAGTGTCAATGATGTTAATTCTTACATCTTTATAATCAATAGCAGTATTTTTAGCAAGGATTGTAATCCCTCTTTCTTTTTCGATATCATTACTATCCATCATTCTGTCTTCAGTTTCATCTCTTTCACCAAATGTTCCAGATTGTTTTAATAATTCATCTACAAGTGTTGTTTTACCGTGGTCAACGTGCGCAATAACGGCAATGTTTCTTATATCTCTCATTTTTTCTCCTAGAGTGTATCTCTAAATATTTTCGCGATTATATCTAAAAAAAAATATAATATTGATTAAATGATTTTTTAATAAAGTCTTAAAAAACTCTCATTAAAATTATTTAATTTATTATTTTCTTATTAATTTGATGTAATAATACAGCCAGTATAAAACTATTAAGGATGTTTATGTTCAAAAATACTACTATTGAATTAAAGTTAAAAATCAATGCAGCTATAGTTGTTCTTGGTTTAATTGTTTTAGGAATATTTTCTTATTCAACAATTTCAACATTGGAAGAACATTATAAGGATTCTAAAGAGTTATCTAATAAAGTAGATAATTATAAATCAATTCTAATAGGTGGATTATTAACGAATTCTTCATCTGGTGTATATGCTTTCAATCCAAAGTCAACAAAACCACTTAAAGCTTCACAAAGTGGAATAGATAAAGTAAAAGAGTTCTCTAAGATGCTTCCTAAAAAAGAGAGAACAAAAGAGTTTCAAAGTTTTATTAGTGTTGCACAGGAAACTGTGAATTTTGCTATTAAAGAAAAATATCTTGATCCAACTAATCTAAATAAACTTTTAAAAACATGGCGACCATTGAAGTTTGAGGTAATGAAAAGACTAAAAACATTAAAAATAAAACAACAGCACAGTGCCAAAGCATTTAAAGAAGAACTTAATAAGCTAGTGATTGTAATTTTAATTATGCTTGCGGGGATATCTTCACTCGTAATTATTGTAAATTTCTTAATTTCAAAAGGTATTATTAAATCTTTAAATACTTTAGAAAAATCAATGGAAAATCTTGCAAGTGGAAATA
>JGI10211J34971_10003382_pt1 | contig 12793 bp, 21 predicted proteins | sample Etolagsediment_FD_34971 | JGI IMG/M metagenome (IMG submission 34971) | reverse complement strand
CTGTACCGTACCAAGGCGTCTATGCCGGTGTTTCAGTGGAATGCCCAGTACCAGCAAAACCCCACTGCCGAAGAAGGCTCTATCATTAAGCGGGAGTGGTGGCAGCCGTGGTATCCCGAACAACCGCCCCAGTGTGAATACATTATTATGACGCTTGACGCCGCTGCCGAAGCCAACAACCGGGCGGACTTTTCGGCCTTTACTGTGTGGGGCGTGTTCCTCTACGAAGGGGGGCAGTTTGCCAGAGAAATGACCAAAAGTGGTGACCGCCGGGACGAAGGCGGGTTTACTTACACAAAAGAACTCTTGGGTGTGCCCGATACCTACAACATAATTCTGTTAAACGCAGCCAAACGGCGGTTGGAATTCCCGGAACTGAAAGACTTTGCGTGGGAGATGTACAACGAATGGTCGCCGGATGCCTTTATTGTGGAGAAGAAAAGTAGTGGCACACCGCTATACCAAGAACTCAGGCGGACAGGCATGTTGCTACAGGAATACACGCCGACACGGGGCACCACCAATAACCCCAACACCAAGATGGCACGGTTGAACTCCGTTGCGGACATTGTCAGGTCTGGTTTGGTGTGGGCTCCGCAAACACGTTGGGCCGAAGAAGTGATTGAAGAAGTGGCAGGGTTTCCGTTCATGTCCCATGACGACCTTGTAGATACAATGATTATGGCGCTTATGCGGTTTAGGCAAGGCGGGTTTATTACCCTACCCACGGATGAACCGGAAGAAGAGCGGTACTTTAAACAACGACGAGGTGGGTACTACTAATGGCTATTGAACGAGGATTATACGCAGCACCAGAAGGGTTGGACGTGGGCGACGAAGATGCGCTGGAGATAGATATTGTTAACCCGGAAATGGTGACGTTGGATGACGGCAGTGTTGAGGTCACATTGGTTCCTGAAGAAGGGGCAGAAGCCTCTGCCATGGCACCGTTCGATACGAACTTAGCCGAATACTTATCCGAAGAAACGCTCAACAGCCTGTCCAGTGACCTGTTGGGGTACTACGACGCAGACAAAGAAAGTCGTTCGGAGTGGGCAGAAACCTTCGTGAAAGGGCTTGAAGTACTGGGGTTCAAGTACGAAGAGCGGGTAGAGCCGTGGGAAGATGCCTGCGGTGTCTATAGTAATGTGCTTGCCGAAGCAGCCATTGGGTTCCAAGCCGAGGCTATGAGCGAGACGTTTCCTGCAGCGGGGCCGGTTAAGACAAAAATACTGGGGGAGGTTGATAAAGAGAAGGAAGAAGCCGCAGCCCGCGTCAAAGTGGACATGAATTACGAGCTGACCGAGGTTATGACGGAGTACCGGCCGGAACATGAACGGATGCTCTATGCCCTTGGTTTGGCGGGTTCTGCGTTTAAGAAGGTGTACTACGACCCGAATTTGGGCAGGCAGACCGCTGTGTATATCCCGGCCGAAGATGTCATGGTCCCGTACGGTGCGTCCAACATCGAGACTGCTGAACGTGTTACCCACACCATGCGCAAAACCAAGAATGAAATGGCTAAGCTGATGGCGGCTGGGTTCTATAGACAAGTTGAGCTGGGTGACCCGGTACCGTATCACTCTGATATTGAAGAGAAAAAAGCAGAAGAAGCGGGGTATTCTCTGACTTCTGATGATCGGTACTGCCTACTTGAGGTGCACGCAGAACTTATTTTGGACGAGCTGGACGGGGATGGGGCTGAAGATAACGAGTTTCAGGTAGCAAAGCCCTATGTGGTGACCATTGAGAAAGGTACTGGCGAGGTGCTGGGTATACGCCGTAACTGGAACCCCGACGACCCACTGATGCGCCCGCTGCAGTATTTTGTGCACTACGTTTATGTGCCGGGTTTTGGTTTTTACGGGTTGGGACTAATCCATATTATTGGCGGTTACTCCCGTGCTGGGACCTCACTTATTCGTCAACTTGTTGATGCGGGTACCTTGGCGAACTTGCCGGGGGGTTTGAAATCTCGTGGGTTGCGGATTAAGGGTGACGATACCCCCATCGCACCGGGAGAGTACCGGGATGTTGACGTACCAAGCGGCAGCATTAAAGACAACATTATGCCCCTGCCGTACAAGGAGCCCAGCCAGACGCTATTCGCACTTTTGAAGGAGGTCACGGAAGAAGGCCGCAGGTTAGGCGCAATTAGCGACATGAACATATCCGACATGAGCGCTAATGCGCCGGTCGGTACTACCCTTGCCTTGCTTGAACGGACACTGAAACCGATGACGGCGGTGCAGGCGCGGGTGCACTACTCGATGAAGCAGGAATTCAAACTGTTGAAAAAGATCATCGCGGACTACGCCCCGGAAGAGTATGGGTATGTGCCCTATCGTGGAGAACCCCGTGCCCGTAAAGCCGACTACGCTTTGGTAGAGGTCATCCCGGTTAGTGACCCGAACAACAGCACCATGGCACAGCGGGTCGTGCAGTACCAGACAGCCTTCCAGATGGCCCAAGCGGCTCCACAGATTTACGACCTGCCGCAGTTACACCGGCAGATGTTGGAGGTGTTGGGTATCAAAGATGCAGACAAGCTGGTGCCCACTACTGACGACCTAGAGCCGGTGGACCCGGTTAGCGAGAATATGAATGTGTTGGTGGGTAAGCCGATGAAGGCGTTTATTTACCAAGACCACGACGCCCACATTCAGACACACCAAGCGTTCCTGCAAGACCCACAGATCGCGGCAGCTATTGGGCAGAACCCGGCAGCTAATCAGATTGTAGCGGCGCTGCAGGCGCACATTGCCGAGCACGTGGCGTTTAGTTACCGGGCGCAAATGGAACAGAAACTGGGTGCCGCCCTGCCGGCCCCGAACGAGAAACTGCCGGAGGATATTGAGGTCTTGCTTGCGCAGACTATGGCACAGGCGGGAATGCAGCTTAGCCAGCAGAAACAGGCCGCAGCGGCGCAACAACAGATCGCCCAGCAGATGCAAGACCCGGTTGTACAGCAGCGAGAGAAAGAGCTGGCTATTAAACAGGCTGAAGTACAGCGCAAAGCCCAGAAAGATCAGACGGAGGCAGCCCTTGACGCGGCCAAACTACAGCTTGATCGGGAAAAAGAGGTTAATGACACCGCCCTTGAGGCGCAGCGCATAGCCAGCCAGACCCAACAAGGGGTCGCTAAGGCCCAGCTTGACCGGGCGAAGACCATAATTGAGCTGGTTAAAGAGCAACAACAGGAACAAACACAGCAAGACTAAGGAGCAATAATGGCTAAAACCGTCTTTGACGTGCTTGAAGAAAAAGTTGGTGAACACCTCACTAGGCAGAAAAATGCGCTTAATGGGGGTACAGCGACGGACTTTGCCAACTACAGGGAGATGTGTGGGGTTATTCGAGGTCTTAACCTTGCACTGATGGAAATAGCAGACCTTTCGCGCAACTATGAGGATATAGAAGATGACTGAAGGGAGCATTACGGGCGTGCAACCAACCGCCCTTGAGCAGAAACGCCGGGAAAAAATTGCCGAACAGCAGAAACAGGAAGTTGTTTTGGACGGTCAAATCCCGACGCCGGTGGGTTACCAAATCTTGATTGCTTTGCCCAACACCGAAGAAACGTTTGGTGACAGTGGTATCGTCAAGGCTGGGGAAACGCTACGGAATGAGCAAATTTTGTCTATGGTGGGGGTTGTTTTGGACATGGGCGCGGATGCTTATGCCGATACAGACCGCTATCCGCGTGGGCCGTGGTGTAATCGCGGAGACTACGTGCTGTTCAGGGCCAATACTGGGACACGGTTCCGTGTTGGGAAGCAGGAATACCGACTAATGAACGACGATTCTATCCAAGCAGTCGTCGAAGACCCGAGTAAAATCACTCGTGCGTGAGGAGTAAGTTATGCCAATGCAACAAGTAGAGTTTGACTTTCCGGAGCCAGAAGAGGCCACGGAAAAAGAAGTGGAGCTGGAAAAAGGTTTTGAAAACAACCTAGAGGTAGAAGGCGCAGTAGGCCGGGAAACACTGGGAAAAACTCCCAAAGCTGAACCGGAACCGGAGCCAGAACCCGAAGCTGAAGTAGAGCTTGAAATTGTCGACGATACACCTCCAGAAGACCGAGGCCGTACGCCGTCTGAACCTCCGAAAGATGTCACCGACGAGGAGTTGAAAGACTATTCCGAGAAGGTACAGCAGCGAATTAAGCACTTCAGCAAAGGGTACCATGACGAGCGCCGGGCAAAAGAGCAAGCCCTTCGGGAACGGGAGGCGTTGGAAGAATATACAAAGCGCCTCATGGAAGAGAACAAAACCCTAAAGGGCAACTATCAGCAGTCTCAGACGGTATTGATTAGCCAAGCCAAGAAAACGGTGGAAGGCCAGCTTGCTATGGCTAAAAAACAGTACCGTGAGGCATACGAATCGGGTGACCCGGATGCGATTATCGAAGCGCAAACAGCACTTAACGATGCGCAAATCCGCATGGATAGGCTAAATACCTATAAACCCAAGCAAAAACCGGCCGACACATCTTTACAAGAAACACCTCCTGTAGTACAACAGGAACAACGTACGCCTAGCCAGCAAGTGCAGCGTGACGAAAAAGCCGAACAGTGGCGCGACGATAACCCATGGTTTGGCTCTGACGACGAAATGACAGCATTTGCGCTAGGTTTGCACAATAAACTTGTAAATGAGGGTGTAGACCCTCGATCAAACACTTACTACGAGCGGATAAATTCTCGTATGCGACAAGTGTTCCCCGATCAGTTTGATGACGGGATAGACGACACACCGGAAAAACCAGAAAAGAAGCAAAGCCAAGTTGTTGCACCAGTCACTCGAAGCACGGCCCCTAAAAAGGTGCGGCTGTCGAAATCACAACTAGCTATTTCAAAACGTCTGGGAATTACTCCGGAGCAGTACGCCAAACAGGTTGCACTATTAGAGAGGAAACAAAATGGCTGATAATCGCACTAACCGCGAACTAGCGACGCGAGAAAAAACGGAACGCAAAAAATCGTGGCAACGTCCGGAGATATTACCCACTCCGAATAAAGACGATGGCTATGAGTACCGTTGGATTCGCCTTGCGATTCAAGGACAGGACGACCCCACCAACGTTTCCTCAAAACTGCGTGAGGGTTGGGAACCCGTAAAAGCTTCTGACCACCCAGAGATTTTCCTTGCTAGTGTCGAGAATGACCGTTTCAAGGACAATGTTGTAATGGGGGGACTTATGCTTTGCCGGGCACCGACAGAATTGGTAGAGGAGCGGAATGCGTATTACAAAGAGCAGACTGATTCTCAAATTCGTTCGGTCGACAACAACCTTATGCGTGAAAACGACCCGCGTATGCCGTTATTCCATGACCGCAAATCGCAGGTGAGTTTTGGTAAAGGTTAATTTTAGGAGTCTATCATGGCATCTACTGAATCACCGTACGGGTTTAAACCCGTCAATCTGATAGGTGGCCAGCCGTATGCTGGTTCTACCCGTCTGATTAAGATCGCCTCTGGCTATGCCTCCAATATCTTCAATGGCTCTATTGTGTCCATTGTAGCTGGCGGTACTATCGAGATGGTGACGACTAACGGCGATGATTCTACCGGTTTTCCGGCGGGGACCATTGGCGTATTTGTAGGTTGTTCCTACACTGACCCCAACACTAAGCAAAAGCTGTTTTCCCAGTACTGGCCTACCGGCACTGTGGCTTCTGACGCCGTAGCTTATGTTGTTGACGACCCGGATTGTCTGTTCCAAGTACAGGCAGATGGCGCTGTAACTCAGGCCGATCTGGGGCAAAACACCCACTTGGCAGCAGTTCAGTCAACCAGCACTGGAAGCACCGTTACTGGTAATTCCGACACTGCTGTAACTGCAACTACTGGCACCACTTCTGGTTGGGCATTCCGAATTGTTGATTTTGTTGACGGTCCGGATTCTTCTGTAGGCGATGCGTACACCGATCTGATTGTTAAGTTCAATCCGGATTCGCATTCTTACACCAACAAGACCGGTATTTAAGGAGCGATAAGACATGGCTATTTCACGCGCTCAATTGCTCAAGGAACTGTTGCCGGGTCTTAATGCCCTGTTCGGACTTGAGTATGAAAAATACGGCGAAGAACACGCAGAGATTTACGAAACTGAGTCTTCTGAGCGTTCCTTCGAGGAAGAAACCAAGCTGTCTGGCTTTGGCGCTGCCCCGACCAAGGGCGAAGGCGCCGCTATTGCGTATGATAATGCGCAAGAAGCATTTACAGCCCGGTACAACCACGAGACCATCGCTATGGGGTTTTCTCTGACCGAGGAAGCCATTGAAGATAATCTTTACGATTCTCTTTCTACCCGATACACCAAAGCGCTGGCCCGTGCCATGGCCTATACCAAGCAAGTTAAGGCGGCTGCTATCCTGAACAACGCGTTCGATAGCAACGTAACTTACGGTGACGGTGTAGAGCTGTGTGCTACTGACCACCCGCTAGTCTCTGGCGGTACCAACTCCAACGAGCTGACCACCCCGGCTGACCTGAATGAGACTTCTCTGGAAGCTGCTGTAATTCAGATTGCTGGCTGGACTGATGAACGTGGGCTTTTGATTGCGGCTAAACCCCGCAAGCTGGTCATTCCGCCTGCGCTGCAGTTCGTTGCTACGCGTTTGATGGAGTCTGAAGGCCGTACCAATACTGCTGATAACGACATCAACGCGCTGCGCTCTATGGGTTCCATCCCGCAGGGTTTCACTGTTAACCACTACCTGACTGATTCGAATGCATTTTTCCTGCTAACGGACGTACCGAACGGTTTGAAGCACTTCGTTCGTACTCCTATGCAGACTTCAATGGATGCCGATTTCGACACAGGCAATAGTCGTTACAAGGCCCGTGAGCGCTACAGCTTCGGTGTATCTGACCCTCTGGGTATTTTCGGTTCACCGGGCGCTGCCTAAGCAACGTAAAACCTAGTGTTTTAGAGGGGTCCTTAGGGGCCCCTTTTTTTGTTGGGTCTGGGAGGTGTGATAAATGGCTGCAAAACCGACCAAAACGTGTAAAACATGCTGCAAAGAGCTACCGTTGGAAAGATTTGAAGAGATACGAACAAACGTTTATCGGAATGTGTGCAAAATATGCAAGACATGGGGCCGGGCGGTTAAATATTCAGCAACTCCTGAGGCGTATCTTGCAGTAACGCTAGGGAATCTCCGGTCTTTGCGCCGCAAACAGGGAGTGGAATTTTTACTTACCGAAGGCGAGCTTTTTGAGATTTGGGACGAACAAAGCGGGCGGTGCGCCTTGTCGGGAGTGCTACTTACTTACCACCAAGCGGGGCATTACGGTGGAGGTAAGCCGGGCGACTTTAACGCCTCAATAGACCGAATAAACCCCAAAGCCCCCTATGTAAAAACAAACGTACAATTGGTGGCATGGCGCATAAACTCCATGAAAAACGACATGTCCGAGGAAATGTTCTTTTGGTGGGTACGAAATTTATACAAAAACCACACTGAAAAAATCGAAGGGCCGTCCGATTAACTCTATACACGCCACGTAAATAAGTTATACTAGCGGTTACATCCATCCTGACTGCGGCCCAATTGGGCGCGGCAGACCCTAGCCACGACAGGAGAAACATATGGCTACTCACCACAACACCCCCGTGCTGTACAGCGGTTTTGCTTCTGGTTACAAAGCTCTCCGCGAAATGCCCATGGCAATTAACCCCGACTATTTCGTGGTTGTTGACGATTTTACCGGTATCGCTATTGATACTACCAACGACTGGACTGAGCTTAAAGATGGTACTGCATCTGTTGCAATTGTGGCGGATACCGTTGGTGGCGAGGTTGCTTTGACCTCTACTGCGACCACTGATAACGACGGTGCGTCCATCCAAGGCAACGAGATTTTTGCGGTTACTGCAGACAAAGACATCTTTTTCCAGACCCGGATTAAGTGCAACGACGCAGATCAGACCGACATTTGTGTGGGCCTGACTGTTAACTTCGCTACCAATCCCGAAGCCATGCTGGCTGCCACTGACCGCATTGTGTTCCAAGTGGACGACGGCGATGCGTCTATCAACTGCATTACTGAGAAAAACGGTACAGCTACCACCACTGATTCTGGTGTGGATTTGGCTGACGACACTTACATTGTGTTGGGTTTTTCTGTGAACGGTACTGGCAGTGTGACGTTTTATGTCAATGGTCAGCAGGTTGCACAGCATACCACCAATATCCCGGATGACGAGAACCTTACTCTGGCTGCTATGAGTGTTTCTGGCAGTGCTTCTGGTACTCGGGCTACCACTCTTGACTACATCATGGGTGCGCAAACCCGATAATAGGAGGTTACTATGGCTGAAGCCAAAACCAAAGCGGCCCCCACCAAGAAGAAGTCCACAACGCGGGCGGCGTCAAAACCGCCCGTAGGTTCTGCTGCTCATAAGGCACGGGTGCTTCGCGGCGAAATTAAGGAGTAGGTCATGCAATACGATATTTGGGCAATTACGCCCTCCACCAGCGCCACACTATTGAAGGCCGCTGCGTCTATTGCTGGTGCCGGGGATATTACCCTACTGACTAACGCGGTCAGCCCACACGGTACAGGCTATAAACTACTGTTTACTTCTGCGGGTAATGACGCGGGCATTAACTTTACCATTACTGGAATCAAGGTAGGCGACCTCACCGGAAAGTACACCACGGAGATTGTGGCAGGGGCTAACGCAAGTACATCCAGCTCTACTAATTTCTACACCTATGTGGACAGTATTTCAGTAGATGGGGCGTCAGCGGGCAATGTCAGCATTGGCACCACCGGGTCTTTGGCCTTTGGCCGGGCGCGAATCAAGAGTTTGTATTTTGTAGGTGCGGGTTCTGCCGGTTCCATCAAATTCAACCTCAATAGTGCTAGCGGTACTTTGCTGCTTCAAATCGACACTCCGGCGTCTTCTGCGTCTTTTTCCGACAGCGTTACTATCCCACAAGAGGGGATTCTTACCCAACGCAGCAACCCTACAGACTTTGCGGTTATGACACTGGACCAAGTAACCAATGTAACTGTGTTCTGTGGCTAATAGGGGGCGCTATGAGCCGATACTTCAACAAAGGCGGTCGGGTAGACAAGGCCAAAATGAAGTGCAACTCCCCCCGCCGTACTCCCGGCCACCCCAAAAAATCGCATATCGTTAAAGCGTGCGAAGGGGGCAAGGAAAAAATCATACGGTTCGGGGAGCAGGGCGCAAAAACCGCCGGAAAACCCAAGAAGGGTGAATCCGCACGGATGAAAGCCAAACGCAAATCCTTCAAGGCCCGTCACGGCAAGAACATCAAGAAAGGTAAAATGTCGGCGGCATATTGGGCGAACCGCGAAAAATGGTAGTAAAAATAAGGGCTTAGCGCATGCCGAGCAAGAGTAAGAAACAACATAACTTCATGGCGGCTGTCGCCAATAACCCCAAATTCGCAAAACAGGCAGGCGTAGCGCAGTCTGTCGGGGAAGAGTATATGAAAGCTGACAAAGGCAAGAAGTTTAAAGAGGGGGGAACTGCTAACTTCCCTGACCTCAACAAAGACGGCAAAGTAACCCGCGCTGACGTACTAAAAGGCCGTGGTGTAGAGGGTTTTCGCCGTGGTGGCGGTGTACGCGGCATGCGGTGCCCCCGCGATGGTATGGCGCAACGCGGAAGAACTAAAGGCACAATGCGATGATGAAATGCAGAGGCATGGGCAAAATGCGCCCCATCGCGCTAAAAGAGGGCGGCACGGTAAAAGACGAGTGTTACCGCAAGGTTAAGTCTCAATATGAAGTTTTTCCGTCCGCCTATGCCTCCGGCGCGATAGCCAAATGTAGGAAGGCAAAAGCCCGTGGCCGTTCGTAAGACTAAAAAGGGCGCGGCCCTAAAGCGGTGGTTCAAAGAGGACTGGAAAGACGTTCGTACTGGCAAGCCCTGTGGGCGTCAGAAAGGCGAGAAGCGGGGAACCCCGTACTGCAGGCCCACTAAACGTGTCTCCAGTAAAACGCCCAAAACGTCTGGCGAGATGACTGCAGCGGAGAAAAAATCTCGTATTGTACAGAAAAAACGTTTGGGGCAACCTGCGGGCAAACCGAAACGGGTCAAGCCGTTAAAGCGGAAGAAGAAATGATTACGTGGACCGAACGCACTGCTATAGCTAAAGAGATACGGGACTGGTCATCCCATGCGTTGGAAGTTGCGCGCCCCGAGTTTAACGGCTTACCAGCCTGTCCCTATGCCAAAGCTGCGTGGAAAGATAACAAAGTAGACGTGGTGTTCAAGTTCGAGAAGGAAGACTACAAGCGCCTGTATATGGCCCTGCATAACTGGGACGGCTCCAAAGAGTTGGTGATTATAGCCGATACAGCGTTCATAGAAGACCCGGAAGAGTTCCATGAGTTTGTAGACAACGTTAACGAGGCCATTGCCAACAACGTGTTTAGGGACCGGGACTTGTGGGTTATGGGCTTCCACCCCTACGAAGACGCCAACGAGCTGATAGACGACGGGACATTTGAGGGCGAAACAGATACCCCCTACGCGGCGTTTTTTGTGCAGCGCCTGTCGACGCTGGAAGAAGCTTCCGATAAACTGAAACGGCTGGGATATTACGACAAGTTTGACCCAGAACTAGCTAAAATCTACGAAGTACGAAAGTCTTTCTACAGGAGATTGAACAATGCCGGGAATTAGGAAAATGCGTGGTGGCGGTATGGCCATGAAGAAAATGCGCGCGGGTGGTATGGCTAAAAAGTCTGGCCCCGCTAAAAAGAAAGCCATGAAGAAGACCGCGAAGAAAGCGAAGAAGAAGTAATTCATGACAACTACGGGCACCACAAACTTCGCGCCGGACTTCACTGAAATAGCGGAGGAGGCGTTCGAGCGGGCTGGGAAACAGTTACGCTCTGGTTATGATTTGCGGACTGCCCGTAGGTCCATGAATTTGCTGACTATTGAGTGGCAGAATCGTGGTATAAACATGTGGACGATAGAGGAGGGGGCTGTAAATCTTGAACAAGGTACCGCCACCTATGATCTTCCTGCAGATACTATTGATCTTCTGGAGCATGTTATACGGACGGGGGCTGGCAACGTTACTACACAGTCAGACCTGAACTTGTCCCGAATCAGCGTTTCCACCTACTCAAGCATACCAAATAAGCTATCCCAAAGCCGACCCATTCAGATTTATATCGACCGGGGCAGAGACAACCCCACCGCAACAGTATGGCCAGTGCCCGACCGGGGTACCCTAGCTGAACCCTACTATATACTCAAGTATTGGCGGATGCGGCGCATACAGGACGCTGGCAACGGGGTAGAGACGGCGGATATGAATTTTCGGTTTTTGCCCTGCCTAATGGCGGGTTTAGCCTATTATATTGCTATGAAAGACCCGGAGCTTGTTGCACGGGTGCCTATGCTGAAAGCCGACTACGAAGAACAGTTCCGGCTGGCAGCGGAGGAAGACCGAGAAAAGGCGTCTGTACGTTTTGTACCGAGAATCTACGGGCCGAGGTAAAGCACAATGGGTGTTAAGTTTGCCTCCGGCCAAAACGCTATCGCAGAGTGCGATGTGTGCGGGTTTCAGTACAAATTACGGCAACTAAAGAATTTGGTTGTAAGGGGCGATGTCACTGAAATAAAGGCGTGTCCTGAGTGTTGGGAGCCTGATCATCCGCAAAACATGTTGGGTGAATTCCCGGTTCACGACCCGCAAGCAATCAGAGACCCGAGACCCGATTTTGCTGGGTATGCGCAGAGCAGAGCATTGATTTTTCCGGTAACCCCGGTGGTAGGCACGACATTTATCGGTGAAGTCACCATACAGATAACGTAAGCGAGAGTGGATATGAAAAACAAGGCCCCGAAAGCGAAAAACATGAGCACGGTCAAACCCTACAAGCCCATGACGGATGTGAATAAGCCGATCAATATGAAGACTAGCGGCGTTAAAATACGCGGCACTGGGGCGGCCACAAAGGGTACAATGGCCCGTGGACCAATGGCGTAAGGTTTAGGATTGTAGACCACGATGAACTATTCCGAATTGACAAGCAACATAGAGGACATCTGCGTACAGACGTTTACTGCAGACCAGCTTGCTCTGTTCGTTCAACAGGCGGAGCAGAAAATCTACAATACGGTAGACCTGCCGGCGTTTCGGAAAAACCAGACAGGAAGCCTGACAGCGGGCAATAAGTATCTCACGATGCCGTCAAACATGCTTTATGTCTATTCTCTGGCGGTTGTTGATGGTAGCGGGAACTACACGTACCCGCTGAACAAGGACGTTAACTTTATTCGAGAGGCGTACCCCAACCCGTCAGACACAGGACTGCCGAAGCATTACGCTGTTTTTGACCAGAATTCGTTTATTGTAGGTCCCACTCCGGATGCTAATTATGCTTCCGAGATACACTTTTCCTACTACCCAGAGTCTATTGTTACTGCCGGTAACACATGGTTAGGTGATGAATTTGATTCTGCGCTGTTGAACGGAGCTTTGGTCGAGGCTATTCGCTTCCTGAAAGGTGAAGCTGACATGGTGGCACTGTACGAGAAGCTGTACGTGCAAGCGGTCGGGTTACTTGTTGAGGTGGGTGATGGGAAGCTGCGCGGGGATGCTTACAGAGATGGTCAAATTAAGGTGGCTACAGCATAATGTTTAGTGTAAACAGCGCGTTAGAAATGGGCAATGTTACCGTAGCTTCGGTCTCTGGCCGGGGGTTTACCCCCGAAGAGCTGGCGGAACAGGCTCTTGATAAGATTATTTACGTAGGCGGAAACTGTCACCCTGCGATACGAGATCA
>JGI10211J34971_10003381_pt1 | contig 12802 bp, 7 predicted proteins | sample Etolagsediment_FD_34971 | JGI IMG/M metagenome (IMG submission 34971) | reverse complement strand
CGATACATATTGTTTAATACTTTTAGTGGGTTTGTACCTTCTTTTCACAATAAAAACCAAACACGTTAAAAACAAGTGAGCACAATAAAACCTTTACTCCTTTCCAGCACTTTTGTCTTGAGCCTGCTTTGTGGTTTTGGAGAAACAGTGACTGGACAAAATAAAAGTGCAGTGGTACAGGGTGCACTGGTACAGGAGGGGACTTTAAGGATTCCTCTTGATGAACCATATTCTCAGTACACACGCCTGCTTCAGTTAAGTGGACTGGGTTCAAGTCATACATCATTTTTCTTGCGACCTGTCGAAGTACGGGTTGATGGTGATGCAGAACATCCGTGGGCCGATCAGATTGGTTATGAGCCTCTTTGGGAATTTGAGAAACTTGGCTTGTCAGCAAACCTGTTGGACCCTGCCTATTATAGCTCTGTAAATTCCAATTTACCCACAGGAGGGAATGACGGTGCATTGTGGCAGGGAAGGGGGCTCAATCAATCTCTGACGGTTGGAGTATCTGCTTCCTTTGGTCCCATTCATATACAGTTGAAACCTGTTTTAGTAAGAAGCGAGAACCTGGAGTTTCCACTGTACTCTGGGAACCGATCGGTGTATGAATATCCGTACGTGGGCTACGTGCAACGGTTTGGAAGCGAATCGTTCAGTGAAGTTAACCTCGGGGATTCATTTGCTGCCTTGCGACTTTTGGGTTTGGAAGCATCGGTGGGGAATGAGCGCATTTGGATTGGCCCCTCTACGACGTATCCCATGTTATTTGGTTCCAATGCGCCCGGATTTCTTCATGGAAGAGTGGGAACCTACAAGCCGTTGAATATCTGGCTGGGCCATGTGGAAGGGCATTACCTGTTTGGTAAGCTTGAGTCTTCGGAGTACAGCTCCATCCATACCCGATCTTTGAATACGGTGATGGCATCGTTTTCGCCCCGATGGATACCTGGCTTGAGCTTGGGAGCACAAAGGGTATTTGTTGACTTTTATCCGGAGTCTTTGAGGGATCTTATCTTCTACGAGAATATTTTTCAGGTGTTCTTGAAGTATAAACTTGCCGATGAGGAGACGGGGGATGATGGCAGTCAGCCGGATAATCAGATCGTAACTCTATTTGGCCGATGGGCTTTCCCTGAGTATCAGTTTGAAATGTATGGAACATTTGGAGTGAATGATCACAGAACGGATGCGAGGGATACCAGAGCTCACCCGGATCATGCTTCCGGTTGGAATTTTGGAGTAATGAAACTGTTCGAACGCTCCTCAAAAGAGTGGGTATCTGTAAATTTTGAGGTAACGGAACTGGAGGATACGAGAACATCCATTGCACGAGGGTGGCCTAATCCGAATCGATGGAGTTCAGTTCCATTTACTAATCACAGTAGAAACCCTTTTAATCACCGTGGCACGCCTATTGGATCTATGGTAGGCCCCGGCGGGAATGCCGTCACAGTTAAAATCAACGCATACAATTCAAATGGTCTACTAGGATTGAGGCTGAACAGACATAGCTACATGAATTCCCTACTTCACAATTCCACTTTGTTCAACGGATTCAGTACGTTTCAGAATCTGGATCCGGCCAACGCCGGCACGTCCGCTCAAGATCTGCGTCAGGTAGAGTATCAAGTTGCCGGAGAGATGACTCGATTTCTTCCGTGGTATGGAATGGAGCTCGATCTTGGATTGGAATACACCTATCGTATGAATCATAATTTTGTCTATCAAAATGATATTGGGAACTGGCGATTTTCCATGTCGCTTCGAAAACGATTCGGAGGGCAGCGATGGTGATCACAACCCGGAACCTATTTACGATCGCATTCGCAGTCATCACGATTCCGTTTATGGTTACGACGGCAATGGCACAACTGATTAGCCCGTTGGATCCGATACGGGATTACTCTCGAATGTTATCTTTGTCGATTCAAGCAAATGAATCAGACGAAAGTATCCAATCATCATACCTATTTCACAATGGGCTTCCAGGCCGTTCAGGCAGCAATCTGGAACATGGTCACAGGGGGCAACATCCCTGGAGCACGCTTGCCATATTCAGGAGTCGAAACCAAGTTCAGTCCTTGGGCACTATGAATCCCTCAATCGTACCCTATACGACTGTGTTTACGGAAACAGAGAACTCAGAGCTCGCAATGGGCAGAAATGACGGGTCAATGTGGCAGGGGAAGGGACGGAATCAACTGTTTACAACGGGTGTGCAACTTGGCATAGGAAATTTCCGAATGGATGCCCGTCCCAATTTTTTGTTCAATGAAAACCTCGACTATCCTTTACATCCTCTCCAATCTCAGACCTTACTTTCGGATGAGATGATAATGTCTCCGTTTGCAGAACCCATGGTACGTGCTGATTTGCCACAGAGATTTGGAAATCGAAAAATGTATCAGTTTGATCCGGGTTTCTTTTCTGCCAGGATCGAATCCGATCAACTCGTTGTGGGAATATCCAGAACATCCATGTGGACCGGCCCCTCTTATGAAAACCCTCTGCTTCTTGGTAATCATGCGCCTGGATTTTGGCACTGGCATATCGGAACAGACCGACCGATAAAGACCGTGATTGGAGGGATTCAGGCTTGGTACTTTTGGGGTCATCTTGAAGATTCCGATTACTTTATCAAGGGAGTTGATGCCGACAGATATGTGAATGGACTCACCTTCGTTTGGCAACCACGATTTGCGAATGGGCTTGAGTTTGGATTCCATCGGGTTGGAATAGGAAAATGGGCAGGTACGGCGGGAGCCATGGAAACTTGGTTTGATGTGTTTCGTCCCAATCCGCGGGAGCCGGAAACGGAGGAGGAGTGGGAATCACCAAAGGATAATTTTTTTGCTAAATCCAGTCTCTCGATGCGTTATGCAGTACCTGGCGCAGGTTTCGAATTCTACGCAGAGTACGGAAGGAATGATTATCGAAGATCGCTACGCGAGTGGTTTTTAGAGCCCGAAATCAACCGTGCACATCTTTTTGGGTTTTTGAAGCGGTTCGAACCCCATCCACGACATTGGTTTACATTTCGAACTGAATTTGTCATGCTGGAAAACAATGCCATTGCCAGTACGTACCGCCCAACGCGTACCTGGTTCGAACACCCCTCCATCCATGGAGGTTTCACACACCAAGGACAGACTCTCGGATCCGCTCTTGGTCCGGGTGGCAGTACACAAATGGCGGTTTTACGATGGTACCATCCCTTTGGATTGATAGGGGTTCGTGGCGCCAGGGTGGTTCATAACAACGACCGGCTGGAAACCTACCGAGATTATTACATGTCAGAAGTTCTCGGAAGATGGGATCTCCATGCAAAAATTCACATGATTGAGATGCAATACGGACTCGAGGGACTCATCTTTTTGCCAGTTGCTGGAGTCGAACTGCAGTTTTCAATTACCAAAAGCAGAATCGAAAATATCTACAACCAGCGTGAAGTTGACATGGATAATCTGCATTCGGAAATTACTCTTCGATTTTCTCCGTCTGGCTGGTTGCGATAATGAGTATAGCACCAACATGGTTGTTCAATATTCGTAGAGCTATAACAAGCTCATTCGCAAAACAACAACTGGAAAGCAGTACAAATTGGTAGATGTCTATCGGAAAATAGCGGATGTATTGCCCAAAACAGACCGGTTGAAATGGGTGATGTTGGTGATAGGAATGACAGTCACTGCTTTGCTGGAGATGATTGGCATTTCTCTCATTCCTGTCTTCATCGGAGCACTAACGGCGATAGAATCCGGTCAATCGGACTCCTACTTTCTGCAAGCAACCGCGGCAATTGGGCTAACAGATACAAAACAACTTTTTTTGTTCGGTTCCGCCGGCCTGGTTTCCTTCTTTTTGATAAAAAATGCGTACATCCTTGCATATAACTATGCAGAGTCCAAGTACATTTGGAATCGCTACACCTATTTAGGAAACAAATTGCTAACGACCTATATCCGAGCACCCTTCACGTTTCACAGGGAAACACATTCCACAACTCTGCAAAAAAATATCTCAGAAGAGGCACGATACTTTATCGAAAATCTTCTCACGCCCTCCCTGCAGATCATGAGAAACTTCCTTGTTATCGGTGTGATTGGAGTTTTGCTTCTAATCGTAGAACCATTCATTACGCTAGGCTCCCTTCTTCTCATTGGTGGTACAGGATCTCTGATCTTGGTTTCTGTGAAGCGGAATATGACAGAACAGGGAGAACATGCACACTTTGCAAGGATGGCCATATTGAGGCGTTCCAAAGATCTGTTTTCGGGAATACGGGAGCTTAGAGTATTGCAGCGAACAACATTGTTTCGGGATGACACTGAGAAGCAGATTCGGAGATTCAGTCGTGCACAAACCTTTTTCATGACTGCGCAAAACGCGAACAAGCCACTCATTGAAACCCTTGCTGTTGCAGGAGTGACAGGGATCTCAATCTTTATGTGGTTTGAGGGGCGAACACTCGCAGAGATCGTTCCGGTTCTCTCCTTGTTTGGAATTGCGACGGTCCGTCTTCTTCCTGAAGTACGTCTGTTGATTGGGAATATGAATGCAGTGCGCTACTTTAAAAAAACTCTCATTCCCATTCACCGCGATTTGCATCTGTTTCCCGCCCCATCAAACCGTGAAACTCCTGTTACACCCGGATTCCAATCCATTGATGCAAACCTCAAACAAGAAACGTTTGCACATGAAGGCTTTGAGAACAGCCAACCCTCTTCAGTAAATGCTGGAATTTCGATTGATGTAGACAATATTTCATACAGATATCCCGATGGGGACCGTGCTGTACTTGAAAATTTGTCTTTTGCCCTGGAGAAAGGATCTTTTACGGGATTAGTTGGAACATCCGGAAGTGGGAAAAGCACGTTTGTGGATGTTTTGATGGGATTACTTGAACCGCAACAGGGAACGATTCGGCTGGATGGAATACCGTTGAAACGATGGCTTCGTGAACATCCCGGCGGTGTTGGTTATATCCCCCAGATGATCTTTCTTGCCGATGATACCATCCTACGCAACATAGCCCTTGGGATACCCGATCATGAAATCGATCACGATCGGATGAAAGAGTGCCTGTTTGATGCACAATTACATTCTTTCATACAGTCACTGCCCAAGGGGTTAGATACAATAATTGGCGAAGAGGGTGTTCGGTTGTCTGGCGGACAGCGCCAACGTCTTGGTATTGCACGGGCACTGTACCATAAACCCGCACTTATTGTGATGGATGAGGCTACCTCGGCACTAGATCCAGAGATGGAACTTGAACTACTGGACGCAATTGAAAATCTGAAAGGTCGATGCACGATGGTGATTATATCCCACAGGTCGTCGGGTCTCAAAAACTGCGATCAGATATTTACATTGAAAAATAGAAAGATTGAACGCCTCGACGTGAATAATCCTGCATCCGTAAGCCAGGAAGACAGGGTTTGAATCGAAGGGTTGCATCGTATGTGGCGTCAGGACGCCGAAAAGTAGAGGGATGGAGTCCAAAGTTGGCATTCATGCTAGTTGCGGAAGTGGCCGAAATCCAAAAAGCGCTGAACTGTTCCGGGCCTGTTTGTGAAATTGGAGTCCATCACGGGCAGCTGCTGATTTTGTTGCATCTTTGTACAAGCGGGAAGGAGAAAACGATCGGGTACGACCTGTTCGAGCCACAACAACCGTATCCCTATCCCTCCGGAAAAGGAAATAAAGACGTTGTTGAAGCCCATTTGCAGGCATTCGGCTGTGATCGCTCTCGCATCACTCTGCAAAAAACCAACTCGCTGGATCTTACACCGGAACAGATTGTTAGCGAATGCGGTGCGCATCCCCGGTTGTTCTCGATCGACGGAGGCCATACTACCGAGGTGGTATTCAATGACCTTACACTTGCCAAACAGTCGATTTCGTCACAAGGGGTGGTGATTTTGGACGATCTTTTTAGCGAGCCATTCCCGGAAGTCGGGGAGGGTTTTTACCAGTTTATGAGGGAAGAAGGCGGGTTATTTCCGTTCTTGATTGGTGGGAATAAAATTTTTCTGGCGCGAAGTGAGGCGGTAGCGGATCAGTATTTGAAGGCATTGTCAACGGATCGCCGCAGGTATGAGACTCGTGTTACCCGGTTTTGTGGCCGGCAAGTGATGGTGGTGCTGAAACCTTATTATCCGGTAAAGAATGCGCTGCGAAGATCTGCTTTTTGGCAGAATTTGCGAGGTACTTTAGCAGGCACGTTGGTTCGGAAGATGATGGGAAAATCCTAAGAGCCGATGAAATGCGATGAGATGCGGGAAACTTTGAATTCGTCTACGCCAATGAATTCGTCTTTACCATTGAACTCATATTCGCTGATAAATCCACCCAAACCTGACGGTGCGCCTCGGGTGACTGCTATTGTGGTTACACATAACGGTGCTGGCACCATCCAAACCTGTATCGAAAGCCTGCTTGGCTCGAGCATCAACCCGAAGAAAAAATCGAATCCTTCGGAGGCAGAAGCTGCCCGGCCACAACTGCGTATTTTGATTGTAGATAATGCATCAAACGACAAAACACCGTCGATTCTCGAGCGGTATGCATCGGCTGGGGATATCGATCTCATGCGGATGGAGGTTAATGTTGGGTTTGGTGCGGGGAACAATGCAGGGATTCGGCGAGCGCTCGAACAGGGTACGGATTACCTTTTTTTGCTGAATCAGGACGCATTTGTGGAGGTGGATACGATTGAGCAGTTAGTCGGGGTGATGGAAATGCATCCAAGTTTTGGCGTGCTTTCGCCACTACATTTGAATGGAGCTGCGGATGATTTGGAGTGGCATTTTGTGGAGTATGGGTTAAAGACAACGAAGGATGGTCGTAAATGGCTTGAAACGGAAGAGCCAAGGATATCGGGTGGGCGATGGATGCCGGGCGGGATGGGTGCGCAGCCAGAAATGGTAGACGGCAGGTTAACGCTGGTAGATAATACGCCAGTACCCGTCGAGTTTGTGAATGCCGCTGCCTGGATGGTGCGTCGATCTTGTTTTGAAGAAGCCGGTGGATTTCACCCGGCTTTTTTTATGTATTCGGAGGATGTTGAGTTTTTGCAACGCGTGCATTCGCTTGGTTTCGGTGTAGGTGTGGCGGTGGATTGCGCCGTTATTCACGACCGAAGAGAGAATGAGCGGAGGGAGCGACGTGGGGCAGGATTGAAAAATGATCCACTGCGTGTGCATAGGGGGGCTGTTTTGTCAGTAGCACTGCATCCAAGGTATACTAGCAAGGAGAAACGTTCTGCGATCCGTTCCAAGACGATCTGGTTTATGGCCCGATTGATTCGGCATGGGGAGTTCGGTACAGCGTACCGGGTGTGGGGTGCTACCAAAGAAGCACGTAACCTTATGCATAGCAATGTATTTGAAGATGCAAGACAAAGTTTGTTTTCGTGATGAAGTGTGATTACATTCTCGTGCATTTGTCATCTATTGATAAAATAATAGGATGAGCCTAGCTAGGTACTTGTAACAATTCCGACAGAAACAGATTTGAAAAGCGCAGTATTGCTGATTGTATACAACCGTCCTGAAAAAACAAGGCAGGTATTTGAGCAAATTAGGAGAGCAAGGCCATCCCGGCTTTATGTGGTTGCCGATGGCCCTCAGCCAAGTCGAGAAGAAGATTTGGAACGATGTCGTCAAGTTCGCAAGATTGTGGATGCGCCGGATTGGGATTGCCGGTTTGAACGATGGTTTCGGGAAGAGAATCGCGGCTGCGGTCCGTCTGTGAAAGAAGCGATTGATTGGTTCTTTTCGCAGGAAGAGGAGGGGATCATTCTGGAAGACGACACGGTGCCGGATCTCACGTTTTTTGACTTTTGTGATGAGATGCTGGATCGCTATCGCAACGATCGGCGTGTGGCATTCATCTCAGGATCCAATCATCAAGGCAAGGCATTTTCAAGTGATCGTGATACAGATTTAGAGGATTCATATTTTTTTGCACGAAACAAAACGACCTGGGGATGGGCAACATGGAGACGATCCTGGGATCGAATGGATTATGAGATGAAGTGGCTGAAATCGGCCAATTCGGATGCCATTATTCGGAATATGTCATTACTGGAGGAAACATCGAAATATTGGATGAATGCAGTGATGTCGATTCAGGAGAAAAACGTAAGTGCCTGGGATTGGCAATGGTATTTCTCAATTTCAGCAGAAGATCAGCTGGTGATCTATCCCAAGGCCAATTTGGTCTCAAATATCGGGTTTGGTGCTGACGCAACTCACACGACCGGCAGGCCTGAGGCAGGAGTTTCAGAGAGATTTTCACTAGATTTTCCGCTTCGTCACCCCACAGAAGTAGCCACAAATGACGATTGGGATCGTGTGTTTGAAGAGCGAAAGTTGCAGATCCGGTTTTGGGTGTTCAAAAAAAATATGCCTGTAAGGATTAAGCGTTTCATTCGAAAAAAACTGAGGGAAATTCGTTCGCAACGTTGATGTTCGTTTTCGGTACTAATTGACCCTTGCAAAGTTAGACCCAAGCACAACTTCCTACATCATAAAAAGTCTCTACCACAAATTGTATGATCGCGTACGCATCGCAATCAGGCATAGCCCAATGGTAACCCAAGTCCAAGGATGAGTCCGATCAACCCGACAAAAAAACGACTTTTGTTTTGTAATACCGGGATGCTAGATTTTCCGAACGGGGCGTTTCGGCGTAGTTACTCGCTTGCAGCGGAGTTGGCGGCGCAGGGGATGGAGGTTACGTTTTTGACGACGTTGCCAGTGCGAAGGGAACGAATGGGGTTGCAGGTGAGTGAGCGTCGTACTTTTCCTTATTATCGGGCGCGGAGGGATGGCATGAATGTGATTGCGGTGCATGGAATGATGCCCATGAAAATCCGGAAGTTTGGATATGATCCGCTGGCGGTGCTGTTGCGATGGATGTTTGCTGTGTGGTATCGGTTTGATATTGTGCATGGAGATGGGCATCGGCCTGCAGTAGTAATTCCTGCAATGACGCAGCGATGGTTGTATGGTGCATTGTACGTTTCTGAGTGGTGGGATTTATATGGGAAGGGCGGTTTTTTTGATACGAAGAGAAGGGCATGGAAATGGACGGTAGGGAGGTTGGATAATGTGCTGGAATCGTTGGTTGTAGGGGCGGCAGATCGGCTGATTGTGGTGTCGGAGGAGTTGAGGAGAAGGGCGGAGCAGTTGCGGGATGGCCGATCGTATCGGGGCTTAAGCTTGCAGGGTGTGAAAAAGCGCGGTGATATTTTGAAACTTTGGGGCGCAAGTGATGTGCGAGGAATTGATTATGAGCCAGATTCTTTGAAGCATCGATCTGAATTTGGGTTGCCGATGAATACCGTTATATTGATGNGGTCGGGGATGAGTTCCAGAGAGCTTTTGGCAAGTCGACCTCTTTTTGAGATGATGGAGGTTTTGAACCGGGAGGGAGGAAATGGTGACAGTGGGGCTCCATCTGTTATTTTTGTAAATATCGATTCAGGGCAAAGGAATATCTTGCAGGGTGATTTTGGTAGAGATAGGGTTGCAAATGGTGTTATAGGTGAGGTTGCAAGTGGGGTTACAGATTGGCGGACACCGTATACCCAAAATGGTGTCTTTAGAACCATTCCCTGTGTGCACTATTCTGAATATGGCAGGTTACTGTCCTGTGCAGATCTCTTTGTGATGATTCAGGATGATACTTTAAAAAACCGAAGCAGATGGCCTAATTGTGTGGGGGACTTTATGGCTGCAGGTCGCCCGATCATTGGCAATGCTATCGGTGAAATAGAATTGTTTTTTCGTGAATTCCCCCATACGTCCATCGTTGATCTCGAAAAGTTTGGGCAGTGGTTGGAATTTTATGACACTCCATATAGAAAAATGGACTTTTTGGAAGAATTTCGAGCATGGGTATTTCGTACTATGGCAAACAGTAAGCTGGGCAAGTCCGATCTCGTGAAAGTTGAAAGTTCGGAGAGCCCGGAGTATCCTGAAGGAAACGAATTGTTTCATTTGCGGGATCGAATTCGGGCATCATCCGTAGAGTATTTCAGTTGGCGGGTACGGGTTCGTGATTTGATCTTTTTGTACAAGCCATTGATTTGAACGGGAGAATAGAATTGTTAGAAAACTTCTCTCATATATCATTATCTTTGTTTTTTGTTTTTGCTCGCACTCTAGCTCGGACATCATTCAATAAAACAGATCAATATCATGCAAAATAGAATTAATAAAATGAATTACATGAAAAAGGTATTTCTATTACTATTCCTGCCTTGTGCACTATTTGCACTAGTGCCTCAAATCGCCAGTGCTCAATTACTTGGGTCGATGAACCCTGCAAGCATGCAAATTGACAATCTGACGGATGAACAAGTATCGGAAATCAATGAGCGGATCCAAAGTCAGGGATTGAGCATAGATGAAGCCCTGGAATTGGCACGTGCCCAGGGATTGCCTGCAGCCGAAATTACTAAATTACGAATGCGTTTGGCAGTTGCCGGCACTTCTGCAGGGGGTGCTACATTAGAAACTTCAGGTACTGAGATTCCACTCATTGAGATTGAAGATACGGTAGAGGAGATACCGACACTGGATGAGTTACCATCTGCACCTGCTGAAGCCCGAGTATCAAATTTAACAGAGACCCGTGAAGTACTGGAAATAACTGACGACAGCCGGGTATATGGGCACTCAATATTCACAGATCAGACAATCGATTTCTTTACGACAACGGATGGGGCTCGTGCTCCGGATTGGTATGTGCTTGGTTCTAATGATCAGATACGCATTACCATTTTTGGAGTGTCACAAGCGGATTTGATGATGGAGGTATCCGACGACGGATATATACAGCCTACAGGGATGCCTCGCATTTTCCTAAAGGGTTTAACCATTCATGAGGCCGAAAGTCTTCTTCGAGATCGGTTATCGGATTTTTATACCTTTAAGAATGAAGAATTTTCTTTGACGATCAAAGCTGCTCGTACAATTACCATCAATATTTTTGGAGAGGTTCGGGCTCGCGGAAGTTTTACTATCTCTGCGTTGAATACTGCATTGAATGCATTGAGTGTTGTTGGCGGTCCAACGGAAATTGGTTCTGTTCGTTCGATTCAGTTGATTCGAGGTCAGGAACGTAAAGAGATTGACTTGTATGAATTTATGAATGACCCTTCTGTACAAACGGAATATGATCTGCGTCATAATGATATTTTGTTCGTGCCGGTGGCAACAAAAGTAGTATCACTAGAAGGTGCAGTTAAGCGACCCATGAGGTACGAGCTAAAGGATGGTGAAGGTGTGTTCGATCTTTTGGAGTATGCAGGTGGAATAAACTTCAATACGGTGCCTAATTTTCTTCAAATACAGCGTATTGAAGATGGTGAGCCTAGACTGATGGAATATGATCTTTCAGACATTCTAAGTCAGAAGCAAAACTTGGTATTACAAGATGGGGATATCATACGAATTCGCCAGATTTCGAAAACACTAGAAAAATTTGTGGAGGTTAGCGGTGCTGTGTACTACCCCGGTGTGTATGATCTAAATGAAAACAGGAGGTTGAGCGAGTTGCTTCTCAAGGCGGAACTACTTCCAGAAGCTGTTCAGGAAAAGGTAATTATTCAAAGAACAAAACTTGATGGATCAGTCATGAATATCTCTGTATCGCCAGTACAATTGACTCAAAGTGGTGAGGATTTTTTGCTGGAGCCGCAAGATCTAATTCAGGTTTTTAATCAAGAACAATATAGTGATGTAGATAATGTAGAAATTGCTGGAAGTGTACGATCACCGATAACTATTCCGTTGGAATTCGGAGATCGTTTGCGGTTGGCGGATGCAATTTTTTTAGCAGAGGGATTGCAGCCAACAGCAGCCAGTGATGCATTTGTCTTCCGCCGTGAGCTATTTAATCCAGAGATCATGGAGCACATTCGTGTAGATGTAACCCGCGATGCAGATTTTGAACTTCAAGCTGGAGATCGNCTGGTGGTCTACGATCAATCGAATTACACAAATATGGGTGAATTATCTGTAATTGGTGCAATTGGNAACCCGGTAAATGTAGTTTTTGATCCATCTTTAACAATTACAGACCTACTCTGGATGGCTGGAGGGGTAACACCAAACGCTGCNTTGAATAGGGTGGATCTATTTCGATTNGATATTTCATATGTGAATGGAACCAGTTATAGTGTGATCACTCTAGAAATTGATGATTCACTGAATGTAGTTCGTGCACCTTCAAATTTCCAGTTGCAACCTTATGACCGGATTATTGTTCGTTTGTTGCCGGAGTTCAATCCGAATGCAGATATCCAAATAGAGGGTCAAGTACGATATCCGGGTAACTATCCATTGGAGAGCCAAAAAGTTAGACTTAGTGATATTATTTATGATGCTGGTGGTTTGACCAACACAGCTGATCCTGGAAATGCCATCATATTTCGATCATACAACAACATAGGACCGATTGCGGTAGATTTGGAGAAAGCCATGTCTTCCGCTACAGGAAGCAATCGTCATGACCCGGTATTGTTCGATAATGATATTATCACCATCCCTAAACTCCAGAACACCGTAACGATCCGAATAGATGGTACTCGAGTTGGGGATTTAAGTTCCTTTGGTGTAGTTGATACTGATACTGAAATCGGCGGTAATCGTGAAATTAATGTTATCTATAAGGGTGGCCGCTCCGCACGATGGTACATTCAGAATTTTGCCGGTGGATTTGCCGATGATGCCGATAAATGGAGCGTAACCGTTACCAAAGCCAATGGCGAGGTAATGGGAAC
>JGI10211J34971_10003374_pt1 | contig 12812 bp, 33 predicted proteins | sample Etolagsediment_FD_34971 | JGI IMG/M metagenome (IMG submission 34971) | reverse complement strand
AATAAATGGGGACCAATTAGATAAATCAATTTAAGAACTGTCACAAGACCCCTTGACTAGGGGTCTTTTTTTGTCTATAATTGCTTTGTTGCTTTTGAGATGAGGTTCTACGAGCTTTATGAAGACTAAGATCATTACAGTTCAACCAATTAGTAGTAAAGCAAAGAATAGATTTTATAACTTGATGGATCAACTACATTCGTGTAGAGTAGAGAAGGAAGATCAAGAGAAGATGTTTCTTGCTTCTATTTCTGGGAGGTATCACTTCTGGATGTCCAAAGAAAATGATCCTAACTGGAGTTTGATTAAATGACCTTAAGTTACAGAAAGACATGGGAAGTGATGAATGATCTAGAAGAATCATTTAATCGCATTGCTACCTTTGAAAATCTTATTGAAGATTTGAATGATGCAGTAAATAATGGTGATCAACAGTCTATTGTTGACATTACTGCTGCTATGACTGCATTTATTCCTGTTTATATTAAACAGTATGATAAAGCATCTAAAAGAGCATGGAACAACACAGTTAGTGAAGTTGCTAAGGTAGATAATCCTTACAAAACTTCAAGAAGTGTTGATGTTCAATATGAGGATATTGTTAAATATGTGGAAACTGAAACAATTGGAAACTATGTCGCTAGATCCAAAGAAACAACTGAAGATTCAGGAAATGGAATCAATGAGGAGGGCAGTTGAAGACGCAGATATAAGATCCATTCATCCTGAAAAGTTGGAAGAATGGGCAGAATATCTTGTCAGAAAACTAAAAAAGCAGTATAGTAAAGGAGTAATTACTGGATCTGATGAAGTACCTTTATCTAATTGATCATTTTGTTCCATTTCCAGAAAGTGAATATGGTGGATTATGGAATGTCATTGCTGACAATGATGAACAATGTTTTGATATTATTGTTTGTGAAGATGAAGAACTAAATATAGGTTGTTATGGTAAATTGAGAGAGAACATCAAAAAAGCATCAAAATTTGCCATTCAAGACCAAAGCGAAAATAGTAGAGTAGTATCGTCCTTTCTAACATAAAAATATGTCTCAACCTAGACAAAAAAGTCCATCTGATCCACTTTATGATCCTAATGACAAGTACAATGAGTATAAGGTAGACTTTCATGCTAATGAAGAACATGCAGAAGATGAGTGGGATTCAGAGCATGATGGTAAGATTGCTGATTGGCATGAAAGACATAGGGACAAGGAGTTAGATAAGTTCTGTGATAATCATCCAGGTTCACCTATGTGTAAAGTATTTGATGTATGACTGAAAAAGAAAAGGCAGCACTAGGACTTATGATTGAGAGCGTACATAAACCTGATAGTAAACTCAGGGGTTGTGCGCACAATCAAGAATGTTACAATGAATTGATGGGTTGGCGTCAAAAAATCCTTGACCTTCTTTATAGTTATGAAAATGACGATTGATCTTCCACATTCTGCACCTGAAGGTTATGAATATTGGACTGATGATTTCAATTCAAAATTTGTCAGGGTGTGGATAAAAAATAAAAAATATTTCACATATTGTGAAGGGCAACCAAGCAGTGTTTGGGGATTTATTGAAAAGAAAACTGGTAATATTCATTCACCAATCAATCATAAAAAAGTAGGGAAGGTAGTAGATGTTACGTTGACTTCCCCATATTCTGCTATGATATTACAGTTAAATCCATTAATGTCAGCTTTCCAATGAGTTTAGATCATAAATCAATATCACTCAACAAACCATCAAAAGCATTTGAGTTTGAGAAACANTCCAGAGCAATTGATGAGATTGATGATATTAATGTTGTAAAAGACTTATTGAAGTGTTATATCAAACTCTATCTTAAACAACAAGAAACCATTGCAATTATTGGAGCACCTACAGATATCAATGGAAACACGTAAAGATAGAATGGCACATGAATATNTTCCATCACTTCATGATTATGTAATTTGGCATCATCATAATCATACTCATCAAGGATGGGTATATTTTAAAGATGAAGAATATATTTCCATTGAACTTGGTGTCAAAGATAAACCAATTTGTGATTTGACTGCTCATCACTTACATAGAAAAAATCACATCTTAATGATCTGTCAGAAATGGAATTGGCATGAGTTAGAATTTGTCAAAAAAAGAAAAAACTTCTGGGATTGTACTTAAACTCTTAAAATAACAGATAATTAAGTGGGGCTTTATAAATAAACACTATATGTGGACAGTTATCTTACTGTCCATTTGCTCTTGACTAAACTCACCTCATGATCTAAGATTAAAAAGTAGTTCAGGAGTCCACCATGCCTTCTTTCACACTTGCACAAAAGCAGCGTTATCGTATTACCCTTGATCTTGATGTATTGAGTGATTTTAATCCACATGAAATTGACTGGGCAAAATTGCTTGACATTCAAGGTAGTGAATCAGTGGACACCTATGTGGAGGATTTGAGTTTGCCTACTGAGTGGCACTAAATTTTCCAGGCATAGCATATGTGTGGTCTAAATAACCATATAGAGTTGTAGATCACACATGGCTTTTTATATTAAAAAACCTCACATTTTAGACAGCAACAAGGATGTATATTATGAAGGTAATCGTCAATGGTCAGATAGTTCTTTGAATAAAAAGAATTACGTTGATGCAGATGCTGCTAATGCTGAGATGATCAATAATGATGGTACTAATGGTGGTTGGACTGGAGCACAGGTACTGTCAGAATGAAAACATTTAATCAATTTACTGAATCCATTCTTGAAGTTTATGACCCTGAGATACAAGGTCGTAGTCAAATAAGAAAGACAGGTGCTGGCGGCAGAATTGGTTCTGACAGAAAGAAAACTGAACCTGAAAAGCGCAGGATGAAGGCAGCAGGTGGTGGTAAAATGGTGCCTGCTAAAGATTATAAACCAAGAAAAGATATTGGTCAGCAAAGGCAACAATCTGATAGAGTTCAAGCACCTACAAAAGAAAGAGGTAGTGCTGAAGTAAAACAATCATATGCAGATAAAGTAAAAGCAGAAAGGAAAAAAGCAGCACAAGCAAGAATTGCAGCAAGAAAATCTGGTGGAGAAGTAAAGAAAGATACCACATCTTCAAAAGATGCTGAAAAACAAGCATCTAAACTTCTGACAAAGAAAACTACAAAAACTGTCTCTCCTAACTATAAACCACAAAAAGCAAGTGGTTATACAAGACAAGAGAGAATGAAGATTCATAGAAAGGGTGAAACTGCTCTTCGTGGTATCATGAAAGATCAGGAAACTGCCAAGTATAAAAAAGAAACTGGTCAGAATCCTGATGCTAAAGGAAGAACCAAGATTATGGGTAGGGTTCACAAAAGAATGAGTGAATCATATGATGATCCTGAACATTTTACCACTTATGGTTCTGGTTCTGAACCATCATCAGGCATTGTTGGTGGAACAACTGCTAAATTTACCAAGAGACCTAGCACTGGACTTGCTAAAAGAGCAATGGACAGTATAAGAAATGCTGGTAAAAATACAATAGGTTCTAAACAGAAACCAAGAGATACAACATACAGGGGAAAGGGTGTTGGAAGAGTAGAAGTTACTGGTACTAAAGATAAAGTTAGAGACAAAGTTAAATCTGCTGTTAAAACTGCTGCTCAAAAAAGATTGGTAGGATCTGAACCAAAAACAAAACAAAAATCTAATCTTCTAAAGAGTAAAACAAGACCACAGATTAGTGGTTCAGCACAGCAAAGTGGTGTTAGTTCTATTAAAAAGAGACCAGAATCTATACCTGTATCATCAGGAATCAAACCTGTAAAGGTTAGAGTGATAGATGATAGAAAGTTAGGTGGATCTAAACAGAAAGCACTACCTGCAGGCAAATAATGTTAGTTACCTCTAAAGTGTATCTGTAGTGTAAGCACACAACTTTGCTACAATGGCAACCAGATCACGTATTGGCATTGAATTAAATGACAAATCTATTCTTTCTGCTTATCATCATTGGGATGGTTATCCTTCTTGGTTGGGTAGGATTCTTAAAACGCACTACAATACGAAGGAGAAAGTATCCGAACTGATTGATGGTGGAGATATGAGTACATGCCTGGATGATAACAAAAATCCTGAGTATTACTCTGCTCGTGGTGAGGATTGTCCTCCTCGTTATGATGAAACCCTGAAAGATTATCTGTCTGATGGTGAAGAATATGCTTATATCTTTACCAGTGCAGGTTGGATCTGCTATGACATGAATGAATTTAATGACAAAGATCCTGAAATTGTTGAAATCCCTAAAGGAGCACTTGCTTGTTGATAATGTTAGTTACCTCTAAAGTGACCCTCTAGTGTAAGCACACACAACAATGTCTAAACTAACAGACTCACAACTGGATAGTATCATTGATTCACTTCAAGATACCATAAATGTTCTAAACAAAGTGGATTATGAATGTGATAACATGAATCCAAAGAACATTGAAAAAACTGCACCTTATGCTATTGGTTATTCCAAAGCAAGTGTGCTTGAACTTTTGAATACCATCACAGCAATTAACAACAACAACTGATTTTATCATGAACAACTCTTCACTTATCACCAAAGAACTTCAAGAACTCAAGAAGACTTGGAGGAATCAGAACTTTACTTACACTAAAGAACAGAAAGAACGTTATGCTGAATTGACTGAACTTCGTAAGGCATTTATTGAGTTCTGGAAAGAAGAGGGTCGTGTGTGGGTTGGACCTTCAAATGCTGGTAAGAAGAATGAAGAAGAAAAGGAGAACAACTGATGTATTTTAATTGTCAAGGTTATTGGCGAGATGATAGGGGTATTAAACATGATTTTGAGATTGAATCTGATAGAGCAGAGCGTAGATTTATCAAAGAACTTGTAGAGGCAAGATTTCCTGCTAAAAGTGTTCAAGTTAATCTTGTTCAGAGAAAGTCACTATGAAAATAGTGTTAGTTACACTTGCAGTAATAGGATTTGGTATGTTATACTTTATCCTATGGAAGCACATAATTTGTAACAACATTGGTGATAATTTGGTGTGTGATATTGTTAGTTACCTCTAAACTGTTCCTATAGTATAAGCAAACACTAAATTGATTACTCTTCGTCCCCATCAGCAGACTGCAATCAACACTCTGCGCACTCATTCTCTTGGTCAGGTTATTGTTCCCACTGGTGGTGGTAAGACTCTGATTCAAATCAAAGATGCAATGTATCGCTTTGAGGTGAAACAACCCAGAACTATTGTTGTTGTAGCACCCAGATTGCTGCTTGCTAATCAACTTTGTGCAGATTTTCTTGAGCACATTGATAATGCCAATGTGATTCATGTTCACAGTGGTGATACCAAACATTTCAACACAACTAAACCACATGAGATCAAACTTGCTGTGGATATGTGTAAAACTGTTGGTGTTCATAGTATTATCTTCACCACATATCATTCCCTACATCGTATTGTAGAGTCTGGTATTGATGTGGACACTGTATACTTTGATGAGGCACATAACAGTGTTCAGCGTCACTTTTATGGTCCCACTGAGGCACTCTCTAAGAAAGCAGATCGTGCTTTCTTCTTCACTGCTACACGCAAATGTTCTGCTGTTGCACATAAACCAGGTATGAACTGGGTTGAAACTTATGGTGAGGTGATTGCTAGGGTTTCTGCACCTGAACTTGTTCAGAATGGTTACATCCTGCCACCTAAAGTCAAGGTGATTGAGATGGACAAACACCCTGTAAAAGCATGTACTCCATTGATTGATGCGCAGAATGTTCTGGCATCCATTGATGATATGGGACTGAAAAAGATCCTGGTATGTGTCAAGACTGCCAAGCAGTTGACTACACTTTTCCAGACAGACTTTGCCTATGAACTTACTCAAAGGGGTTATTCTTATTTGTATATCACTGCCAAGACTGGTGCTGTGATTGATGGCAAGAAAGTGCGCAGGGATGTGTTCTTCAAGACTCTGAATGATTGGGGTAAAGATCCTAACAAAAAGTTTGTGGTTCTTCATCGCTCCATTCTGTCTGAAGGTATCAATGTTTCTGAACTTGAAGGTGTTGTCTTCATGCGCAACATGGATGCTATTGAGATGACTCAAACTATTGGCAGGGTGATTAGGATTGGACAAAAGACCAAGACCTATGGTATGCTTTGTGTGCCTGTTTATTCCAATGTTGGTGTATCCACCCAGCGCAGTTTGCAGAGGGTTGTTGACATTGTGTTTGAGCAAGGTGAGATGTTGGATTCTGTTGTTAAGAGGTAATATGAGTGTCAAAATGCAACCAACTAATTCACATATTCTTCACCCTAATCCTGGTCCACTTTCTTTCACTGTAGGTGATTGGAATGATGCAGAAACATTCTATGCTGCTGTTCCAATCAATGAAAATAAACTTGCTATTGTTCATCAAGCAAATGTAATTAAGACATGCAGAACCACACAATCTGCCATGAGATATATTGAGAAGCATCAAAAGAGAAGGAAATAAAGTTAGTTACCTCTAAACTGTCCCTATAGTATGACGCAGACTAAAATGACTCAGACACACATTTCGCATCCTGAAGATTGCATTTTGACTGGTGACTTGAGTGCTATTGAGGCACTCTATTGTAAGGATAGTCAGATCTCTATGAAAATGGATGGCATGTCCTTAGTTTGGGGCACCAATCCTGACAATGGTGAGTTTTTTGTTTGCACTAAAGCGGCATTTAACAAGAAGAAAGATCGTAAGTGTTATAATCATGATGATCTTTACACACACTTTGGTCATCAAATGGAAGTGTTTGACATTCTGTCGCACTGCCTGAAATATCTTCCCAGAACTGAGAACATTTACTGGGGTGATTGGTTGGGGTTTGGTCGTACTCATGTAGTGCAACAAAACACCCTTACGTATGTTTTTGCTGAGAAACCTGAGCAGAAACTTATCATTGCACCTCACACCAAAGTAACAGTTACTGGTGCATTTTGTGATGCAGAGTGTGAACCACTGACTGAAATCTTTGATGATACTGCTATCATCAAGTGGGTGCAACCTTCTGTGGATCGTGTTCCTCCCACTGAATTTGACGTCACTGATATTGACACAAGCAAGGTACAGTTTATGACTCCCTCAGAGGCATCTGTAGCAGTCAGGAACATCAATGAATTGATTCGTGAGGGTATAGAGTTGACTGATGCTGTATTACTTGATGTGCTTGGTTGTGTCTATCTCACAAATCTGTATCAGATGGTAATTGAAATGAAGCAAGATGTAATGGATAGTTTTATCGTCAATGATGCACCAATGTCCTTCATTTTTGAAAATGTAGAGGTCAATGGTGAGGGGTTTGTTATTAAGAATGAGTATGGAACATTCAAACTGGTTGAACGTCCAATCTTTGCCTACGCTAACTTCAACGCAGGTAAATTTGCTAAGAATTAAAGTTAGTTACCTCTAAAGTGTCCCTATAGTGTAAGCACTCAACTCATCATGACGATCACTCAAACTAAATCCGAATTCCTGACTGAATCACTCATTGAAGTTCTTAACAACCGTGAGAAGGTTAATGCTCTTGAATCTTCAAGATGCACTTATACCAACTTTGAGTATGAAGTAGGTCGTAAGTATATCAAAGTGTGGTCTTATTTGATTTCTGAGGGTGAGCGTCTGCGTGGACGTTCTTGTTACTTGTTTGTTGATAAAGAGAACGGAAATGTATTCAAACCTGCATCATATAAAGCACCTGCAAAGGGAGTGAGATTTCAGATTGAAGAGTTAGCAGATAACCCTGATATTTGTGATGCTTTTGGGAGCTTTCTTTACATTAAGTAATAAATAGGAGTTAAAGGACATGCAAGTTCTAGTGACTGAGAATCAAAAAATTATTGAAGTTCCTGACGGAGCAGAATTGATCGACGATGTATTTTATGTGTGGAAAACTAGGTTTGGATTGTTTTCCACAATGACCAAAGATGGTAGGAAGATGCTCACTGGAGGCACCAAAGATGCAGCAGTCACAATGACACAATGGCATCTAAAGTGTGAGCAGGATGGTACACTTGAGCAGCATACACGTGTGATTGGTAGTGCTATTGTGGGTGGTAAATTGTAAGAGATATTGTTAGTTACCTCTAAAGTGTTCCTATAGTGTAAGCACACAATCAAAACACACAATGAGTCCTAACTTCATCGAAACCAAAAATGTTATGACCTTGAAAGAGGGAATTGCACTGGTTGAATCCAAAGGTTATACTTATCAAGGTATCAATAGCGATTACAATCACTGCTATTATTTGCAGTTTCGTTCTCCTTGGGGAACAATCCAACTTCTCAGCAAGTGGGACATTGAAAACGATAATTTCTGAATAGTAACTGAAGCCTCTAAAGTGTTCCTATAGTGTAAGCACACATCAATTTTAATCTATGACGCACACTATCACAGACAAAAAAGTAATTATCAATGGTATGGAACATGTTGTTACTGCTGTTGATGGATTGGACAGAATTGATATTAACAACAGACTACATGATCTGAATGAACAGATAAGCAAACTACAAATTAAGATAATTGGTTTGCAAGAAGTTCAATCAATGTATGTTCAAATGCGCGACATGATTGATCATCAGTGTGAGATGCGTGAACGTGCAGAATCTGCTGATCAGTTGTTCAACGATATGTTTGGAGGTTGACGACAATGCAATTCCAAGTCACACAAATCGAATTTGATTTTGATGATGAATTTGGACCTTATCCTGAAGAAGAGAAACAAGGTGTAATCAATCAAACGATGACAACAATTTGGTATGCAGTTGATGAGGACGATCTCATTGAAGAGATTACATGTGCAACAGGTTGGTGTGTCAAATCCATCGATTATCGTCACATTCTTGACTGAAATTCATGATCACATCCAAGAAACAAATGCTCAAGGTGATTGCAACTTGTGCTCAGGCAGATACTCTCACCCGTGAAGAAAAGTTTCAAGTTTTCTGTCGAGTATGTGATAACATGCTCAAGCAAGGTAGAATTAGCAAAGTAAATCATAATAGGTGGACGAATATCTGGTGATTATTGTTAGTTACCTCTAAAGTGTCCCTATAGTGTAAGCACACAATCAAAACACAATTATGATCACTCTCAAAGAAGCACTCTCACAACTGAATCAATTTGTAGAGGATACACATGCTGACCTTGATTTAGCGTATGATTGGGTTGCTGAGATGACTGGAATTGATCGTATTTGTGATGATAAAGAATTGTGGAATGAGTTCTACACTGCTTATGGGATTGCTGCTGATAATGCAATGGTAGCAAATCGTTATTCTTATGAAAATCTTTGATCTAATTTCATGAAAACCACTACAGAAACTAACAAAATGACCATCACAGAACGCAATCAAAAGTTATATGATCTTCGTGAGAAATTAAACAAAGCACGAACAGAAATGGCATGGATTGAGTTAGAAATCATGGCAGTGCGTCAAGAATACAAAGATGCACAGATGGGTGATCTTTTTGAAGAAATGTTTGGAGGTTGATTAACATCATGCAAGAGACTAAGTTTATTCTTCATGGTCAATTTCATCGTGCTAATGGTTGGGTGATGAAAGACAGTTTGAGTTACATTAAGGAGACAGAAAAAGAAGCAATTCTTACATGTAACCGCCTCAATCCTAACTTTGAAATTCTTTCTATCACCGTCGAAAACTGATGAACAAACTTGAAATGTTGACCCAACGTGAACAACTCATGGAGGACATTGATTGTATCATCGAATCAAACTTTGGTGAGGTTGAATACAAAGATGATGTAATCCGTCAACTTTGTGATGCAGTCTGCAAAAACTTTCCTTCAAACTGATGAACTACACTCTTCAACAACTTCAAGACCATATTACCAAGATGATTGAATTGCAGGGTGAGAATGCACCTTGTGCGGCATGGATTTACACTGCTGAGGATTGTATGATTCGTGATGAAAATGAAGAACCGACTTATCCTTGTGACAAACATCCTGAACTTGCAGAAAGAATCTTCAATGAAGTTGGCAACGTTGATCACATCTATACCGTGATTCAAGAATGTGTATACGACATGACTGAGGAGCAATTTATGTTACTTCAACAGGAATTAGTTTGATGACGTTGTTAGTTACCTCTAAAGTGTTCCTATAGTGTAAGCACTGATTCAAACCATGATTGACTACACGCAGATCAAAGAACAACTGGGCACTGTTGTTGTTGACAATCACAACAATGAGTATGTTGTTTACGACTTTAAGATTGGATGCAGTGCATATCAACTTTGGGATAAAAAGGAACAAGCATTTTATTATACTGATTACAATGCTTTCAACACTTTCTATCAACAAATCTCTGGTTGATATTGTTAGTTACCTCTAAAGTGTCCCTATAGTGTAAGCACTTCAATCCATGAAATCTTATCCACTTGGTATTGACAATCCCATCAAAGTTAAAGCAGTATGGGGTTCACATAAGTGGGCAATCTATTGGGCAGATGATATGACCAAGATTGCTACATTCTCCGATCAATTCACTGCTTATCAGGCAAGATCTTTTATCCTTGAATCATTATGACACACAAAAATCCTTATGTTCAGAATCTCATTGAAATGGGATATGATGAAACTGACGTTCAAGTTGCATCAACAATGTTTCAGAAAAAAGAGTTTCCTCTGACAATGTATGGTAGAACATACAACACTGAAGAGGAATATCTTTCTGCAATTCACGACTTTATGAATGGAATGTAGGAGTTTCCATTCTTACTTTGAAATTCTTTCTATCACCATCGAAAACTAATGATGAACACTTTTCCTCTTGACGACCAACTGGTGATGATAATTGATCGCTTGAATAGTGCGGTCAATGTTTGTTATGAAGCACCAGAAATTGAAGATCAGGGTTATGCTTATGCAACAGGATATTCACGATCTGCGATGACTGATGTGGCAAATGATTTGAGCAAAATTGTAGAACAAATGCGAGAGGAGGTGAATTGATCGTAATGCGTAAGATTGAACGACAAATGAACGCTGCCATTTCTAACAATCAGAACTGGCAATCTGGTAATACTGCTGTTATTTGTGATGATAATGGCGTTTCCCGTGTTTATCTTCACGGTAACAAAATTGCTGAAATTGGCAATGATTATGTGCAAATCTTCGATGGTGGTTATCAGTCTAATACTACCAAATCCCGTCTCAATGCTATCTTAAAAGCACATGCTATTGATGGGGAATGTGTGTATCAAAAGAACTTTCAATGGTATGTTGATAAGTTCATTGGACAGGCAGGAACTTCAAAGGTTTATAATACTTTTGAGTTCAATGGTGAGTTTATGTTTGCGTGATTATGATTACATCTATCTGATACAAACCCTTGACTATGTGTTACGCATAGACTATAATTATGTGTAACACATGTTCTCTGGTTACTGATGCCTTTCTCTTCTAAGTATCCAACTTTAGGTAAAACTAAGATTATGAGATTGCCTCTGAGTTGTGAACATCATCTCCACTATATTGTTGATGAGTATGAACGCATTGCCCAGACAAAAGGGATTGACTTTCTTGATCAAATGCAACAGAGATTGGAGGACAGTTTGAGTAACATAGGCACCTAACACTACATCTATGTGACGACACATATGTGTACCACATAGATGTATGTGTAACACATAAAAAACACTCTATGTGTAACACATGAGAACCCCTGTATTTGTAACACATAAGGGGCATATGTAACACATGATTTGTATGTGTAACACATAGAAATTAAGGTCTCATTAAATGTAACTATCTCTTGTAATCTAAGCGTGCAGTCTATCATCAACTCCCAGTAATGTCAACCCTTCTCAGACACTCTCAGAACCTGCACATTGCCCCTTTACAGTATCACAAATGCCTGCTATATTATAAGAGTGAAAGATATAGATAAGACCCTATGATTAACAGTCCTTGGATGACTCTAAAAGCATCACACATCACAGTCCTATGCGTAACACATGGTTTTTCTATGTGTAACACATGGTTTTTCTATGTGTAACACATGATTTCTATGTGTAACACATATGTGTAACACATAAGTTCTATGCGTAACACATGATTTCTATGTGTAACACATAAGGGCATACATTTCACACTATCTAACACTAACTGTTTCATGATGACACGTACACTTGCTCTGGATCTGTTGTCTCAAGGTAACACTGGATCTGAGATTCTTGAGATTCTGGATGTTATTCAGAAGGACGCAGATTACAGTGTGAATGTTGTAGAGAATTCCAATAGTATTACACTGGAGTTCTGAACACCCTCTGAGAGGTGTCTGTGTGCCCCTGTAACACTATCTTAGGGGGTATTACTGTTAGTTACCTTTAAAGTGTCTCTATAGTGTAAGCATGACTCAAACCTCTATGACAACCACATTTCAGACTAATCTCACCGACCAAACTTACAACGGTTGGACCAATTATGAGACCTGGAATGTTGCACTTTGGATTGGTAATGACGAGGGTCTTTATCACTTAGCACGCGAGGCAAAGGATTATCGTACCTTTGTTGATTGTCTGGAAGCATGTTCTTTCAACGATCTAGTTACGGAAGACGGTGTTGCCTACCGTGACCCCAAAGTTAACATCATTGAGATGGACCAAATGATCGACGAACTCTGATACATAGCGGGGCACGGTGATTGACACTTTGCCCCATATGTGTTAGACTTACAATGTTGTGAATTTGACAGTGTTTATGGGGGTTTGCGTTAATGCCCTGAAGGGCGTAGTAAACCCTAAGAACCCTAAGGTG
>JGI10211J34971_10003373_pt1 | contig 12813 bp, 9 predicted proteins | sample Etolagsediment_FD_34971 | JGI IMG/M metagenome (IMG submission 34971) | reverse complement strand
TTTCTCCTTTCTTTTAGGTTTTTTTGGGAAACCCTTATTTAAAGGAAAAGCGCCTTTTTTTCTAACACTTTATAAATTTACACAAGATATTTTACACTACCTTTATGGTTTCCTAAACCCAGGTGATAATGTCATTATTTCATCAATGGAGCACAACTCGGTTATGCGACCCTTAAAACATCTGGAGGAAAGCTCTGTTATCACCGTGACAATAGCTCCCTGTGACAATAAAGGATTTTTGAATATTGATGCGTTGCAAAAACTTATTCAAAAAAATACTGCTTTGATGGTTTTAAACCACGCATCAAATGTTTGTGGAACCATTCAGGATGTAAGGGCCGTCAAAGAGGCCATAGGTGACATTCCGATGTTGGTTGATGCTGCCCAGACAGCTGGTTGTTACCCGATCGATGTTACAGCTGACGGTATCGATTTTCTGGCTTTCACCGGGCACAAAGGGCTTTTAGGGCCTCAGGGGACCGGAGGTCTTTATATCCGAGAGGGTCTCGCAGTACGCCCGTTGAAACGGGGAGGCACAGGCAGCATTTCTGAAAAGGTCGAACAACCAGATTTTTTACCGGATGCCCTTGAGAGTGGGACCCAAAACAACGCTGGTATCGCTGGACTCGGTGCAGGGGTTGATTTCATCCTAAAAGAGGGGGTAGACACAATAAAAAAGCATGAGGAGTCCCTTACCTCAGCGATGCTCAAGGAATTGTACGACGTGCCTGGCCTCACAATTTATGGACCACTTAAGGCTGAGCGCCAAACGGCAACCGTATCTGTCACATTTGATTCTATTTTACCTACCGGATCTGATCATGCATTTAGTGGTTGTGGATCAATTAATTTGGCATGGATGGAGGAAGGCATTCCTGTAACCGATGTCGGCACTATCCTTGATATGGAATATGACATCTTTGTGAGGGTAGGTTTGCATTGCGCTCCTTTGGCGCACAAAACCCTTGGTACCTATCCTGAAGGTACAGTTCGGTTTAGCATGGGGTATTTCAATACCTTACAGGATATCAAATATGTCACGAAAATAATCAGAAAGATTGCTGAAAAATAAACCTCACCATTATCAGAGGCATAATAACTACCGTCGTTCCTTATTTTTCATTAAGGCTGACAGGACCTTCTCAGGCGTTATGGGAAGATCTCTTATCCTAATTCCGATAGCATCGTACACAGCGTTGGCAATGGCTGGAGCAGTTGGAACAAGTCCGGGCTCTCCAATTCCCTTGGCTCCAAAGGGCCCACCTTCATCTCCTGGCTCAATCACAATCGGCTCAACAGGAACAATATCCTTGGCAGTAAGCATCTTATAATCACGAAAATTGGGATTCATAACCCTTCCTTTTTCCAGCTTTATCTCCTCTGTAAGGGCATACCCTGTTCCGATATAGGCAGCACCATAGATTTGACCTTTTACAAGGGTCGGGTTTATTGCCTTTCCCACATCGTGAGCAGCAAAAAGATTGAGAATTTTTACCTTCCCAGTTTTTTCATCCACCTCTACCTCAACACCAGTCGTTCCAAAAGCATACGTGAGTGAAAGGTTTCCTTTCATTTCTCTATCCAGCATCTCTGTTGGTGGATCATAAAATGACTCAGCTACCACTACCTTACTCTCACCTATTCCTACATGAAGTCCAGCCCTTAAAATGTGGCTCACCTCAAACGTGAAATATGGATGATCAGGGGCGCTCTTTGGGAAGACCATTCTGTCTTTTATATCCAATTTTTCAGGGCTTGAAATCATGCTGTAATCAAGGTCCGGTTCCTGAAAATCAGGATCTTTCCTTTTTTTGCGCTTAAAACTACCTTTAATTAACTTAGGCATGTGTTCAACAGCCATTTCAAGGATCTGTTTTTTTGCCTTCTCACAAACCATTATCGCAGCATTGCCAGCCATGAAGGTGTGACGGCTTGCATGGGTTCCCGCATCCCACAAGCACAATCCTGTATCACCAAAGGTCAAGGAAATATCCTCGGGTCTAAACCCCAGTGACTCTGCAACCATCTGAGAAATTACCGTGGGAGAACCCTGTCCTTGATCCGTTCCACTCTCCAGCACATCTACATGCCCATTTTGATCCACCTTAATCATCATGCCGTGGCCATCAGATAGATATACCCGTGCACCACCTGCAACATGAATAAGGGAGGCCATTCCAACTCCACGATTTCTTTTCTTTTTTCCCTTATCACCCCAATTGAGCCGTTTCTTCACAGAATCTATACATTCTTCCAGCCCACAAGAGGTTATTTTTAGTTTCATTGGTGTTATATCACCTGATTGATTACAGTTAATCAGTCTGAATTCCGCCGGGTCAATACCGGTTTTTTCAGCCAGTCTGTCCATTGAAGTTTCCACAGCAAAGGTAGCTTGCGGATTCCCATACCCCCTCATTGCCTGGCAGTAGATATTATTGGTATATACGCATGTGGCCTCAAAAGAGACGTTGGGTACGCGATAAAGTGAAGACATAGGCATCATCATGACCGATGGGGTTGTAACACCCCAGGAGGTGTAAGCCCCATTGTCCAGAAGGGCCTCCGCCTTTCTGAAGGTAAGCCTGCCTTCCTTGTCACATCCTTGCTCTATGGTAAAGCGCGCAGGTTGTCGTGGTGGCAGTGCTCGAAATTCTTCTTCTCGTGTAAAAAGTATTTTTACTGGTTTTCTGGTTGTAAGGGCGAGCTGGATACAGATAAATTCGTAGATATCTGTATCAAGTTTGGTCCCGAAGCTCCCGCCTACGACGACATTGACAACCCTCACATTTTTTCCTTTAAGGCCAATATTGGTGAAGTGCTCCATAATTCTCTGTTTGTCCAAAAATGGAACATTGGTTTGATTGTAAATAGTTAAGTTATTATTCATATCAAACTCGGCTACGCATCCACTCGTCCCCATGCAACATTGATTCACCCAGGTGGTACTCAGGTTGTCTTGTATCATATATGCCGAATCCTTGCGACCTTGCTCGATATCTCCGGCCTTAAACTTCCAGGGCAATGGCAGTATATTGCTCTTAATAGGCTTCCCTCTTGCATCCATCTCATGGACAAGGGGTGCCCCTTCCTTCATCGCCTCGATGGGATCGAAGACTGCTGGTAATTCCTCATATTCCACCTTAATCAAATCTAACGCTTCCTCAGCTATTTCCTTGCTAATGGCAGCAACGGCAGCTACCTCATCTCTAAACTGGCGAACTATATCTTTTTTCAGTACTGTCTGATCCTTTAAAAATCCGACCCGTACATCTGGAATGTTATAACCGGTCAGAACCGCTCGTACCCCAGGAAGCTTTTCTGCTTTGGAAGTATCAACCATTTTAATCCTTGCATGGGCATAGTTACTGTAAAGTATCTTACCATAAAGCATTCCGGGGCGTTTGAGATCATCGATATAGGCAGCTCTTCCCGTTACCTTGTCAACCTCTATTGTCCTTGGAATATTTTTTCCTACATACAAAAGATCGGACATAACTTCCTCCTATAAAGATCAATTGTAAACGTTCACAGGTTCAAAGTTCGCTCCTGCACGACGTCCGCCTTTCCCGATATAATCGGGACGGTCAAGAATGGCAGGAGAGGTTCGGGGTTTTCCTCAACCCTGAACCGCTCTACCCATGAACGGTTACGATCATTTTTTCTGCTTGATCATTTGTGCAGCCTTCTCTATGGATTCGACAATCTGAACGTAGCCGGTACAACGACAAAGGTTGCCAGCTATGCTCGCCCTGATTTCCTCTTCAGTTGGATCAGGGTTGTGGTCCAGAAGGGACTTTGCCGACATGATCATCCCCGATGTACAGAATCCACACTGAACACCATTGTTTTCAAGGAAGGCCTTTTGAAGGGGATGCAAGGTTCCATCCCCACTCGCTACCCCCTCAATAGTGGTAACTGACTTACCTTCTACTTCACAGATTGGATAGATGCATGAGTTTATTGCGTCACCATCTATCATGACCGTGCAGGCGCCGCATTCACCTACCCCACATCCCTCCTTTGAACCGGTTAATTCAAAGTATTCGCGCAATGTCTTCAAGAGTGTCCAGTTAGGCGGCACTTCGGCCGTTACAAGATCACCGTTTAACGTAAAAGAAACCGATACTTTTTTCATCCGCGCACCTCCAATTAACTAACGTGCCCTTTTCATAGCAACCATTGCCATTCTCTGGACAAAGAGCTCCACCATATCCCTTCGATACCAGGCCTTTCCACGAATACTATCCCTTGCCTTGCATTCCTGGGCGGCAGCCTTGCCTGCCTTTTTTAGAATCTCGTCGTTCACCTTCTTTCCCTTTAGGATGGCTTCGGCATTCTTTGCCCGCATGGGCGTTGGAGCCACAACCCCCAGACCGATTCTTGCTTCGGTGCAGGTTTGCATATCATCGTCAAGGCTGATCAGAACAGCTACACCCAGAATAGGCAATTCCATCGCCGTTCTTCGTGTGTGTTTCCAATAGGCCGCTCCTGTATGGAGAGGGAGACTTGGAATAACAAATTCCAGGAGGATTTCGCCAGCTTTAAGAAGGGTTTTACCTGGGCCGATAAAGAAATCTTCAAGTGGCATAGTTCTTTTCCCTTTGGGGCCTATGACCCGAACCTCAGCCCCCAGGGTGATCAATGGGACTGCACTATCAGCCGATGGAACTGCATTAACGATATTACCGCCAATGGTTGCCACATTTCGAATCTGAACAGAGCCAATATTTTCTACAGCGTCAATCAGAATGGGGAATTCCTTCTTGATGGTTGGGGAGAGTTCCAACATTCGATGAGTGACCATGGCGCCGATTGTTAGTTCTCCCTTCTCGTAGAGAATGTGGTCAAGGCCATGAAGGTGCCTGAGTGAAATCACATACTGGGGGCTGATCTTTCCCTCCTTGATTTTGACCATGACATCGGTGCCGCCAGCGATGTATTTTGCCTGGTTCCCATAGCTTTCGTGAAGGGAGATGGCCTCGCTGATGGAGGTAGGCGTGAGATAGTCGAACTTATTCACTTTTATTCCCCTTTTCAAATTAAGTGTGATTATTTAAGTAATCTTTTCCCGCCTTTCAACGATAATGAAAACAAAATGAAAACGGTGAATTTTAGACTGAATATATAATCTTTACTTCAAAATTGAGCTTTAACTTTGCCCCTTGACCCTATATAATCCCTTTTTCCTTGAATGTGGCCAGGTCACTGTCAGGGTAACCGAGCACAGTAGAGTATATTTCACTGTTATGTTCCCCGAACCTTGGTGGAAAGGACAGGGTGTTGTTAGAGTCTTTCATAAACTGTGTGACAAACGGTGGTGGTGCAAGGGTAAGCTCAAGGTCCGATTTAGAATCCCTGGATGTAAGAAGCCTCCTTTTGATAAGAGGATCTTCTAACACCTCAGAAATACCATTTATTGTGCTTATCGGGAGCCCGATCTCATTAAACAGTTCGATGATCTCCTCTGAAGTAACAGTCGCCACTATTTCACCTATGGACTGGTTCAGGTTCACGACATCCCGTATCCTTCCCTCATTTCTTTCATATTCTGGTTTATCCAGCGATTTAAAAAGGGCACAATTTATCATAGCCTTCCATTGTCGGTCATTACCAACTGCCATATATACATACCCATTTTTGGTCTTAAACACTGAGACAGGCGCAAAAAATTCATGGGTATTTCCGTGTCGTGTTATTGTTTGATTAAAAGTAGCTGTTAGCGTTATTGGGACTGTGAGCCAGGATGTTGCTGATTCAAGCATCGATATATCTATCCTGGAACCCTGGCCTGTTTTCTCCCTTTTTAAGAGGGCCCTCATTAAAAGCCCATATGCATGCTCACTTGTTCCCATATCAGCCAGGGGTATACCAAGTGATTGGGGATTACCGTCTGCCTCACCGGTGAGATCCATCAAGCCAGACCTGGCCTCGAGAATTGGCTCATATGCAGCCTCGTTGCTGTCTGGCCCGAAACCGGTCATGCCTAACCAGATGATATCTGCTTTTATTCCCTTTAACGTCTCATAGTCTACACCCAGCTTCGCATAATTCCTTGGAAGTTGGTTGGTGGCAAAGATATCCACCTTTAGTTTTGTGATTAGTTCTCTTAAGAGACCCTTGCCCTTTTCTTCTGCTAAATTAAGGGTGATCGCCCTTTTCCCTGCATTAATACAGAGATAATAGGTATTCATTCTCTCTTCTTTAAGAAAGTTTTCCCCGATCATTCTGTTAGGATCACCATATATAGGATGTTCTACTCTAATAACGTTCATTCCATCCTGGGCAAGTCTGTAGGTGAGGTATGGGAGGGTTGTTGCCTGTTCAAGCGAAAGGATAGTCATATCTTTAAATATTTCCATTCAGGGCTCCTTTGTTTAATTTTTTTGTTTATCAACGCTTTTAAATCTTTAGGAGGGAAAATATTTGTAGATTACAAATGTTTCTTAATAATTCGTATACTGTATACAAATTACTTGTCAAGATGAAAATGATATACTGTAACAAGGGGAAAAATGTATGCATTATCTGTATAATAAGGCTTGAGCGAGAAATAGAAAGTAGATATTGCCACTACTGACTCAAGTCTCGATTATCAAAAATCCGCTTACTCTTTCTCTCAGATCTTGGCAGATTTCCATAATCAACTATTGTAACGGCACCACTTACCAGGATCTGTTTTTTAATCTCAGCTTCTATTTTTTTCTTCAATCTTTCATCCTTTAATGGGTCTTCCCCCTGAGACCTCTCTGCCTTTAAAGACATGTAATCCTTTCCATCTTCTTTTCTCTCCAAGATAATCTGATATTCACTTCCTGCCTCTGGAATCTGAGACAGGATAGTATCTATCTGGCCGGGATAGATATTCACCCCCCTGATAATGAACATATCATCGGATCTACCTAAAAGGGAGTCGTGCATGGGAAGAATTGATCCACAGGAACATCTTTTTGGGATTATTCGTGTGAGATCCCGTGTTCTGTACCTGATTAAAGGAGCGCCTTCCTTTCTGAGGGTGGTGATTACCATCTCTCCTATTTCTCCGTCCTCGACCTTTTCCAAGGTATCAGGGTCGAGCATCTCAAGGATGTAATAGTCTGCCCAGTAATGAATTCCTTCATGATACACACAATCGAGACCTGTGCCTGGCCCGTATAATTCTGTCATACCCGGGATATCAAAAATATGCTCCACGCCAAGAAGCTCTTTGATCTTTTTTCGCATAGCCTCACTTGAGCGTTCCGAGCCAAAGATAACCTTTTTTAGGTTTATTTTATCCTTTATGTCTCTTTTTTCTACCTCCTCTGCCATAAGAAGACCCATAGAAGCGGTACAGCAAAGAACAGTTGATTGAAAATCAACTAAAAAGGTGCATTGCATATCAATATTGCCTGGACCGGCAGGAATGGACATAGCTCCAAATCGCTCACAACCCAGTTGAAAACCGACACCGGCTGTCCAAACCCCGTATCCGACGGCAATTTGAACCCGATCTTCGGTGTTTAAAGAGGCCATCTCATAACACCTGGCAAAGAAATCCCCCCAGTCATCAATATCTTTTTGTGTATAGCACAACACTTTTCTTTTGCCAGTTGTGCCAGATGAGGCATGAATACGGACAATATCTTTAAAAGGGACTGCCCTCAATGGAAAGGGATAACCTTCCTGCAAGTCCTTGGACGTGGTAAAAGGCAATCTTTTAATATCATCTAAGGAGCGAATGTCATCCGGTTTTACTTTTGCTTCATCAAATATTTTTCTGTAAAAATTGGAGCCTTGATAGGCATGGTTTACTGTCCACCGTAAGCCTTTCAGCTGGAGATCCTTTAACTCTCTCTCTGTTGTAATAGTTGGCATAAAGCTCTTTGCCATCATGATTTTTGTACCTCTTTTCTTTATTCATGGCTCATAATATTAATGGAGCATTTCTGGTATAAATAGAATAATTTGAGGGAAAATTATTAAAATAATTATAGAGACAATGCAGGCAATTAAAAAATAACTCACGCTTTTAAAGATCCTGCCAAGGGCTATTTCCGGAGCCAATGCCTTTACTACGTAAATGTTCACGCCTACAGGCGGAGTAATTGCTCCCAATGTCGTCACCATAGTTAAGATAATAGAATACCATACTGGATCAAATCCGAGGGCAATTCCCAGCGGAAAGAAGATAGGAACAGTGAGTACCAGAAACCCCAGGGCATCCATAACACAGCCTCCTATCAGGTAGATCATCAGCACGAATGCAAGAATTATGTAAGGTGACACCGGAAGTGAAGCAGCAAAATCTGCCACTAAAAAAGGAATTCTTGTTACCGCCAGAAAACGACCAAAAATGATAGCTCCGGTGACAAGAACAAACACCATACATGATATCTTCAGCGTTTCCAAAATAGAATTGACAAGGCCGCCCCAGGTTAACTTACGAGTTGCAATGGCAACGATAAAGGTACAAAAGACACCGACTGCACCGGCTTCGGTGGGGGTGAATAAACCAATAAACAAACCACCGATTACCAATATAAATATAGCTATCGCTTCAATGACCCCTGAAAGAGATTTTATTTTTTCCTTAAAGGTTGTCTTTGGTCCGGGCGGACCAAAATCGGGATTGAGACGACAGAGAATAAGGATGGTAAGCACGAACAAGATTCCCAAAAGCATTGCGGGTAAAATACCACCAAGGAAAAGCCTGGCTATAGATTGCTCTGTTTGCAAGCCGATAACGATGATAACCACACTGGGAGGCATAACCGTACCCAAGGTGCCACCAGTGACAACGGTGCCGCTGCTCAGTCTCGTGTCATAATGATATTTTTCCATCTGTGGCAGAGCTACTGCACCCATCGTAGCTGCCGTGGCTGTGTTAGAACCACAGATAGCGGCAAAAAGCTCGTCGGCCCCAATTGTGGCGATTGCCAACCCCCCGGGCCAATGACCGACCCACTTGTAGGCAGCATTGTAGAGCCTTTCTGCTATACCTGCATTGAACGCAAGGTAGCCCATAAAGACGAAAAGTGGAATTACAGTGAGACCGTATTTGGAGAATGTAAACCACAAGTCAGTGCCTATCATGCTGAGGCCTGCCTTGAAGGAAACTACATAGCAAAACCCACAGAAACCAACAATGGCCATGGCAAATCCAACAGGCATCCCCAAAAAGAATAAAACAAGGAGAAGTATGACTACTCCGATAATTCCAACAAGCACTAAGTTCATTTATGAGGCTCTTTTTTCTTGAATAAGCATTTTTAGAAAATCAACGAGCAGCACAAAAGAAAGAATTATACAACCAAGTGCAACCCCATAGGTAAAAGGATAGAAGATAATTCTCAATGTTTCTGTGACCTCCCCGGTTTGCCTGAGGGTTGTGGCCCACTTACCTGTCTGCCAGCCCGCAAGGGCAAAAAAGATCATACAGATGAGACAATTTGCACCATTAAGGATTCTCTGGGTCGTTGTTGAGAATTGATGTACTACTATATCAATCCCTATATGCCCCCGTTTCATTTGTGTATACCCAAGGGCAAGGGCGGTAACAATAGCTCCAAAAAATCCCATGAGTTCAAACGTGCCTTTCACCGGCATCCAGACCAGACGCAGGAATATATTTGCACACGTCAAAAGGATCATTACCACCAGAAAAAATCCTGCGATCCAGATAACTATCTCATTCAAAACACGACTTATCTTATCCAGAAGATCCATATATCCTTTCCAGGTAATAAGGGAAGTTGGTTGAGTAGTCGAGCTGGTCACCCGCCCAACCACTCAACCGTTTGACTCTCCGACAATACAGGCGGTTAGAATTGTGTATGATACTCTTTCGCTATTCTTATATCTCGTAAAATAGCTCTGGCAGGTAATCCCTTAGCCTTTGCCTGTGTAATCCATTTATCCTTGAGAGGTCTGAGCAGTCTATTCCAGTTAGCAAGTTCTTTTTTAGTTAATTTTGTAATCTCAATATTGTGATTTTTCTTTGACCATTCAATGGATTTATTCACATGTTTATCCATGTAGTTACCTGTCCAGAAGGCCTGCTCTACTCCCATGCTATTCATAACATCTTGCACATCTTTTGGTAATGAGTTCCATTTGTCCATGTTCATCACAACGGCAAAGGGATACACCGGGCCATTAAATATCGTTACATACTTACAAATTTCTGCATATTTGAAATCCATCAAGGTCTCAAGGGAGGAGGCTGCACCCTTTACGACGCCCTTTTGAAGGGCTTCAGGAGTTGCCGACTGGGGCATCCCGACAGGGGTGGCGCCTAATGCCTTCAAGGCCTGGGCAACGCCACCTGAGGCTCTCAGCTCCAGCCCTTTCAAGTCTTCCAAATTCCGTACCGGTTTTTTGGCATAGATGTTTGCAGGTGCACAGGTAAACATGGTAAGCGCCTTTACCTTTGCAAATGCCTTAGGCTTGTATTTGTTATAAAGATCCCAAAGGGCGAGGCTGGCAACTGTTGCATTTGGAAAGCCAACAGGTAATGCAGTGGCATTCGTCACCAAAAACCTACCTGGCTGATAGGCCATGCACAAACAACCAATATCTGCCTGCCCTGCAATAACCCCATCCATCATATTTTTTGCCCCAAGCAATGTACTACCAGGGAAGGTTTTAATGGCAACTTTTCCGCCGGTCCTTTTCTCAACCTCTTTTTTCCACCTCTCCATTTGAACGCACGGGAATGTAGGAGCTGGTGGAAAATTAGCATAGTTTAACTTTATAGGGGCAGCCATGGAAGATGACGGAAGCAGGCTGCCAATAAATAATGCTATGACCGCGAGCCCAACAAGTCTAAAAAAAATAGTTTTTTTCATTTTGTATACCTCCTCATATTTGGTTAGGGGTGTATTGAATCCTTTCTTATGGTTTATATAGCTTCACCTCCTTTCGTTTCATACTAAAATAACGATGGCTCCACGAACTCTCCAAAGATATCTCTAAAGACACCAGTCATTTCCCCAACTGTGGCATATGCCTTACAACAATCCACGAGATATGGCATAACATTTACTTTATCCTTAGTCGCCTGCTCTAAAGCCTTTAGCGTTCGAGTAACATCCTTGTTGTTTCTTGTTTTTTTCAATTCTTTGAGATTTTTTATCTGCTCTATTGCTGATTCATCACTGTACTCGTGAAGCTCAACCTTTCCCTCTTCTCCACCCGTGTATTTGTTAACACCTATCTTTATTAACTCTCCGCTCTGAACGCCTTTTTCAAATTCATAGGCCTGTCTGGCCACTTCTTTCTGAATGTATCCTGAAGAAACTGCCTTTACCATTCCCCCTCTTGCATCAATCGTGGCCATCTCCTCAACAATCTTTTCTTCCATCTGTTTGGTAAGGGTTTCGATGAAATATGAACCTGCTAAGGGATCAACCGTATCCCTGAGGCCAACCTCATCCATCAGGAGTTGTAGTGTTCTCAAGGAAATCAGGGCAGAATGAGGGGTAGGAATGGTATAGGCCTCGTCATAAGAGCATAAAGCCATTGTTTGAGCGCCGCTTAAGGCAGCAGCTAAGGCATAATAGGCGCTTCTTACAATATTGTTTTCAGGCTCTTCCTTTGTAAGGCCTCCTCCCCCTCCACCAAATATACCCCGTAAAAACATTGATTTATCGTTTTTTGCACCATACCGTTCTTTAATATTCTTAGCCCAGAGTTTTCTTGCCGCTCTGAATTTTGCTACCTGTTCCCACAGGTTTCCGAATACATCAAGGTTAAAGGAAAATCTGCCGACAAAGTCATCAATATCATATCCTCTTTCTAAAACATTATCGATGTATGCATTTGCAATCTGTATAGCGTATGCAATTTCTTGCACTGGCGTGGCACCTGCTTCCCTTATATGGTAACCGCACACACTGACTGGATTTGCCCTTGGCATCTCCTTTACTGTGTACTCAATAACATCACCAATCAGGCCAACAGCCGGCTCTACCGGAAAGATCCATGCCCCCCTGCCGACTATCTCCTTTAATATGTCGTTCTGTGGGGTGGCACTTATCTGTTGTTTAGAGAATCCATACACCTCTGCTGCGGCTTGATACATGGCAACCATGATTGAGGCAACAGCATTAATGGTAAGGCCAGAGCCAATTTTGTCCAAGGCAATGTTCTTAAAGGCAATTTCAAAATCTCTTAGAGAATCCACTGCCATCCCGACTCGACCAACCTCTCCCTCGGCCATAGGGTCATCGGAGTCGTATCCCATCTGGGTGGGCAGATCGAATGCTACATTAAGTCCAGTTTGGCCTTGAGATATTAAAAGCTTCCAGCGCTCATTCGTCTCTTTTGGGGTGCCAAAGCCGGAGTATTGGCGTGTGGTCCATGCCCTACTCCTGAAGCCCAATTGATGTATTCCTCGTGTAAAGGGATACTCCCCCGGGTTGCCAAGATCTTTTGTATAGTCAAATCCAATATCTGTTAAATCATCCCCTGTATAGAGAGGTTTTATATGGATTCCGGATTGAAGCATTACATCCTTAACCCTGTCTTTTTCATCTTTTATATATTTGGCTACTCCCATCTCTAGTTACTCCTGTTTCTAGTGTTTGTTGGGTTACTTGAGTTTTTTAATGTCTTATCCATGAAATAAATCCCTCTATTAAATCTCCTTTAACATGAACTCAACAAACTCAATATACACAATAAACTCAATAAACCTCTAATTGCGCACGTGTTCTTTGATAAATTTTATAGATTCTTTAAAGGGTGTTCCTCCAGGAAAAACCCCTGTAACCCCGATGTTTTTGAGGATAGGAATATCCTTGGCTGGTATTACTCCACCAACGACAACAATCA
>JGI10211J34971_10003372_pt1 | contig 12815 bp, 19 predicted proteins | sample Etolagsediment_FD_34971 | JGI IMG/M metagenome (IMG submission 34971) | reverse complement strand
TGTCGGTGAACGACTTTAACCACTACACTTCCAATAAGGTCACCCTCAGACTACAAGACTTACAAGCAGAAAAGATGTTCTGGCGGGTGCGTGGGAAGGGAGTACATGTCTGGTCTTTGCCTCAGGATTATTTTCAATCGGATGATGACCCTATACCTTTGCCGAGTTTACCAGCAGGCGAGGGTATAATCTGATGCACATCGTGCTGGGGCCTCCTGGAACAGGCAAGACAACAAGACTGTTAGAGCTAGTTGAGCAATACCTGACCTCAGGGGTTCCACCCGATCGCATTGGCTACTTTGCCTTCACGCGGCGTGCCGCCGAGGAGGCCATTGGTCGTGCTTGTGCTAAGTTCAACCTTACCAAGCGCGACCTTCCTTATTTCCGCACTTTGCACTCGTTGGCCTTCATGCAGGCAGGCTTGACGCACGGTCAAGTCATGACGCCAGAAAAGTATCAAGAAGTGGCCGACTGGCTCAAAATAGGGCGTTTCTACGGCGGTGCGCCTATAGACACAGGCCCGTACAAAGATTTCGGCTACGGCGACAAGTTCCTCGAAATAATCAACATGGCGCGCATCATGCGCCAGCCTTTACGCAAGGTTTACAACGACAGCACCGTGCCATTGAAAACAGACTGGGCGCGGGTAGAGTATGTGGCCCGTGGCCTCCAGCACTGGAAGTCAAGCTACGGCTTATACGACTACGCCGGAATGCTCGAACTGTTTATAGAACGCGACCTCTGCCCCAAGCTCGAGGTCGTTTTTATAGATGAAGCCCAAGACTTGTCACCCCTTCAATGGGAAATGGCAAGGATGCTAGAACGTAAAAGTAAGATACTTTATGTAGCTGGCGACGATGACCAAGCTATCTTCCGCTACGCGGGTGCAGATGTAGACCACTTTGTCCATCTGGCTGGTGAAGTAACTATGCTGGACAAAAGCTATCGCATCCCCGCCTTGCACCATGCACTCAGCCAAAAAATCATCCAGCGTGTGGTGGGTAGGCGTGACAAGGTATTCATGCCCAAGGAGGCGGAGGGGCAAATCTTCTGGCATAGGCACTCCGAGGAAGTTGACATATCCGATGGTGACTGGCTACTGCTCAGCCGCACTACTCGAGGGGCACAACAAATAGAGGAAGAAGTACGCCGCCGTGGACACCTCTATACATACAATGGCTCCAAAAGCATAGACAGTAAAGTGCTAGAAGCCGTGCGTCTATGGGAACACCTGCGCGAAGGCAACCGCTTGAACGTAGACCAAGTGCGTCTGGTGTATAAACAGATGCTCCTCAATAGCCAAATAGCCTATGGTTATAAGACCATGCCAGACGGCCAAGAGGGCGTGTGGTACACCCTAGAAGACCTGCAACGCGAGCACGGCCTACTGCACTCCGCACCGTGGGACGTGGGCCTTGGTAAGATCAGCGAGCGCGACCGCACCTACATCAAAGCCTGCTTACGCAAGGGCGAGAGCCTAACCGAAACGCCCCGCTTACGAATATCCACCATTCACACCGCCAAGGGAGCACAGGCCACCAACGTCATGTTGCTCACCGACACCATGAAGCGCCCCTATAGTATGTGGCGCAAGATCAACACCCACGAAGAAGACGAAGCCCGCGTATTCTATGTCGGCCTCACCCGCGCCAAAGAACGCCTCCACCTTGTACACCCTATGTTTAGTCAAGGGTATGCCCTGCCGTATTGAACAAACAAGAGCAAACTTGACTTATCAAGGCTAACCTCCTACGCCATACTGTAAGGGCAGTTAGGCAAACACAGAAAGGAGTAGCCAATGCAGACCATCCGTTATTTCGACAAGGCCACGCTCATACATGCAAATGAGCAGGCTATCCGCGCTGAGCGCAACCGTTCCATTCAGCCAGAATACTTGGCAACACTGGACGATGCACTTAGGTTCCCTGTTTTCATGGCTATGGTGCACAACGACGTTGAAATGCGGGTGGGCGTAATGCTCAGCCCCGAAGAGCGTGCGTGGCTGGACCTTAGCTTTGAAGACTACGAAGCCCTACCAACCGTACAGATGTCTGTACACTAACTCTCATAGAAAGGAGAACAACATGGCACATTTAGTTGAAACGATGGCATACGCAGGTGAGGTTCCTTGGCATGGCCTTGGTACCCAAGTGGATGCCAACATGACCCCCCAGCAAATGCTTGAAGCCGCACAACTCGACTGGACGGTAAGCAAGCGCCCCGCATACACGGTGGACAAGCCCGACTGCTGGAACATCATCGACCCCACTGGCGAGGCCAACTTTATCCGCGCTCCAGAAAGCTACTTCCTAGTGCGCGACAGCGATAACAAGGTGCTCAGCCCGTGCGGCGAGGGTTACGTCCCGTTCCAGAACGCCGAAGTCATGAACTTTTTCAAAAAGTTTACCGACGCAGGCCACATGACCATGGAAACCGCAGGAAGCCTAAAGGAAGGCAAGGACGTGTGGGGCCTAGCCAAGCTGACCGATAAGTTCAGCCTTGGCGGCGATGACGAGGTTAAGGGTTACCTGCTCCTCAACAACAGCCACCAAGTAGGCAAGGCGATGACCATCATGTTCACGCCTATCCGTGTGGTGTGCAACAACACCCTGACCATGGCACTGAACCACGAGGGCAACCGCTTCCGCGTACTGCACCTGCAAATGTTCGACGAGGAGATCCAGCGCGCCGCCGAGGAAGCACTGGGTATCAGCGGTCAGCAAATGCGGCAGTTCAAAGAGCAGAGCGAGTTCTTGTCTGGCAAGCGGGCCAAGCAGTTTGACCTTGACAACTTCATCGCCGAACTGTTCCAGCCCAACCTGCTCATTGAGCGGGCCAAGGCTAGCAACCCCGATGCACTGCCGCCGCTCCGCGACGAGTTCAAGCGCACAGCCGAGCTTGTTAAGGAAGCCGTGGAAACCAGTCCGGGAGCCAGCATGTCGTCCGCCAAGGGCACATGGTGGGGCGCACTCAATGCGGTGACCTACGTTGTGGACCACCAGAAGAAGTCCATGGCCGAAGGCAACGCACTGCACTCCGCGTGGTTTGGGTCAGGCGCGAACACCAAGCGCAAGGCACTGACCAAGGCTTTGGAGTATGCCCAAGTCGCCTAATTTGACAAAGTAAGTGTTGCGGCGGCGGGGTTCATTACTTACAATGAACCTTGCCGCTGTTCCATAGAAAGGGAGACCAATATGTACTACGCTGTTTGTGAGCGCCGACCAGAGCAAGAAGGTAATGTCTACCAGTTCTACAAGTTCAACAGTCTGGCCGACATTAAAGATTGTGAGCTGGTCGACGAGTACAGCATCGTGTACAACGGCAAAGCCCCGAACCAACTGGCAGAGTTTTGCACGGCTGAAGAGCTGGCAATGATCTGGCGGTTATCTGGGCGCACAGATCGGCCTACTGGCAATAAATCTCATGTAGCCGAACAGCTACATGCTCACATTGTCAAGGCCGCTACCCTTTGGAAACCTGAACAGGAAACACCAACAATGTCAAATGTTGCAACTGCCGTCGAACTCGACGCTCCCACCCCTGCCGCTGTCGCCGCTACTGGTGAGGCCAAGCAAGGTGCATCTCGTCCGCGCTTTAATAAAGCGGCCCGTATTGTCTGCCTGATGGACGAACCGCCCATCCGCGCAGGCACCAACCGATACCGCAACATGCAGATCATCATGGGTTGTGGCACCGTGGGCGAAGCGATGGAACAACTTCGCTCGTTGGAAGAAGCTCCTGGAGGTGGCGTTGATATCAAGCTGGCTGTGAAGGCTGGCGCAATCAAGCTAGAGGAGTAACACATGCTGAGTACCGAAGCTGTAGAAAGTTTCTTCGGTTGGATAAACGAAAGGCACGCTATCTATCAGCGCAGGGCGGGGGGTCAACCCCCGCCTTGGACTGATGACGCGATACTGGCGAGCTACAAGTTCACCAACCCTTTCCGTGAAAACGACCGCGTTACAGTGTGGATGCGTGAGCACTGGACCAACCCAAACCACAACCGTCCCGCAGGGGAAATTATCTTCAACTGTTGCCTGTTCCGCATGATTGGCACCAGTGAGTTCGCCGCCGACCATGGCTGGGTTACTGACTGGAACCCCGCCCGCACCAAGCAACTGATTATGGACAGGCTGGCCCGCAAGGAGCGCACCTTCACGGGCGCTTACATCATCACCAACCAAGGGCTAAAAGACCCGAAGGCCGTGGTGGTGGTTGACCACTTCCTTACCCCCGTTTGGCGCGACCGCGAAAAGCTAGCGGACGTTGCCCAGACTACGAACAGCCTGCAAGCCCTCCACGCAGAGTTTGCCCTATACAAAGGCTGGGGCGGAGGAGGCTTTATGGCCTACGAGGTGGTAACTGACCTCAACTATACGCCCGTGCTCGCCAATGCCGTAGATCGGTTTAGCTGGGCGAACGCTGGTCCTGGAGCCGTGCGCGGGCTGAACCGTTTGCACCTGCGCGACCTAAAGAAAGGCATGAACCAGACCCAAGCTAACCGCGAGATGCAGGAGCTACTGGTGCAAGCCGAGAAGTATATCGCCTCCAACGTGCCGCTAGGCGATGTTGATATGCGGACCATTGAGCACAGCCTGTGTGAGTGGGACAAATACCAGCGCGTCTTGCACAGCCAAGGCGAACCGCGTAGCAAGTTCAGCGCAGACCTTGCCCGCACCCATGTGAAAGGAGCCATAGAATGAAGTTCCTCATGACCATGTTCCAGATACAGGACTACGGGGGCATAATCAACCACGCCGAGTACTTGGCGAAGGGCTTGCAGGAGTTAGGCCACGAGGTGGACTTCTGCCTGTTGGTGCCCAAGACTAAGATTGTGGAACGCCGCCAGCCGCCCAAGGACATTGAGCAATACCGCAAGGTGGGGACTGGGTATTTTTTCCATCAGGCGCGTGGCTGGTTTGATCTACCCAAGGTGCCTTATGTCAGCCGCACGGCACGGCACAACTTCAAGGAGCGGTGCAGTAAGTACGACGCAGTGCTCTGGCATATCCCTGTGCCTACGCTCAGCAAGGACAACGCTGGCGTAACCGAATGGTTAGACCTGTACGACCACGGCAGTAAGAACATTGCCATCATCCACGACGGCAACCTGCCCGAGCTTTACCCGCACCTTAACCATGTTTCACAACACTTCCACGCGGCGGTGTGCGTACACGAAAGCGCGATGCGTAGCGGTGAGATGCTGGAAATACCCCGCAAGCTCATAGTCAACCCGTTTGACCTTACAGGGCTGGATGGCTGGACCGACTTCGACCGCCGCAAAGGGTTTGCCGCAATCCAAGTGTTCAAGGCATGGAAGCGCGTGGATACGTTAATCCGTGCTATACCGCACATGGAAACCAAGGAGCCCAAGTTCGTGGGCGGTGCTGGTATTGAGTACCGCTACATGACCAGCGAAGATAAGTGCAAGCCCAAGTATTTTACCGAGCACGGCGAGCGCATCTGGGACCGCGCACTACGCTACGGCATGACCTACATGGGGACGGTGCCCAACGACGTGGTTTACCAAACCCTGCGCGAAGTCAAGCTACAAATAGACCCCAGCTACAGCAAGAAGTACTCGGGCTATGGGGCGCACTTCAACCGCACAACGGTAGAGGCCATGATCTGCGGCGCGGTGCCCATGGCAACCGACTGGGGTATGAAGAACAGCGCGGTGTTCCTGCCCGATGTTCATTACATAAACATTCCAGCCGAGTGCAAGCCCAACGTCTTTGCCGACATTGTGGACAACGCCCTAACCGACAAGAACCAATGGCTACGCATCAAGGAACAAAACCTTGAGCGAGTAAAAATGTTTGACATGCGGGCGGTGGCGCAGGAGTATGTGAGCTTAGTGCACGACAATGCCCTGCCCCGTGGCCTAGCAATGCCAATAGACAAAGAACGGTGCCGCAAAAACCTAGACTTCTTCGGCATAGCGCCCACAGAGCCGTCGAGCGCCGTTCAAGCAACCTTGGGGGTGTAAGGTATGCCCCCCACCAACAAAACCGTCGAGGAGCCCTTATATGCAGTCTATACACGCCCGCAATGTTAGCGAGGCCCTATTCCTAGCCAAGCAGGCGCTTGAGGTAGGCGGGCGCGAGGTGGAAACCCGCAACGGCCCCGCCCTTGAGTTCCGCACACCCGTGATGACCACCTACACTCACAGCCGTGAGCGGGTGCTGTTCTACCCCGCCCGCGATGCCAACCCGTACTTCCACCTGATGGAAAGTTTCTGGATGCTGGCGGGCCGCAACGACGTTGAATGGATTAGCCAGTTCAACGGGCGCATCAACACCTACAGCGACGATGGCGAACACTTCCACGGCGCATACGGGTTTAGATGGCGCGAATGGTTTGGCAAGGACCAGCTACAGCTCGCACGGCACCGCCTAGCCACCTTCCCCAATGACCGTCGCACAGTGGTGGGCATGTGGGATCCATGGGAAGACTTGCAGTCTACCAACGACGGCAAGGACTACCCCTGCAACACGCAGATTTACTTCTGGGTGCGCGACGACGACCTGCACATGACCGTGGTCAACCGTAGCAACGATATGATCTGGGGCGCTTACGGCGCAAACGCAGTCCACATGTCGGTGTTGCTGGAATACATGGCAGGCATGCTGGAGCTCGGCGTGGGGACCTATTACCAGTTCTCCAACAACCTGCACGCCTACAAGGACGTGCTTGCCAAGCTGGACGGTATGCCCGCCGACTACGAGCCGTACCTAACGCTCGGCGACGATGGGCTGAATTACAACCCGCCCGCGCTGGTGGACGACCACACGATGTTCGACGCCGACCTAAAAGCGTGGATGAAAGACCCCGATGCCAAGGTGTTTAACAGTTACCTGAGCACCACGGGCACACCGATGTTCCATTCGTGGGGCTTGTGGAAACAAAGAGACCTGCCCGCCGCCCGCGAGGTAGCGTTGCAGATTGAAGACCGCGCTTGGCGCAAGGCATGCGTTGAGTGGCTAGAAAGGAGAATGTAATGGCCGACAAAGAAATAGTTGACTGCACCGATTACAGCGAGCAGTTGCAGTACGTCCTGCGCGTAGCCGACACCGACGTGAAGAAGCTACACAAAGCCGAGCAAAGCTACGGCGATAGCTGGAAAAAGCGCGGTGGCACGGGGGCTATGATGATGCTGGCCCGCAAGTGGGACCGCTTGGAAAACCAAGTGACCAAGCATAACTGGGACATTTTCGCGGCGGCACAGCAAGACACCCGCCCCGAAGGCATTATTGATGATATACGCGACCTCCGCCGCTACCTACTATTAGTGGAGTCCGAGTTACTAATCCAAGGAGCAAGGCATGACGACGAACCAGACCTCTTCATCGAAGACCGATGCGAGTGGAAAACTGGATGAGAAGGTGCACGCAATGTGTGAGTGCGGGGTGGAAACCAAGCTGGTGACATTCCGCAACCTCAAAAACAAATGGCCGCACTGTTCGTGCCGTCAGCCAATGAAGGTAAAGAGCAATGCAGTTTCCTCTGTTCAGACCCCCGACTGAGTGGGTAATGCCAGATGGGTATCCCGACCTTACAGGCCGCAAGGAGATAGCCATCGACTTAGAAACCCGCGACCCAAACCTCACCACGATGGGTAGCGGCTGGTGCCGTAAGGATGGGCACATTATCGGCGTGGCAGTAGCCGTGGACGGTGACCAATGGTACTTCCCCATTCGGCACGAGAACGGCCCAAACCTAGATGCCAAGATGACCCTGCGTTGGTTGCAAGATGTTTGCAACGACCCAACCGCAGACTACATATTCCACAACGCTCCGTACGACGTTGGCTGGCTACTGGCCGAGGGCGTGACCGTTGCAGGCCGCATTGTAGATACGATGGTTGCCGCCCCCTTGTTGGATGAGAACCGCTTCAGCTATGCGCTCAACGCACTGGGCCGCGACTACCTGCAAGACCGCAAGTCCGAGGCCGAACTGCGCGAGGCCGCTGATGCCTTTGGCGTCAACGCCAAGAGCGAGATGTACAAGCTCCCTGCTTCGTACGTTGGCAAGTACGCCGAGCAAGACGCCGCGCTCACCCTGCGGCTTTGGCACCACTTCAAGGGGCTTATCGTTAAGGAAGACATTGGCGATATCTTCGACCTCGAGCTACGGGTGCTCAAGACCATTATCCCCATGCGGCACCGTGGCGTGCGCGTAGACTTAGACCGTGCCGAGCAAATTAAGGTGGACCTGCTACGCCGCGAGCAAAAGCTACTGGATGCCATCACCAAGCAGACAGGCGTGGCGGTGGAGATCTGGGCGGCAGAGAGCGTAGCCAAAGCGTTTGATGCGCTGAGCCTGCCCTACGCCAAGACCGAGAAAACAGGTGCACCGTCCTTTACCAAAGGGTTCTTGCATAATCACCCGCACGAAGTGCCCCAGATGATTGTGCAAGCGCGCGAGTTCAACAAAGCTCGCACCACCTTTGTGGACACCATACTCAAGCACCAAGTCAACGGGCGCATTCACGCGGAACTGCACCCCCTCCGCAGTGACGACGGTGGCACGGTCACGGGGCGCTTCAGCTATAGCAACCCGAACCTGCAACAGATTCCCGCCCGCCATGGCGAAATAGGCCCAATGATACGCGGGCTGTTCTTGCCAGAAGAAGGCGCTCTGTGGGGCGCGTTCGACTACTCCAGCCAAGAACCCCGCATTGTGGTGCACTACGCCAAGCTCATGGGCTTCAGAGGCGCTTCAGACTTTGCCGCGCAGTACAACGAAGATGCCCGCACCGACTTCCACCAAATGGCGGCAGATATCGTGGGCGTGCCGCGCAAGCAAGCAAAGGACATTAACCTTGGACTGTTCTACGGCATGGGGTCTAAGAAGCTGGCGGCAAGCCTTGGCCTAGAGTTTGAGGATGCCCAAGACCTGTTTGCCACCTACCACGACAAGGTGCCGTTTGTCCGCGAGTTGGCCGACTACACCATTAATCGGGCCACACAGCGTGGGGTTATCCGCACGTTGCTAGGACGCCGTTGTAGGTTTGACAAATGGGAACCGAACAAGTATGGTAGCTGGAAGCCCATGACCTACCAAGAAGCCTACGCCGAGCACGGCCCTGCTATCAAGCGGGCCTTTACCTACAAGGCGCTCAACAGGCTAATCCAAGGCAGTGCGGCCGACCAAACCAAAGCCGCGATGGTGGCGCTGGCGGAAGAAGGCATACTGCCGATGCTACAAGTACACGATGAACTGGATATCTCCGTAGAAAGCGAGGACCAAGCCAAGCGAATAGCGGAGATCATGGAAACTTGCGTCAAGTTAGAAGTTCCCTCCGTTGTAGACGCAGAGTTTGGACCAAACTGGGGGGAGGCAAAACAAACATTTACGGAGAAACCATGGACACGAGGCTTAAGACACAATCACAGCGAGATGCAAACCTAAGAGCTTTGCACTCGCGCTTGAAGGGCGGTCATGTGGTGCGTTACCACACCCGCCCCGAGCTGGCGGATGGGCAGAACGTCGCCGCGCACACTTGGCGGGTGATGGTAGTCATTCACACGCTCTGGCCCGAACAGTCAACCAAGAACCTATTGCTCCACGCGCTGTATCACGACGTGGCCGAAGCCGAGGTAGGCGACATGCCAGCCACTACCAAGTGGAAATACCCCGAGCTCAACAACCTGATGCGCCGTGTGGAGAGTGAGTACGAGTCAGAGCTGGGCGTGGCTATCCCAGTCAGCCCCGATGAGCAAAAAATTGCCGATATTGCGGACAAGCTCGAGCTTGTGTTGCACTGCTACAGGCTGATGCAACGGGGGAATGGTTTAGCAAAGGACGTGTTCCACCGTGGCTGTGATTACTTGGAAAGCAAATATAAAGGACATCCCGTGTTTGTACCCGCGCAGGAGGTGATAAATGAGCTCACACAGTCAATATCTAAACCAGCGAAGCCACTCAGTGCCGTATTACAAAGACTACATCAACTGTGATTTTTGTGGTCAGGGCACGCGGGGGCAGGTGTTCCTAAACGAGCACCACGAACCCTACGGCGGAGTGTTTTGCTCCGCCTGCCATGGCGTGCTGTTAGACGAACACGACCCAACTAAGATTTGGAACCCAAAGCAATGCGAATAGGATTTACCTGCGGTGCCTTTGACCTGCTACACGCGGGCCATGTACTCATGCTCCAAGAAGCCAGCGAGGTGTGTGACCACCTGATTGTTGGCTTGCACATTGACCCGTCTACCGAACGGCCCGAAAAGAACGCCCCCGTACAAAGCCTGATTGAACGTTTTATCCAGCTTGACGCCGTGCGTTACGTTGATAAGGTGATTCCTTACAGCACCGAAGAAGAAATGCACAATCTTTTGAGGATCCTACGTATCAATGTAAGGATCGTAGGGGAGGAGTATAGATCTGTGTTTTTAAGCGGGCAAGACGTGTGCGAGGAACTAGGTATCCAAATCTATTACAACAGCCGCACACACCAACTGTCGTCGAGCGAGCTCCGTGAACGAGTTTATTCCTTTGCTCAGGGCAAAGCTAAACTGAAACTATAGACGTGGAACCAAGGAATAAACAAGAAATGTCGCAGACCTTGCGCCGCGCTATACTATAGCTGTTCTGCAGAAAGAGGGCGGCAATGAACATCTTTATACTAGACTGGAACCACACAATCTGTGCACAATGGCACTGCGACAAACACGTCGTCAAAATGCCACTAGAAACCGCCCAGATGCTCAGCACCGTACACTGGCGGTACGGCGTTGACGGTCCTTACAAAGCTGTTCACCAAAAGCATCCCTGCACTCTGTGGGCAGGCCAAACCGTTGAAAACTATCGCTGGCTCTGGCAACTTGGCATGGCCCTGTGCCATGAGTACACATACCGATACGAAAAAATTCATGCTTGCCAAAGAGTTCTTGCAATAATGAGGTGTCCACCTTTAGACTTGCAAGCACGGGGCTTCACTCGCCCTGCTCAAGCCATGCCAGAGCAGTACAAGCACCAAGACGCAAGGCTTGCCTATCAGCAATACTACATAGGCGAAAAAGCGAGGCTAGCCACATGGAAAAATCGACCGATCCCCCCATTCATGACCGAAGTAATGTCGTCAGCCTAAACGAAGTAAGGAAGCAACGGAGGTCATCCCATTCATCCGAGGACCAAATTTCGGTGAGGGAACAAACCGTTGATGTCCTGTTGTGCTCGCTCTGTGGATCGCAGTCGTTCTTGCTCATCGCCGATCAAGCCGGAGAGATAGGATGCGCCGAGTGCGGATTCCTGATTGGAGCGCGCTGGACGACCCAAGGATTCATCAAAGTGGAAGAGTAAACCTGAACAAATAAGAGTTATCAAGCGCCGCGTCTTGGCGCACACTAACCATAGGCACACCACTCGTAGAAAGGAGTTAGCCAATGCGACTGACCAAACCCCAACAGATTTCCCTGCTCCGTAAGTGGCGGCAGGACAACCAAGGGCTCACGTTCCTTGGATTCCGCAGGCAAGTCCTGCCCACCTTCTACTGCGACAATGCCGTAGTAGTCAAGTGGTGCAATATGTGGCTCGCCATTGAAACCGACGGCTACACACACTCATAGAAAGGAGTAACGCCATGAAGCCTATGTATGACTGGTCCCCCGCTGAGATACGCGATTATTACGACCTACACCCCAACCTCACGCTCCTAACATACGCGGGTATGTTAGGACTTTCCGTTGGCGAACTTAAGGAGATCTTGTTCCATGAGTAAGTTACAACACGACCTCCGCATGTTCACGGGCACGGACCAATGGTTCCGTCACCCGTTCAACAGCAACCTGCTCTACACCGACGGTGTCAAGTTCTTTGCCGAGCACTGCGGCAACGGAGCCTACTGGTTCCTTGACATCATCGCCACCGAGCTGGCCGACCTGCAAGAAACCGAAGACTTCCTTACCATCGACCTCGTAGTAAAAGCCGAGGAAGCCCAAGCCGACATCATCGTCGGCGACGGCAACGGCGGCGAACTCTACACCAAGCATATCGACTTCACCGACGCGCCCGATGGCACTTGGAAGTTCTACCTTGTCAACAACGTCATGTTGTTGCCCAGCGAGTACTGAGCCATGGCTATGAAACTCCGCATCGACTACCGCCAAGATCCAGGACATGGCTGGCTTGTTGTCAATCATTTGCATCTGCAAGCGGTGGGCCTCAAGCCCACCGACTTCTCCGCGTACAGCTATCGCACCGAGGGCAAATACGCACTGGAGGAGGATCGTGACGCCGCCCTGTTTATGAACGCCGCACGCGAGCGTGGTGTTGAGGTTGAAGTGATTGAACACCACACCAACAATCGCAGTGCCATCCGCAACTGGAGGAGCATTCTTTCATGACACAACTGCTCAGCCGCGTAACCGTCTTGGAGTCGCTAGCCAGCCTGAGCTGGCGACCCCTTGACAAAATTGACCGCATGGGGCTGGACGGCGTTGAATCGCCCACGGCCCGCATCGCCGAGACCGCCAACGAACTCTACGTTCTCGACGGCACACTGCTCGCTATCATTAACGCAAACACAGGAGAGGAGACTCGCTATGAGCTCAGAAAAGTTTATCCTTGACAACGGCCACACCTTCCTCGCCGTGGTGCAAGATCTAGGCGCGACGTGGTGCAAAGCCACCGATCCACTCACCGCTATTCGCAATGCCGCCAACGCTCACACGGGGTGGTCTCGCAAAAAACAAAAGCTCCCCGTGGCCGTGGTCTACGGCAAAGCCGACGAACTCAGTAGCACCGAGTGGGCAAACTTTTCATGGAAGATTGAAAATGATCCCGTGCCCATTGGACTGTTCACGGTGACC
>JGI10211J34971_10003370_pt1 | contig 12817 bp, 12 predicted proteins | sample Etolagsediment_FD_34971 | JGI IMG/M metagenome (IMG submission 34971) | reverse complement strand
GAACTTATGCGTGTCAACTTCGGCACCAAATTTTAGGAGATGGTTTTGAATATCAAATCATTTGCAGGAATGTGTTGCGCAATCGTTTTGGGTGCGTTGAGCATTGTACCGCAAGCCAATGCACAAGATGCGGCTGCAAAAAAATCGGCGAGCGCTGGCGTGTATCTTGCCGTATTGGATACCGATGCGGTGTTTGTGAATGCGAAGGCCATGCAAAGCATTCATGAGCAGATGGCCAAATTTCAGGCTGACCTGCAGACGACCATTGATAAAGAAAAAGCTGACGTCAAAAAGGCCGAGGAAGAATTGCTCGCCCAGCGCCCGTTGTTGGCCGCCGATGTTTTTGCGGAAAAACGTAAGCAATTTCAAGAGCGTATTGTAAAGCTGCAGCGCGAGGTTCAGGAAAGTAACTTGAAGCTGAATACCGTGCGCACCGATGCGAATAAAAAAGTCACAGACGTGTTTCGGGCGGTTGTCGCCGATATCGTTAAAGTGAACGGCATCACGGTGGTCTTCCAAAAGGGCCAGGTGGTGTTTGCAGATTCCAAACTCGACATCACCAGTCTTGTGCTGACCGATTTGGACAAGCGGTTGCCGTCCGTTCAGGTTGCCAGTCCCAAAAAATAAGGGCGACACCTATGGCCGACCCACGGTTTTTTAAGAATGCAGGGCCTTTTAGCCTTGCTCAATTGGCGTCCATTGGGCAAGCCGAAATTGTCTCTGGCGATCCCGATTTGATGTTGAACGATGTTCAACCCCTGCAAGCGGCGGGGGCGGAACACCTGAGCTTTCTGGACAACAAACTGTACGTTGAAGCGTTCACACAAAGCGCGGCCGGGGCGTGTCTGTGCGATCCCAATTTCGTTGATCGCGCGCCTGCCACCATGGCGGTGTTGAGCACGAAGGAGCCTTATCGGGCCTATGCCCGCATCGCTCAGGCTTTTTACCCGCCCGAAGCCGTGCGCCCCGGTGTGCACCCATCGGCGCATGTCAGTGCAACGGCGAACCTTGGTGCGGGTTGCCAAATCGATGCCGGTGCTGTCGTCTCCGATGGTGCTGAAATTGGTGACGGCTGTAAAATCGGCGCAAACAGCTACATCGGCCCCGGGGTGGTCTTGGGCGAGGGCTGTGACGTTGGTCCTAACGTGACCCTCCAATGCGCTTTGATTGGTAAAAACTGCGTTTTCCATCCAGGCGTTCGCATTGGCCAAGACGGCTTTGGTTTTGCCCCCGGTGCTGTGCATTTGAAAGTGCCGCAATTGGGCCGGGTGGTCATCGGTGATGATGTTGATATTGGCGCGAATGCGTGCGTCGACCGGGGCACCGGACCCGATACGGTGATCGCTTCGGGCAGTAAAATCGATAACTTGGTGCAAATCGGCCACAACGTTCAAATCGGCATAGGATGCCTGTTCCCGGCCCTGTCGGGCATTTCCGGCAGCACCAAGATCGGAAATTATGTCATGATGGGCGGTGCCACCGGAATTGCCGGGCATTTGACCATTGGCGACGGGGCGCGCATTGCGGCGCAAAGTGGCGTGATGCGCGATGTGGAACCGGGACAGACCGTAGCGGGTTCGCCCGCCATGCCCGCCAAAGAATTTTGGCGCCAGGTGGCCGCTGTGAAAAAATTGATAAGACCGAAGAAGGGGGAGTGAGCCTTGAGTTCCGATACCGTAATTAATGTGAACCGGATCATGGAAATGATCCCCCATCGTTATCCGTTTTTGATGATTGACCGGGTCAAGGACTTGATCCCGGATGTGCAGGCTGTCGGCGTCAAAAACGTCACCGCCAGCGAACCTCATTTTCAAGGTCACTTTCCCGATCATCCCGTCATGCCCGGTGTGTTGATTGTCGAAGCCATGGCGCAGACCGCAGCGGTTCTGGTGGTCGAAACTTTGGGCGCGGAGGCCGAAGGCAAGCTGGTTTATTTCATGACCGTCGATAACGCCCGCTTTCGCAAACCCGTCACGCCGGGCGATGTGCTTGAAATTACGGTGACCAAACTGCGTTCACGCGGTAACGTTTATAAGTTCGAAGGCAAAGCCCGCGCCGATGGGGCGCTGATGGCTGAAGCCGTCTTTTCCGCCATGATCATGGATCGTTAATATGACCAATATTCATCCCACGGCCATTATTGAAAACGGCGCCGAATTGGGCGACAACGTCCGCATCGGACCGTATTGCATCGTCGGTTCCCAAGTGAAACTGGCGGCCGGTGTCCAGTTGGAAAGCCATGTGGTGGTCGGCGGCGATACCAGTATTGGTGCCAACACCCGCATTTTTCCGTTTGCCTCCATCGGCTTGCAACCCCAAGACTTGAAATTCAAAGGCGAAGCCTCGCGCTTGGAAATCGGCTGCAACACCGTCATTCGCGAACACGTGACCATGAACCCCGGCACCGAAGGCGGCGGCTTGCTGACCAAAGTCGGGGACAGCTGCTTGATCATGGTGGGTGCGCATGTGGCCCACGATTGCCAAATTTCGGATCATGTGATTTTGGTCAACAATGCGACTTTGGCGGGCCATGTTCACGTGGGCGAGTTTGCCATCATCGGCGGGTTGTCGGCGGTGCATCAGTTCGTGCGCATCGGCAAGCACGCCATGCTGGGCGGCATGTCCGGGGTCGAAAACGACGTTATCCCGTATGGCACCGTGACGGGCAACCGCGCGCATCTGTCGGGCCTGAATCTGGTGGGGCTGAAACGCCGCGGCTTCGATCGGGAAACCATCCACGCCTTGCGTAACGCCTATCGCTTGCTGTTTGCTCAAGAAGGCACCATGGCGGAACGCCAGCAAGACGTTGCCGAGATGTTCAAAGACAACGAGCCGGTGATGGAAATCGTCCAGTTTATTGCAGAAGATAGCTCACGTTCCATCTGTCAGCCGAAAATGGATGATGCCGCCTGACGCGCCAAAGCTGGGCATCCTCGCCGGTGGCGGTGATCTGCCTCGGCTGTTGATTCAGGCGTGCCAAAAGTCCGGGCGCGACGTTTTTGTCATCGCCTTTAAAGATCAATGTGATGCCCAGACCGTGGCGGGCGTTGATCATGCCTGGGTACGCTTGGGCGCGGCGGGAAAATCCATCCAAGCCTTGAAAGACGCCCAAGTCATTGATTTGGTGATGGCCGGACGCATCCGCCGTCCATCCATGACGGCGTTGATGCCTGACGCGCGGGCGATGCGCATTTTGGCTGGCGGCGTCATGAACCGGGGCGATGACGGGGTGCTCAGGACCATTGTTTCGGCTCTGGAACGCGAGGAGGGCTTTCATATGGTGGGCGCGCACGAAGTCCTGCCCGACCTGCTGTCGCCCGAAGGCGTTATGGGCCAAATCACCCCGTCACCAGACGATCAAGTGGACATTGACGCGGCCGTTCACGCCGCGCTTGCCTTAGGCGGGGCGGATAAAGGTCAAGCCGCCGTCGCCAAAGCCGGGCAGGTCGTCGCTCTTGAAGACCAAGACGGCACCGATGCCATGCTCAAACGCTTTGCTCAAGCAAACGGTTCGCACAAAGGCGGCGTGTTGGCGAAAATGACCAAACCCGGACAAGATCGCCGCGCCGATTTGCCGACCATTGGACTGGGCACGGTTGATCATGCCTTTGCGGCGGGACTTAAGGGGATTGTCGTGGAAGCGGGCGGGTCCATCATTGTCGGGCGCGAGGCCGTCATCAAAGCCGCCGATGACAAAGGTTTGTTTTTGGTTGGGGTGAAGCCATGACGGCAAAGCTTTCCAGCCCTCTGGTGTTCTTGATCGCGGGCGAAAATTCCGGCGATGCTCTCGGGGCCAGCTTGATGCGCGCGTTGAAGGACAAAACACAAGGCGAAGTGCGTTTTGCCGGCGTGGGCGGTCCGGAAATGACGGCTGAGGGGCTATCAAGCTTGTTTCCCATGCAAGATTTGGCGGTCATGGGGGTGTTTGAAGTTGTGCCCAAATTGCCCACTTTGCTGCGTCGTATGGGCGAAACCGCCGATGAGATCGAACGCTTGAAGCCGGACGTGTTGATCACCATAGACGCCCCGGACTTTTGCTTTCGGGTCATCAAAAAAATCAAAGCCCGTGGATTGAGACTCCCCATTGTTCACTATGTTGCCCCCAGCGTGTGGGCGTGGAGGCCCGGTCGGGCGGCCAAGGTGGCCAAATTCTTGGACCATTTGCTGTGTTTGTTGCCTTTTGAGCCGCCGTACTTTCACGCCGTTGGCTTGGACGCCACCTTTGTCGGCCATCCGGTGGTGACTCGCCACATCGATGAGGCTGGGGGGGCTGCCTTTCGCAGCCGTCACGCCATTGGGGCAGAGACGAAAGTCATGTGCGTGCTGCCCGGCAGTCGCGGCGGAGAGGTGGAGCGGTTGTTGGAGGTCTTTGGTGATGCGGTGCAGCGTCTCCACGCGCACATTCCGGATTTGGTGGTGGTGATCCCCGCCGTTGCACATCTGCACGACAAAATTGCCCAAACCGTTTCCACTTGGGCGGTGCCGACGTATGTGGTGGGTCAAGACGAAAAAGCTGAGGCCTATGTGGCGTCCGACGCAGCCCTGGCCGCCAGCGGCACGGTGACCTTGGAATTGGCGATGGCCGGGGTTGTCCATGTGATTGGCTACCGGGTTAACGCCCTGACAGCCTTGTTGGGGCGGTTGCTGATCAAGAGCCCTTATGCCAATCTGATCAACATCTGTCTTCAGCGCGAAGCGGTGCCGGAATTTATTCAAGGCCAGTGCACAGCGGACAATCTGGCCCAAGAATTGGAACGCTTGTTGACCGATGAAGGGGCACGGGCAGCACAACGTCACAGCGCGACGGATGCCTTAACGCAATTGGGATTGGGCGGCCCACCCCCGGGGGAACGCGCGGCAGATGTGGTGCTCAGCGTTTTAGGTCAAGCCGTAGAGGAGAATTGACATGGACACTCTTGAAAAAGGCCCTCAAGCCTTTCGCTTTTTGCACACCATGATCCGGGTCCGCGATTTGGATAAATCCATCGATTTTTACACCCGCCATTTGGGCATGAAGGTGTTACGGCGTTCCGATTATCCCGAAGGTAAATTCACCCTGGCTTTTGTCGGTTACGGGGAAGAGCAAAACAACACGGTGATCGAACTGACCCACAATTGGGATCAAGATCAAGCTTATGAACTGGGCAGCGGCTTTGGCCATTTGGCCATCGCCGTTCCAGACATTTATGCGGTTTGCGATGACTTGCAAAAAGAAGGCGTGCCCATTCCGCGCCCCCCCGGGCCGATGAAGCATGGCACCACCGTCATTGCCTTTATCGAAGACCCCGATGGCTACAAGATCGAACTGATCGAACGGAAATCATAAAGATCATGAATATTATCATCATTGGCATGCGCGGTGCCGGAAAGTCGAATGTTTCAAGGCGCTTGGCGGTTCTCACGAAGCGCACGGTGCTGTCGACGGACACCTTGATCGAATATGAAAACGGCGGCAAAACCATTGCCGAGATCATTGCCAAGTCCAAAGGCGACTGGCGCGCCTTTCGCGATATGGAATTTGCGGTGGTGAAAAAAATCGCGAACATGGATGGCGTGATTGTCGATTGTGGCGGCGGCGTCATCGTCGATTTGGATAAAAACGGCAACGAGATCTATTCCAAGCGCAAAGTCGATGCGCTGAAAAAGGGCGGTGCCGTTGTGTGGCTCAAGGGCGACATCAAAACCCTGGTGGACAAGGTTAAAGACAAGGCCGAAAGGCCCAATTTGGATGAAACCAAGTCCGCAGAAGAGATCATGAGGCGCCGTTTGCCGTTTTATGAAAAAGCCGCCGACTTCACCTTGGAAATCGAGGATAAAAAGCGCCCCGAGCTGGCCGAGATGATCGTCCAGCACTTTATCAATCAGTTGTGAGAAGTCTCAGGGATTGTCGTTGTTAAGGCGTCGCCTGACGCTATGGCGAAGCGGTTTTTCCCTTGGTCTTTTGCGCTATACATCGCCCGGTCGGCATGGGCGAAGAGGGTATCGAGTTCCGTCCCGTGATCCGGTGCAAAAGCGATCCCAATGCTGGCGGAAAGGTGACCGACGGCGCCTTCGTTCAGCGTGTAGGGCGAAGCCAGTTCGGTTAAGATTTTTTCGGCCACCAACGCCGCCGTGTCACGGGTGACGCTGCCTTCCAAGATCACGGCGAATTCATCCCCACCCATGCGCCCGGCGGTGTCGCTTTTGCGCATGATTTTGGTGAGGCGTTGGGCAACGATTTGCAGAACCTGATCGCCGGCAGAGTGTCCCAGCTTGTCATTCACATCCTTAAAGCCATCCAAATCAAGAAACAGCAAGGCCAGCTGTGATGAGGTGCGCTGAGAGCGGGCCAGGGCCTGTTCGAGACGGGCATCAAAATCGCGCCGGTTGGACAGACCCGTGAGGGTATCGTGACTGGCCAATTCTTCGAGCTTGCGTTCCAATTCCTTGCGTTGGGAGATATCGACCATCACACCGATGATGCCACCAACCATACCGTTTGATTTATCAAAAACCGCTTTATGGAACATGACCTCGTGTTTTGATCCGTCTGCATGCACCACCCCGGTCTCATAAATTTGCGAACCGCCTTCAATGATTAAATCCATATCAGCTTTGTGGTAGATTTCCGCCAATTCCTCTGGCGCAACGTCAAAGACGGATCGATCGATAATGTGTTCGCGCGGCCTTCCCAGATACGCTTCAAACTGTTTGTTGCAGCCGATGTAGACGCCCAGTTCATTTTTATAAAAAACCGGGGCGGGAATGGCGTTGATGAGGGTCTCTTGCAGCCGGAGCTGATCCTTGGCCTCATTTTGCGCCTTTCTGATTTGCGGGAAAACCCACAAATCGAGACAAATCAATAAGGTGACAGAAACAATCGTCGCGTCCACAAGGGCTGACACCGTCGGGTAAGTTTGCATCAAATCGTCCAGAGCAAACATCACCAAGACCTCAACGCCAAAAATGACGGAGACGATTAGGGTGAAAAGGCGGACGGTCATGAACCGATCTGAGGTGCCCGGTTTGTGCATAAAGTTGAAAGCTCTGATGAAACGGAAGGGGCGGGGGTATCGAGTCCCTGAGTATACGGATGGCCTTTCGATTGCGAAAGGGTTTGATTGCAGGCTATTTGTGATATGAAAAAAAAACGGCGACCCGATGGGGCCGCCGTTTGTGGAGTTCTGAGCCGGGGGCGTTAGTTGCGTTCCGGCATTTTGACATAATCACGGGTGGTTTGACCCGTGTAGAGCTGGCGCGGACGACCAATTTTCTGCGACGGATCTTCGATCATTTCGTTCCACTGTGCGACCCAACCCACCGTGCGGGCCACGGCGAACAGAACCGTGAACATCTCGGTCGGAATGCCCATGGCGCTGAAGATGATGCCCGAATAGAAATCGACGTTCGGGTACAGTTTCTTTTCCACGAAATATGGATCTTCCAGGGCGATCTTTTCCAAGGCCATGGCGAGCTTGAGCAGCGGATCGTTTTCCGCCCCCAGTTCCTTGAGAACTTCGTGCGCGGTTTGGCGCATGACCGTGGCGCGCGGATCGAAGTTTTTGTAGACCCGATGGCCAAAGCCCATGAGGCGGAAAGGATCGTTTTTATCCTTAGCGCGGGCGATGTATTCGTCAATATGATCAACCGAGCCAATTTCTTTGAGCATGGTCAAGACCGCTTCGTTGGCACCACCATGGGCCGGACCCCACAGGCANGAAATACCTGCGGAAATGCTGGCGAACGGGTTGGCCCCAGACGAACTGGCCAAACGCACCGTCGAGGTGGAGGCGTTCTGTTCGTGATCGGCGTGCAAAATCAAAATCCGGTCCATGGCGCGGGCCAAGATGGGATTGACATGATATTCCTCGCACGGGTTGGAAAACATCATATACAGGAAGTTTTCCGCATAGTTCAGATCGTTGCGCGGATATACGAACGGCATGCCTAAGGAATAGCGCAGGGCATTGGCGGCGATGGTCGGCATTTTTGCGATCATGCGCGTCGATGCCACAAAGCGGTGCTGCGGGTCGTTGATGTCGATACTGTCGTGGTAAAACGCCGCCAACGCACCAACCACACCGACCATAACGGCCATGGGATGGCTGTCACGACGGAAGCCCTGGTAAAATTTATGGATCTGTTCGTGCAGCATCGTGTGATAGGTGATGCGGTGATCAAATTTGGCCTTTTGCTCACGAGTCGGCAGTTCACCGTAAATCAGCAGGTAGCAGGTTTCCACATAATCGGATTCCACGGCCAGTTGTTCGATGGGATAACCACGATACAAAAGCTCGCCCTTGTCGCCATCGATATAGGTGATGGCCGATTGGCAACTCCCGGTCGAAGTGAAGCCTGGGTCATAGGTGAAATGACCGGTATCGGCGTACAAGCGCCGCACATCAATCACGCGGGGGCCAACGCTGCCTTCAAGCACAGGAAGTTCCCAGCTTTCACCCGTATCGTTATTGGTGAGCGTGAAGGTGTGGTCGGCTACGACTGTGTCTTTCATGGATCCTCACAATTCATCTATCCAGCCCGGTCAGTTAAGAGAGGGCAGGGTTTCCTCTGACAGATTGGGCGCTGAAGCGCCACGTACAATACATATTATGCATCCCCTAAAACGTCTGCGAGACGTCCCAGACTTTCTTCTTTCCCCAAAACTTCCATGACATCAAAGACCCCCGGCGAGATGTTTGAGCCGGTAAGCGCCGCGCGCAGCGGTTGCGCGATTTTGCCGAGCTTCATCTCTTCTTGAAAGGCAAAGTCTTTGGCGACTTCTTGCAACGCGGCCGCGTTCCAATCTTCCTGATCGATCAAGATATCGGTCAATTGACGCAGCGCCCTCAGCCCATGACTGTTCAGCAGCTTGGCCGCATTTTCGTTCATTTCCAAGGGTCGTGTGTGCGCATAAAATGCAGCACTTTCCGTGAGTTCAAGTGTATTCTTCGCGCGTTCTTTTAGGCCGGGCATGCCAGCCAGAACGCGGGCTTTTCCGGCATCTGCCAGACGTTCGCCCAGCAGCGCTTCGACCCCCGGCCAGATGATGTTGAGCAGGCGTTGGTCATCGGCTTCCCGCATGTAGTGGGCGTTGATGTTGGCCAGCTTGTCGGCGTCAAAGCGCGCCGGGGCCTTGCCGACGTCGACAACGTCGAACCATTCGATGGCTTGTTCGCGGGAAATGATTTCCGCATCGCCGTGGCCCCAGCCCAAGCGCAGCAAATAATTGCACACGGCTTCGGGCAGCAGACCCATGTCGCGATAGGCTTCCACACCCAAGGCGCCATGACGCTTGGACAGCTTTTTGCCGTCAGAACCGTGCAACAGCGGCATGTGCGCAAACACCGGACGATCCCAGCCCATGGCGTCATAAATTTGCATTTGGCGAAACGTGTTGGTCAGATGATCGTCGCCGCGCACCACGTGGGTCACGCCCATGTCGTGATCGTCCACCACCACGGCCAGCATATAAGTCGGGGTACCATCGCCACGCAGCAGGACAAAATCGTCGATTTCGCCGTTGGAAACCGTCACTTTGCCTTGGATCAAGTCTTCCACGACGGTGTCACCCGCGTGTTCGGCTTTGATGCGCACCACATACTCGACGCCTTCGGGCGCTTCGCTGGGGGAACGGTCGCGCCAGCGTCCGTCATAGCGCATGGGCTTGCCTTGGACCTTGGCGGTTTCGCGCATCTCGGTGAGTTCTTCAGGCGTGCAATAGCATTTGTACGCTTTGCCCATGTCGAGCAGCGCGTGGGCGACTTCGGCATGGCGCGGGGCGCGGGTAAATTGCGAAACGATGTCGCCGTCCCAGTCGATCCCCAACCATTTCAGCCCGGCGGAAATCGCATCGACGGCTTCTTGGGTGGAGCGCTGGCGGTCGGTGTCTTCAATGCGCAGCAAAAACTTACCGCCGGTATGCTTGGCGTACAGATAATTAAACAGCGCCGTGCGAGCGCCGCCAATATGCAAAAATCCAGTGGGTGAGGGCGCAAAGCGCGTTACGACGGTCATGATTACCGTTAGTCTCTTTCTCTAAATTTGGTGTAATAGTAACGTGTATTACCTATCCGATAAGGTAGGTTCTAGCACACTCTTTTCGCAATTGCAGCATTCAGAGTGTTCAAATGCTGCATTTGCTGCGCTTTTTTACGTGAAATCCCTTCAAAAGGATAGAACAAACCTTAAGATGCAGAGCTTTAGAGCGTTTTTCCCCCGGATATCCGGTGCCTTTATGGCGGAGCGAGACCGTTGGCCGCTGTGGTTTCCGGTGCTGTTGGGGCTGGGAATCGGGCTGTATTTTTCCCTGCCGTTTGAACCGCCGCTGTGGTTTGGCTGGTTGTTCGGCGGGCTTTTGGGCTTTGCGTCTGCACAACCGTCCTCTGGTGGCCGTGGGTGTGCTGGCGCTGGCGCTCGTTCTGTTGGGCGTGGGTGTGGCGGGGTTGCGCACCTGGTGGGTGGCGGCTCCGGTCATCCAGGAAGACAGCGGCGCGTTGAGCCTCAGCGCTCAAGTTGAACGCATTGAGGTTCTCGACCATGGTCAGCGGGTGAGCTTGATTCATTTGCACAGCGCGCGTCTCAGCCCCGACACAACGCCCAAGTCTGTGCGTATCAAGCTGATGGGCGAACAGCCGCCATTTTTGCCCGGAGATTGGATAGAACTCAGGGCCAACTTGATGCCCCCCCCGGCACCCGCCATGCCCGGCGCGTTCGATTTTCAACGTCAAAGCTATTTTCGGGGCCTAGGGGGTGTCGGCTTTGCCTTTGGTAAGGTCAAGGTGATTGGCGCGGCCCCCAATTCCGGGCTGGACAGCTTAAGCTTTGGCTTTCAGCGTCTGCGAACCACCATCACCCAGCGGGTGCGGGATGGGTTTGGGGCGGCTCAGAGCGGGACCAAGAGTGGTGATCGTGGCGCCATTGCCATGGCCTTGATGACCGGCGAACGCAGTGAAATCTCCGAATCTGTGCTGAACGATATGCGCGCCAGTGGTTTGGCTCATCTGTTGGCGATTTCCGGACTGCACGTGGGATTGATTGCGGGGATCGTGTTTTTTGCCCTGCGCGCGGGGCTGGCGCTGATCCCTTGGCTGGCTTTGCGCTATCCGATCAAAAAGTGGGCGGCCGTTGGCGCTATTTTGGCGGCGTTTGCCTATGCCCTGTTGGCGGGCGCGACGGTTCCCACCCAGCGGGCCTTTTTGATGGTCGCAATCGTGTTGTTGGCGGTGGTGTTTGATCGGCGCGCGGTGTCCATGCGGTTGGTGGCGTGGGCGGCCATGGCGATCTTGGTGCTGAGCCCCGAAAGTCTTTTGGGGGCCAGCTTTCAGATGTCGTTTTCCGCCGTGGTGGCGTTGGTGGGTGTGTATGAAGTTTTGCGCCGTCGCGGCGTGTTTCAGCACCCAACTGAGACCAAATGGGGGCAAATTGGGCGTTATATGATGGGGGTCGCCTTGACCACCGCCGTTGCCGGGGCGGCCACCGGATTTTTTGCCGCTTATCATTTTAACCGGGTGGCGGATTTTGGTTTGGCGGCCAATTTGATCGCGGTCCCGGTGACCGCCGTGTGGATCATGCCCTGGGCGGTGGTGGCTTATGCCTTGATGCCTTTGGGCTTGGAAGGTCTGGCGCTGACGCCTATGGGATGGGGGATTGATGTTATGATGGGGACGGCCCACACCGTCGCCGGGTGGCCGGGCGCGGTGACGGATGTGGCTGCGTTTCCCGTTTGGGGGCTGGTCTTGATTTCGTTTGGCGGGCTGTGGTTGGCCCTGTGGCAAGGGCACTGGCGGTTGGGCGGCATCCCGGTTTTTGCTGTCGGTTTGCTCAGTTTGTTTGTTGAGACCATGCCCGACGTCATCATTCACGCCGATGCTAAGCTGGCCGCCGTGCGCACGCCTCAGGGCTATTATGCTTTTTCCAGTCTGACGACGGCAAAATTCGAACGCGACGTGTGGCTGCGCCGGGCGGGCCTTGTGGGGGAGATGGGGCGCTGGACAGAGTTTTCAAAAGGACCGGAGAAAGCGCAGGGGGCATTAGGTGATGCGACGGGTACGGCAGTGCTGCGGTGTGACGCGCTGGGGTGCCTGTATCAAGCCAAGGGCCACCGCATCGCCTTTACCCGCGCCCCCGAAGCGCTCCAAGAAGATTGCTGGGTGGCGGATGTGGTGGTGGTGAACATGCCTGAGGCTTTCTGCCCAGCGGCAAACCTTTTGATCACCAGCACCGATTTGAAACGTCTGGGGACCCACGCCGTGTGGCTGAGCGCGGGCAGTCGTGAAGCGACGGGTGCGGAAAAGGGCCTTCGCGTGAAAACCGTCAACGGAGAACGCGGTGACCGCCCCTGGGTTCTTAAACCGAAGCGCTGACGAGGAAGGCGGCAAATAGAGGAGGGCAAATGAAGCCTCCTCTGGATCGTCACGCACCGAAGGGCGCTCGCGATGACGCACTCTCTTCGTCACCCCCGCGCAGGCGGGGGCCCAGCGATGTCTCGCATTCTTCAACTGCCCATGGCTTCCCGCCTGTGCGGGAATGACGGATGGTTTTGAGACGTTTCGTCAAATATCGATCTGAGTTGATGACGGGGAAAGGTTAAATCGTCGTCATTGTGAGATGCGCAGCGACGAAGCAATCCAGAATTTTTGCCTGGGTCTCACAAACATAATTTTAGGCGTTCACCATGACGGTGGAACGAGGGTGTAAAATACGCCGCCCCTCAGAACTTGCGCAGCAAGCCCACCAGACGGCCCTGGATGTGGACGCGGTCGGGGCCGAAAATGCGCGTTTCATAGGCCGCGTTGGCGGGTTTTAAGGCCACTTTGTCGCCTTTTTTGTGGATGTATTT
>JGI10211J34971_10003369_pt1 | contig 12819 bp, 10 predicted proteins | sample Etolagsediment_FD_34971 | JGI IMG/M metagenome (IMG submission 34971) | reverse complement strand
CTTTAAGTATGCGAAAATAAGCCATCGACCTGTAGGTCGATAAGTACACTCAGTCATGAGTGTCCCCAACTATTTCGGTTATTTTGCGTTTCGGGGCAAGGTGATGATATGGTTGTATGGGTATTGGTGGGTATTAATAGGGAAAGCCGGTGCGAGGGTTTTGAACAAATATAGGCAGTCAAGGGTGGGCCCAACTTTTGAGGGGGAATTTTGTACATTAAGGCTATATGGTTTTTGCATTAAACGAAAATGTATGCTGAAGGGTAAACGGATTGTTCTGGGGGTGTGCGGCGGGATTGCTGCGTATAAAACACCGCATCTTGTGCGGCTTCTGAAGAAGGCGGGGGCGGAGGTTCGGGTAGCGTTGACGGAGGCGGGGGGAAGGTTCGTGAGCGAGCTTTCGCTGGCTACTGTGTCGGGGGAGCCTGTTCTTGGGAACATGTTCCCGGCTACTGACACACCCGGAGTTGATTTTACGACGCATATTTCACTGGGCGAGTGGGCTGATGCACTGGTGATTGCGCCGGCTACGGCCAATACTCTGGCGAAGCTCTCGGCGGGGCTTTGCGACAATATGCTGACGGCTTGTTTCATTACCCTTCGCCCGAACCGGCCGGTGCTGATTTTTCCGGCAATGGATGGCCAGATGTTCCTCTCGGCCTCGGTGCAGCGCAATGTTTTGACACTCTCGGAACAGGGTTGCCATGTATTCTCCCCTGAAAGCGGCGAACTGGCTTCGGGACTGTGCGGCTTAGGCAGAATGGCTGAGCCGGAGGAAATTTCAGCACAGCTTCATTGTGCGTTTGCGTCTACTCCTCATAGCTCTTCCTTTTCTGGCCTTCGGGTTGTGGTTACGGCAGGGCCAACCAGGGAGAAGATTGACGGGGTCCGGTTTATTTCAAATTATTCGTCGGGAAAGATGGGCTTCGCAGTTGCCCGTGAAGCTGCCGATAGAGGAGCGAAGGTGACGCTGATTACCGGGCCTGTGAGCCTTGAGGCTCCTCCGGGCATTCGGCGCATCGATGTACAGAGCGCACGGGAGATGAACGAGGCGGCTGAGAGCCTGTTTTCAGAGACCGATATTTTCATTGGGGCGGCGGCTGTTGCCGATTACCGTCCGGCCGAACCTATTGAAGGCAAGGTTAAAAAAGGGGACTCTGAGATGGAGATGCGGTTGGTGCAAAACCCCGATATTCTTGCCGGGTTCGGAGCACAGAAGTCAGCGCGGCAGCTGGCCATTGGCTTTGCTCTTGAGGAGGCGGGCGGCATTGAGCATGCACGAACAAAGCTGGAAGCAAAAAATCTTGACCTGATTGCCTTCAATACCTTCAACGGGACCGATTCGGGTTTTGAGGTGGATACAAATATCCTTACTCTGATAGGAAGAGGGGACGAAACAGTGGCCCTTACAAAACTGACGAAAGAGGCTGCGGCAGGAAAGCTCCTTGATGCAGTGGAACGGCTTCTGCCGCGAAAGGCAAAGCAGGCATGAATTCTTCATCGTTGGAAGCCCTTGCCAAAGAGGCGGACAAATGCCGGAAGTGCCGTCTGGCAGATACCCGGCATTCGGTAGTGTTCGGTGAGGGAAACCCGGAGGCCGGGCTCATGGTGATAGGAGAGGCTCCGGGAGCTGACGAGGATGCAAGCGGAAGGCCGTTTATTGGCCGTTCAGGGCAGCTGCTCACCAAAATCCTGCAGGCAGTGGAGTTCAGCCGTGATGAGGTATTCATTGCCAATATCGTCAAATGCCGCCCGCCGGAGAACCGAAACCCGCTGCAGGATGAAATTGCCTGCTGCACGCCATGGCTGGAGAAACAGCTGGAAATTATCCGTCCAAAGGTCATTCTTCTTCTCGGCAAAGTTGCCGCCAACACAATACTCGTCAACCAGACGGCGCTGGGAACAATGAGAGGCAAGGTGCTGGAATGGAAGGGTACAGACTGTTTCGTGACATACCATCCTGCGGCACTCTTACGAAATCCGAATTGGAAACGGGGATGCCGGGAGGATGTGCAGCTGATGCGACGCCATTATGACAACCTTATGAAGAAGAGCCGGGCATGAGAAAGCAGGACAGGAACATTATAGATTTTGAACAGGACATCGACTTCTCGAAAGAGAGCCGCATCCCCCCATACTCCACCGATATAGAGCAGGAGGTACTGGCCTGCGTGCTGCTTGACGACGACCCGATTGAGCAGGTGATACAGATTTTCGGTGAGAGCGGAGGCGATGTATTCTATGAGCGGCGTCACCAGATCATCTTCAAGGCGATGATGCAGCTCTACACAAAGCGCCAGGCGATTGATCTTATTACGGTGAGTGAGGAGCTGGTCAAACTCGGAGAGCTCGACAACATCGGCGGACGCCACTACCTTGCGGAACTATCAGGCAAGGTTATCAGCGCAGCCAATGTGGAGTACTATGCGCGGCTGGCAAAAGAGAAATACCTCTACCGGCGAATGATATCAATCTCCACAAAGATTTCGGAGAGCTCGTACAGCTCGTCCATGGACATTTTTGACCTTGTGGAGCATGCATCACAGCAGTTTTTCAACATCTCCCAGGCAGGAATCAAAAAGAAGGCCACGCCAATAAAGGATCTGGTCAAAAATGGCATCCGCATGCTCGAAACCCTTCGTGCATCGCAGTCATCAATAACAGGTATAGGGTCAGGGTTCTCGGAGGTCGACCAGATGACTGCGGGGTTCCAGCAGTCCGACATGATCATCATCGCCGCCCGCCCTTCAGCAGGAAAAACGGCGTTCGCTCTTGCTCTTGCCCGCAATGCTGCTGTTGATTTTGAGACCCCCGTTCTTTTCTTCAGCCTTGAAATGGCTGAAGTGCAGCTGGCCATAAGGCTGATGTGTGCAGAGGCTTCGGTGGAGTCGCAGCTGGTAAGAACCGGCCGCATTTCGCAGGAGATGATGGGACGCATCATCAACAACATGGACAAGCTGAACGAGGCAAAACTCTTTATTGACGATACACCCGGCATCTCCATCATGGAGCTGACAGCCAAAGCGCGACGGCTGAAGCAGGAGCACAACATCGGTATGGTGGTGGTTGACTACCTGCAGCTGGTAAGCCCCGTGCGCGATGGGAAGAGCAACCGTGAGCAGGAGATTGCCCAGATATCAAGGTCGCTCAAGGCGCTGGCCAAGGAGCTGAACATTCCAGTCATCGCCCTCGCCCAGCTCAACCGGTCGGTAGAGCAGCGTTCAGGAGACCGTCGGCCACAGCTGTCGGATCTTAGAGAGTCGGGTTCAATTGAGCAGGACGCTGATGTGGTAATGTTTCTCTCACGGCCTGAAATGTACGGGAAACAGACTTTTGAAGATGGCTCATCCACCAAGGATGTGGTTGAAATCGTCATCGGCAAGCAGCGCAACGGCCCTATCGGCGACATCCGCCTGCTCTTCCTGAAGAACTACGGGCGGTTCCAGTCGATGGCAAACGCCTATGTCACCGCCGGTGTCGCAGACGACAGCTACGGCAATCCGGATGGCTACCCTCCACAGGCTGCAGAATTTTCCTCAGAAGGCGACATGCCTTTTGTAAACCCAGATGAATCCCCTTTTTAATCCTTTATCCACCATGCAGGAAAAAACCTCTGAAGATCCTCACTCAACCGGCAGCGCTATGGGCCCATCCAGCCTGAAGATCGGGCTTCCTTCGGGAGCTCCTGCAGAAGACAGGTATACAGGTATTGCCGCCTCACGGGGCATCGCCATCGGAGAGTGCTACTCCTTTGAAAAGGAGATGGACGAACCACAGCCGGAAGTGATTGAAGAGGGACGGATTGAAGAGGAGGTAGAGCGGTTTACGGCGGCACTCGGGCGTTCTGAAAAGGAACTCCGTAAAATCGAGAGGGTCACCATCAAGAAACTCGGGAAGGGGTATTCGAACCTCTTTCAGGCGCAGATCATGATTCTCCAGGACCCCGTGCTGACGGATGCCATTTCCAACCGCATCCGCACGGAGCGTCGGCCGGCCAATCTGGTAATTGAGGAGGAATTCAACCGCCACCTTGAGCATTTCCGGAACTCGGATGACCCGCTGTTTCAGGAACGCGCCGACGACTTGACCGATATCAAGGACCGCATTATCCGGAACCTGCAGGTCCGAAAACTCCATTCATGGATTCCCGAAGGAGTGATTGTTGCCTCCGACCATCTTTCTCCGGCCGACATCATCCTCCTCAGCCGCAGCAATGTGAAAGGGTTCGTCACCGACACGGGAGGAAAAACCTCGCATATCTCGCTTATCTGCAAGTCGCTGAAACTCCCCATGGTGGTCGGGCTCGGCAAATTCTCGCAGAAGGTTTCCACCGGACGGAAAATGATTATCGACGGCCGAACGGGAACAGTTGTCACCGATCCGACGGACGAGACTGTTGCTGAATACATGAAGCGCCAGGAGGAGGAACTGCGAAGTGAAGAAGACGCATCGCGCAGCGCAGTCTTTCCTGCCACAACAAAATGCGGGGTGAGAATCGGGTTCTACGCCAACATTGATTTCAGGGAGGAGCTCGACACTCTCTGCGAAGAGGGGGCCGAAGGGGTCGGGCTGTTCCGGAGTGAAAACCTATTCACCGACGCCTCCAAAGTACCCACAGAAGCAGAGCAGGAGAACTACTACTTCCAGATGGCTGACGCCATTGCCCCAATGCCGCTCGACATCCGCCTGTTCGACATCGGTGGAGACAAGCTGATGTACTCACCCGTCAAGGAACCAAACCCGAACCTCGGCTGGCGCGGCATCCGCATTCTTCTTGACCTTCCGGAAATTCTTGAAGCACAGATAACAGCCATCCTGAAAGCCAACTCACACGGCAATATCGACATTCTGGTGCCGATGATCATGTCACTCGATGAAATTGCCCAGGTACGCGCAATTGTTGACCGGGCCTTTCTGGAACTGACCAATTCAGGATCACACCACATTGAAAAACCCGGAATCGGTGCGATGATAGAGGTGCCTGCCGCTGTGGAGCTGATTGATGAAATCACCCGGGCAGTCGACTTCATCAGCATCGGGACCAACGACCTCACCCAGTACACCCTTGCCGTCGACCGCAACAATGTGATTGTGCAGGACCTTTTCGAGAAATTCCATCCAGCGCTCATCCGCCAGCTCTACCGCATTATCAGCACCGCACAGAAAAACCGACGAAAAGCTGTCATCTGTGGAGACATGGGTTCCGACCCGCTTGCTCTACCCTTTCTCCTCGGCTGCGGACTGCGCCACTTCAGCGTTGTCAGCTCCGACATCGCCAAACTCAAATCCCTTGTCGGATGCTTCACCCTTGAAGAGACCGAAGCACTCGCCCGTGACTGCCTGCAGCTCACTACCCCGAACGCCATCAAGGAAAGGCTGGAAGCGTTCGGAAAAGGGTAAGGCGATGAAATCCCCTCAACCTGCACATCAAAGATGCCCGGAGGGTTATGTATGCTTGCAAGAAGCTCCGCTCAGGGCCTCAAATCTTCAATCTTCGCCTGCTTGCGAAGAGCACTGAAGTAAGCCGAGAAGAGCTGCTCCTGCTTGAGGCCAAGCACCTGCGGTGCTATGCCGGCTTTTTCCGTCTTGATGTCAAGTCCTTCCGGGAGAGCCCGACTGGAAACCTCACAAACCGCGTATCCACTCTGGATCTGTACCGGCTCTGAAAGCCTGGCAAGCGGCATGCCGGCCATGGCTTCCACCAAAGGACGATCGACGCCGTAACCCGGAATAAAACCGTCGCTCCAGCGGATGTCGCTGGCGCTGAACATGCTGAAGCTGCTGTCAGCGGCAGCAATTGCGGCAAGCGTGGCTCCTGGAGAGGCTGCAAGCGAGGCAAGACGGTTCTTGATGAACTCGCCCTTCTTCTCTTTGATGATTTCAGTGGTAATGCCGGCTTTGAGGTCATCATCAAGCTTGCGGTACCCGCTGTCGTTTTTGCCGGTCAGGCGCATGACATAGAAGCCTTTTGGGGTTTCAATGACATCCGAAAGATCACCCTCGCTGGAGCGGAAAGCAAAATCATCAATTTTGTCGTTGTAGCCTATGGCGGCTATAGGCATGTGACGGCCAAATTGGCCTGTGGTTTCAAGGGGCAGTTTATCGGCCGAGGCACTTTCGTCCATTCCTTTCTCTTTGGCATCCATCTGAAACACCATGGCACGGCGGCGTATGCCCTCGGCAGTTTCGCTTGAGGGCCGGATGGTGCGAACAATTTCAGAGGCAACAACAGCCTTGCGGTCAAACCCGGCAACTTTAATGATGTGAAGGCCGAACTGTGTCTGCACAGGCCCTACAATGGCTCCGGGTTTTGAGGCGAACACAGCATCAGCAAACTCCGGCACCATGCGATCGCTACGGAACCAGCCAAGATCGCCTCCCCTTGCTGCGCTGCCGGGATCGGCCGAGTATCGCCGGGCGAGTTCAGCAAAATTTCCTCCAGCCTTCAATTCCCGTAGAATCATGTCGGAAAGAGCGCGGCCTTTCTGGATGTCGGCACGGCTGTTGGGGTTGAAACGGATCAGAATGTGGGATGCCCGGGCAACGGGCTTCCGGGCCGTCGTCACTGATTTTATTTTCAGGAGACGGTAGGTGCCGCTGTCGGCAATGGGACCTATGATCGATCCTGCCCTGAGGCTGGAGGAACCGAAAAGAGCGGCTCCGGCAACAGGCGAAAAATCCGAACGGTCAAGTGTTTCGTTGATGGAAGAGGAGCGGTCGCTCTGCATCCTCACAAAATCTGTGTCGTTGCGGGTTGTGGCAAACCCTGCGCGAATTGATGCAAACTCCTGCTGTGCGGCAAGGCTGTCTTGTGCGGAAGGTGTGAGAGGGAAAAAAACATAGTCAGAAGAGCGGGATGGAGCTTCGGCGAAAAGTTCGCGGTGCTCGCCGTAGTACCTTTTAATCTCATCCTCCTTGACAGGGTATTTGCTGTCATCTCCGGCAAAACTGAACGGAACGGGGATAAACGATGCCGCCATGCGGGTATACTGCTGGCGCACCAGAGTTTCAAGCTCAAGATCGGTTACATGCTCCATGGTCCGAAGCGCCCGAATCAGCTTATCAATCTTGAGTTCACGGCGGATGATCTCCTCCACCTGCACCCACATCTCGCTGTTCTGCGGGTCACGACGGGCAGCGTCAAGCTTCTGACGGTCAATCTGAGCAGTTGCAGGATCAGTAAAATTGCCTGCTATCACCTGCGGCGGGTCGGGGCGATTGATGGCGGCAAGAATCTCGCCATCCTGCACCGTGATACCGAATTTCTGGAACTGCTGTTCGAGCAGCATCTGGTCAACCACAGTGTTCCATGCCTGCTCCTGAATGCGGAGTTCAATTTCTGGCGACATGTCGGCACCCGGGTTGCTGCGACGATAGTTTTCGCTGAACTGGCGGTAGAGCTGGTCGTACTGACTGTAAGAAATCGACACACCGTTCACACTGCCGGCGTTCTGCCCCCTTCCACCGCGTCCGCCGAATCCGGCAAAATCCATACCCCATTCAAAGACGATCAGCCCCAGAAAAGACGCAAGAAGGATATAGAGAATGATATGCGTTTTATCGCGCAGGTTTGACATGAGCGCCATAGAGTCCTCAGCTGATAGGTATTAGTATAAAAGTGTGTTTTTATCATCCCAACCCTCCCTGCCGACAAGCGGCACGAAGGCAAAATTCTGGTACTGCTCCCTCTCAAAGCGGGCACCCTTCCTGGTGACGAGGGTCATCACCTGCATACCGCGGTTGCCGACGGGAATTACCATACTGCCGTTTTCGGCAAGCTGCTCCTTCAGCGCTTTCGGTTCTGATGGAGCTCCGGCACTCACAAGGATGCCGTCAAAAGGCGCCTCTTCAGGCCACCCGAGGGTACCGTCTCCCAGACGGCAGGTAATCGGAAGACCGAATCGGTGAAACTTCGCCTTCGCCTGATGGTACAGAACAGGCAACCGTTCTACCGAGAAAACACTGTAACCTATCGCTTCCAGAATGGCCGCCTGATATCCCGAACCGGTGCCAATTTCCAGCACTCTGCCAAAGGGTCTGCCACTGCCTCCGGGCACATGGTCTGCCAGCAGGCTCGTCATATAGGCAACCGTAAAGGGTTGCGATATCGTCTGCCCGTAGCCTATCGGCCATGCTGCATCGTCGTAGGCGTGAGCCCGCCCCTCTTCGGGGACAAACAGATGCCGGCGAACCTCCTGAAAGGCTTCAAGAACCCATGGATTCTGAATGCCGTTTCGCCGGAGAGAATCCACCATCTCCCTGCGCTGGCGGTCAAATTGCGTTTCCGTCCATTCCATACCTGAAATCTCTTTATCTTTCAGGCGGAAACGCCGGGGACCGCTCCGCTTTTGAATATTGTATCTAAAATATGAAAAAACAACCGTTCAACCCTCTCTCAACACCAAAGTTTACCATTTTCGGCGACAACTGCCGCATGGGGAGCTATATCCTGTTCATCCGGGTCGAAAAAAAACTGAATATTTCCTTTGGCCGGTTCCAGAAGGGTACGCCGGTTCTGGTTGAGGCGGGAGAGTATCTTTATCTGGGCTCAGCCCTCGGCAACCGCCCTTCCGCCGCCCCTCTTGCAGCCCGCCTTCTCCGCCACGCCTCGCGCTCCGGAATGCTTCGGGCACACCGCATCCGCAGACCAATGGCAAAGCGATTCAAAGAAGCCGGACTGGTTGACGCTGTTCCTCGCAAGATACCCTCAAAACATATTCACTGGCACGCAGACTGTCTGCTCGACCGGCTTGAAGCAGAAATAACAGGGGTTGTTGCTATCCGCAGCCCTCTCCGCCTTGAAGAAGCCCTTTCCCTGGCGCTTGGCCTTCATCCCGGAACCCGGCCCCTCGCTCCTCGCCTCGGCGCCCAGGATGCCAAAAGCGGTACCCACCTGCTCCGCCTTACAGACAGGGCGGCTGTTGAAACAATGCTGATGGAGAAAATCACCGATCTCTCAGGCCTTCTCCCGTCCTAACAGCGCCCCCACAAATCGGCTCCGGTCAAAGAGCTGCAGATCGTCAATTTTTTCGCCCACCCCAATGTACTTCACCGGCAGTTTCAGCTCGCGCGATATGGAGAGAACAATCCCCCCCTTCGCCGTACCGTCGAGCTTGGTTACCACAATGCCGGTTACATGGACAAATTTCATGAACTCGCGCGCCTGCTGCACAGCGTTCTGGCCAGTTGTGCCGTCGAGCACCAGAAGCACCTCGTGCGGGGCTTCCGGGATTTTCTTTTTCGCCACCCGCATAATTTTTGCCAGTTCCTCCATCAGATGGCTCTTGTTATGCAGACGGCCAGCCGTATCAACCAGCACCACATCAGCGTTACGCGCAACAGCGGCACTGACGGCATCAAACACCACCGAAGCGGGATCAGCCCCCTGCCCCTGCCCGATAAGCGGAACCCCCGCCCGTTCAGCCCATACCTGAAGCTGCTCATAGGCCGCAGCGCGGAAGGTGTCGGCAGCGGCAATCATCACCTTTTTGCCAGCCTTTTCGTAGTTGGAGGCAAGTTTGGCAACACTCGTTGTCTTGCCGGCCCCGTTCACACCCACAATGAGTATCACATAGGGTTTTGCGGGAAGCGGAGCGTCAAATTCAACAGGATGCTCCTCTCCGCTCTCCATGAGCATCTTGCCTATTTCATCCATCAGCATCCCATTGAGCTCATCCTCCGAACGGTAGCTTTCAGTGCCGGCCCGTTCAGTAATGGCGTCAACAATTGCCAGTGTTGTTTCAACGCCAACATCGGCCGACACAAGAATATTCTCAAGTTCCTCGAGGAACTCGTCATCTATTTCCGTTCTGCCCTTTGTCACCACGGCCAGCTTTTCGCGAAGGGTCTCCCTTGTCTTTCCAAGGCCTTCGGTTAAACGCGATAATTTGAACTTGTCAAAAAAACCCATATAAAAGAGATATTGTCCTATGTTTACCAAGTACCGACACACGCGGACTCTGCCGCAGGAAATGTTGAACCAATTTACGCAAAATAATGGCATATAAAGCTACATCGGAAACAGGAGAGTTCGGTCTGATAGAACGCATCAAGAGCATTGTCCAGCCAACCCTGGAAAGTGCTCCGGAACTGGTACTGGGAATCGGTGACGACTGCGCCGTCTGGCAACCATCCACAGAACTGCTGCAGGTGAGCTCAACCGACCTGCTGGTAGAACAGGTACACTTCGACCTGCTCACCACGCCGGCAAAACATCTCGGAAGCAAGGCAATCAGCGTCAACGCCTCCGACATCTGCGCAATGAACGCTATTCCCCGCTACGCCCTCGTCTCCATTGCCGTCCCCCCCTCAATGCCGGTGGAGATGGTTGAAGAACTCTACCGCGGCATGGAAAGCGCCGCACGGGAGTACGGCATAGCCATAGCTGGCGGCGACACATCCCGCTCCCGCTCCGGACTGGTGATTTCAGTAACGGTGACAGGAGAAGTTCCTGAAAAGATGATAGCCTACCGTAACGGAGCGAAAGAGGGCGACATTGTCTGCGTTACCGGTACGCTCGGCGGTTCAGCAGCGGGGCTGAGGGTGCTGACCCGCGAAAAGCTCATCATGATGGAGCACATAGAAAACAACGAGACCTACAACCGCAACCTCATGGCCGACCTTCAGGAGTACACCGGCGCCATCCAACAGCATCTACTCCCACTCGCCAGGCTCGACACCGTCCGGTTCCTGCACGAACGCCAGGTCACGCCCTCGTCAATGATCGACATATCAGACGGACTCGGCCAGGACCTCGGCCACATATGCAACGCCTCCGCCGTCGGAGCCCTTCTTCAGGAGAACCGCATCCCCGTCAACTCCACCGCCCGCCTCATTGCCGACGAACTCCAGGACGACGCCCTCGGCTGGGCCATCAGCGGAGGAGAAGACTACCAGCTCCTCTTCACCATCTCAAAAGAAGAACACAAAAAAATAGCCGACAACCGCGATATCGCAGTCATAGGAGAAATCACCCCCAAAGAGTCCGGCCTCCTCCTCAAAGACATCTACGGCATAACAATAGACCTCACATCCCTCCCCGGCTTCGACCATTTCAAATAGCCGGATAGTTGGGAATAGTTGGGGACAGTTGGGGACACTCATGACTGAGTGTACTAATTAGTACACTCAGTCATGAGTGTCCCCAACTTTTCCCCAACTTTTTTGTCCCCAAGTTTTGGTTGGGGGCTTTGGGAAAGGCGGGGAAGGTTGTAACTTTAGCGGCACTGGCCGAAGTGGCGGAACTGGTAGACGCCCGGGACTTAAAATCCCGTGTTCAGCAATGAGCGTACGGGTTCGATCCCCGTCTTCGGCACCATCCATCATATGCTTACATAAGCAACAGCTCTGAAACCCTTTTGAAATAAAGGGTTTCTTTTTTTCTCCTTCGGCTAATACTGCCATCATCGGCTTGAACTGCCAACTTTTTGGGGTATCTTTAGGGGTACTTTCCGGATCCAGCTTCGCTCACGGATAAAAATACCCCTACGATGCCACGCCAAACCGCCCCACTCTCTGCAAGGCGCGTCGACACAGTCAAACCCGGCGACAAGCCAACCAAGCTCTTTGATGGGGGGGGACTTTTCCTGCTGGTGACGCCTTCTGGGGGAAAACTCTGGCGCCTGAAATACCTTTTTGACGGTAAAGAGAAAACCCTCGCCCTCGGGAAATACCCCTATGTCACTCTTGAGATGGCCCGAAAAGGGCGCCAGGATGCCCGCGAACACCTCGCACAGGGCATCGACCCTTCCACACTGAAAGAGAAGGCTGGGAGGGCTGCAATCGTCACCGTTGAGAGTGTGGCGCACGACTGGATCAAGGTCGCTGCGGCCAATTGGACCGAAGGCCACACTCACACGGTCCGCTCTCGCATGAACATGTATGTGATTCCCCCTCTCGGGAACCGCCACATCACCGAAATCACAGCCCGAGACATTATGGAGGTACTTCGCCAGATTGAAGCATCCGGCCTTTACGATACAGCCCACCGCATCCGTTCCCTGTTCGAGCAGATATTCACCTATGCGATGATTACGGGAGTGGAAGGCGTAACCGGCAACCCCGCTTCAGGCCTCAGCCGAGCTCTGATGAACCCGCCCACAAAGCATATGTCAGCGATACTCGACCCCAAAGAACTCAGCCGGCTTCTCCTTGACATAGACGGCTACTCGGGATCTTTCACGGTCAGGTGTGCCCTTAAACTTGCCCCGATGCTCTTTGTCCGCCCCGGCGAACTCCGGAAGATGCAGTGGGAGCACATTGACATAGAGGCCGCTCTCTGGACCATTCCCGCAGAAGAAATGAAGATGAGGAAACCCCACATTGTGCCGCTTCCAAAGCAAGCCCTTGCTGTTCTTGGGGAACTCCGACAACACACAATGGAACGGAAGTATGTGTTCTCAGGGCGGCAACGCACCAGACCTATGAGTGAAAATACCGTCAACATGGCCTTACGGACAATGGGATGGGGACCAGAGAAAGTGACAGGACACGGATTCCGCGCAACAGCCAGAACCATGCTTCACGAAACCCTCAACTTCTCACCCGACGCCATTGAAGCCCAGCTTGCCCACGCCGTACTGGACAGACTCGGCTCCGCCTACAACCGGGCACAGCACCTTGAAGAACGCACCAGGATGATGCAGACATGGGCCGATTACCTTGACGGGCTCAAAGCCTAACCGCTCAATATTACAGAGCAGCCCGGATTCCTTCGATTTGCTGAAAACACAACAGCAACAGCAACGCCTACCAGATGAACACCTCTCTTTTCTTGCGCATCGGACAGGTATTGTCCTTCGCCTCCCCCTACATTTCTTT
>JGI10211J34971_10003367_pt1 | contig 12825 bp, 14 predicted proteins | sample Etolagsediment_FD_34971 | JGI IMG/M metagenome (IMG submission 34971) | reverse complement strand
TAGTCGAACTTTTTCTATAATCGTCTATAGTAAAGACGCCATGCAAAAAGCGACCCGGAACATGTCTGAACAAGGCGTCAAGCTTTATGTTTATGAAGAAGTCGTCAGTATGCTGAAATCCCAGCAAGAACCAATGACCTTGCGGGTGTATCATCAAAAACCACTGTATCTTAACCCCGGTTTACTGACGGAACCTGCGGATGCAATGCGGCTGGATAAAAAGGAGAAAAATAATGATAAAAGTTAATGAAGTGATGAATGTACATTTAATTACCATTGGTGAAAACAGCACCATTGCTGAGGCGCGGCAAATCATGCATGAAAAACATATCCGTCATATTCCGGTACTCAATGACACCGGAAAGCTGGTCGGACTGGTCACGCAGCGGGATGTATTGAAGGCTGAAGTGGCCCTATTGGGTGATGATATTAACCAAAATGTATTAAGCGGGCCGATTCAGGAAATTTTAACCCGAAATGTGGCTTATGTGCATCCTGAAGACAGTTTACGCGCCGCAGGTCTCAGTTTACAAAAGCATAAATACGGCTGTTTACCGGTTGTTAAAGATGAAAAATTAGTGGGTATTATTACCGATAGTGATTTTGTAGGCGTGGCGATTGATTTGATTGAGCAAATGGATCTGGAAGAAGAGTTCAACCAGGATGAAAGCTATTAAAACAAATAAAACCGGGAATTGCTTCAACCGCATCATTTAGCCTGTTTTAAATGCAGGACACAAAACCACAACAGAACAGGGCGAATTAATTCGCCCCAATGGTAGTGAACCGCAGATTCCCTAAGAACAAGGGGCGACTTTAATCACCCCTATCAGCTAGCGTGTTTTAATCAAAACCGCTATAGCTACTATCATCAGCAATACGACAATACCCATTCCCGTCTGGTTATTCCAAAGCGGATGCGTCGCATCAAGCAGTTGAGGATCGTGCACACCATGACCGGGATGGGCCTGGGCAAAAAAAGGCAGCAGGCTGGCCATCACCAGAAACACAAATTCTTTCATCCTCTTTTCTCCTTTATTTGACTTTGACCTTAATCAGTTCTTCACCATCGGGGTCGACCACATGAACGGCGCAGGCAATACAGGGATCAAAACTGTGAATGGTACGTAATATCTCGATCGGTTGTTTCGGATCGTGCAGTTGATGGTTATCGGTTAATGCAGCTTCATACGGGCCGTCATTTCCTTCCGCATCACGCGGGCCGGCATTCCAGGTAGAGGGTACCACAGCCTGATAATTCTCAATTTTTTCATCTTTGATCACAATCCAGTGTGCCAGAGCACCCCGTGGGGCTTCCATAAAGCCAACACCACGCGCTTCCCGCGGCCAGCTGGACGGTTCAAATAAGGTGTTATTATGCACACTTAAATCACCTTTATTGATATTCGCGATTAATTTATCCAGCCAAATATGCATTTGATCACCAATGATTTTGGTTTCAAGTGTGCGTGCCGCAGTCCTGCCCAGCGTAGAGTAAAGCGCTTCAATAGGCACATCCAGTTTGCTTAAAACCATACCTGCCAGTTCACGGGTCGGTTCATGTCCTTTGGCATAGAGCATCAGTACGCGTGCCAGCGGACCGACTTCCATCGGTTGTCCTCGCCAGCGGGGTGATTTCAGCCAGGAATAACTGTTTTCGATATCCAGGAAATCATACGGCGGTTTAGGTCCGCTGTAATTTAGGCGGGTTTCACCATCATAGGGGTGCAGTCCACTGGTTTTTCCGGAACTATAATCATAGTAGGAGTGTGCAATAAACTCCTTAATCTGGCCCGGATCATTCAGATCCACAGGATGAATTTTGGACAAATCGCGATCTAAAATGGCTCCCCCGGGAATAAAGTAGCTGGAGGGATCATCCATACCATTTTCTGGCATATCGCCAAAGGTCATAAAATTACGTACACCGGACCCGCGTTTGAACCAGTCTTTATAAAATCCGGCGATAGCCAGTGTATCCGGGATATATACATCATTAACAAACACCATCATTTTATTGATAATATCGCGGATTTGCTGCAGAGATACTACATTTAATGCTGTAGCCGCACTGGAGCCGTCACCCATGCCGCTGATCGGTGAGGGTGAGCCGCCAACCAGAAAATTAGGATGCGGGTTTTTACCGCCAAAGATGGTATGAATCTGAACCACATCCCGCTGCCAGGACAGGGCTTCCAGATAGTGTGCCACAGCCATTAAATTGGCTTCAGGGGGAAGTTTATAGGCAGGATGGCCCCAGTATCCATTGGCAAAAATTCCCAGCTGGCCGGATTCCACAAAATTTTTAACTTTTTTCTGAATTTCGCTGAAATAACCCGGAGATGATTTAGGCCATCCGGATAACGATTGTGCCAGAGCGGAAGTGGCTTTGGGATCGGCTTTCAATGCCGAAACCACATCCACCCAGTCAAGTGCATGCAGATGATAAAAGTGCATCACATGATCGTGCACATATTGCGCTGCAATCATCAGGTTTCGGATCAATTGTGCATTAGCCGGAATGGGGTAGTTCAGCGCATTTTCCACGGAGCGCACGGAAGCAATGCCATGCACCAGGGTACACACACCACAGATGCGCTGTGCATAAGCCCATGCATCGCGGGGATCACGGCCTTTTAAAATGGTTTCTATTCCTCTTACCATCGTACCGGCACTGGATGCACCTGTGATATTCCCTAAAGCATCTGTTTCAGCTTCAATGCGCAGGTGCCCTTCAATCCGGGTAATGGGATCGACAACAACACGATTAGTCATTTTTGTTCTCCTTTAACAGATGGTTTGCCAGGACTTCAGTCAGTCCCAGTACTTCGACATCCATATTATTATCTTCAATACCTTCTTCGAGGGTGTTCCGGCAGGTAGCGCACATGGTCACAACGGTGGTTACATTCAGTTCGTCAATCTGTTGTTTTTTCCGATGAAAAACTTTTTTCATCAGCGGTTCTGCTTTTTCGATGGTATTCATGCCGCCGCCACCGCCGCAGCACCAGTTGCAGGCCATATTGTCAGACATTTCCACAAAATTATCCGTGACCATGTTCAACAGGTTGCGCTGAGGCTCATTAACACCCCCGCGGCGGGCTGCCTGGCAGGGATCGTGGAAAGTCAGGCGTTCGCTTTCCTTACCGGTGGTCTGCAGACGGCCTTCCTGCCGCAGTTTATCCAGTACTTCAATGATATGATAGACTTTAAACGGGTAAGGTCGTCCGATTACATTCGGGCCTTCCCATCGGATAGCCATATAGGCATGGCCGCATTCGGGGCTGATCACATTTTTAATGTTCAGGCTTTCTGCCGCATCCACAATCCGGTTAATCATTTCGGCTTCGACTTCAGATGCGCCCATGTGCATACCCGGATTACCGGCTTCATGTGCCAGCGAACTGAAAGTCCAGGTGACCCCAGCTTTGTCAAAAATCTGTGCCAGGGCGGCGATAATTTCATTAAACTGCATCACTTCGGCTGATGATAACAGCACCAGATAGTCCACATCCGGCTGGTCGATATTAATTTTAATACCGGTTTCCTTTTCAGCCGCTTTAACCTGTGCTTCAAAGGTTTTCATAGGAAAGCCCATGACACTGCCTTTTTCAAGGGTTCTTACCGCAGCCGCTTTTAAAGAAGGAGGTGCCAGTCCGGCATTGGTCAAGCCCTCACGCATTTTACGGATCATATATACGATATCATTGCCGGCAGGACATACCATGGAACAGCGTCCGCAGGTGGTACAGCTTTCAAAAGCCAGTTCAACCGTATCGTGAAAATCCTGTGCGGTTACCGGACGACTCAGACCCAGCCATTTTTTTACTCTTCCGGATAAGGTGAATTCCTGCTCCCAGATCCGCCGCATGGGTTCAACCCGACGGATGGGGGTATATTTGGCGTCACCGGTTTCGGTATAAAAAATACACGCCTGGGCACAAATACCGCAATTGGTACAGCTTGAAAAATAAGAAGCAATGGGGGCATCAATCAGCTTTTTTAAAACATTAACCCCTTGAATAAATGATGTGCTCATGATTTTATCCCCCTGCGTCCAAAGTTAGAGCCGGTGTACCACCGGGACAGAATAAACGTAAAACTATGGGTCAGTTTACTGAATGGCAGAGCTATCATCAGTAATTCAACCGAAAGGATATGCAGTGCCAGCATCAATGTGTAATCCAGCATCAGCCGATGGAAAGCGAGATAGCCGGTGATAAGGGGTAAAAAGGTTAATATCCACACCAGATAATCCCCCGTGCTTGAAAGAATACGGCGAGTGGGATCGGTGATCCGTATTATCAGCATATACAACATGGAGGCAATGCTTAAAACCGTTACCACATCAATCAGATAATTGGGCCAGCCACTCCAGAAAACACCGAATATGTCGCGGAAAAACTGGGTGTGCGGGGTAAAGAAAAATACAATAATAAACAGGCCGATATGAAAAATATAGGAAGCCGTAATGTATTTCCAATGGCGCGTTTCCGGTAAAGAACGTTTAACAATCATTATCAGTCCGTCTTTAACCCCATCATCCCGGGTATCCGCATATTCTGCAGGACGGCCTAAAGAAAGGATTTCCAGCAGACGTAAGGATATGCCAAAAAACATGATGATGGAGGCATAAGCCAGCCCGGGTCCTCTTGCCCAGTTTAATAGTTCCAGTTCATTCATGACTGACCTCCCATATCTTCTGCGGTTAATTTACCGGATTCATCAATCGCTGCCTGCTTTACTTTTTTGTTGATCAGCGCTGATCCGATCCCGACAACGGCACCGGCTGCCAGCCCGTTTACCGCCCAGCTACCGGGGTTTCCTGCAGCGGTGGACAAGGCTTTGTAAAAACCGCCTGCATCCCAGAAATCCGGTTCAGAGCAACCAATACAGCCATGTCCGGATTGAATGGGAAAGGATGTTCCATTATTCCATTTCAGCGTAGCACAGGCATTATGTGTTACGGGTCCTTTACAGCCAATTTCATATAAACACCAGCCTTTGCGGGCGCCTTCATCATCGAAGCTTTTGGCAAACAGACCGCGATCATAATACGGACGACGGTAGCAGCGATCATGGATGGAATCGCCATAAAACGCTTTCGGCCGGCCCAGATGATCAAGTTCCGGGATACCAAAGGCCAGTACATGTGCGAGCACACCGGTCATAACAATCGGCATCGGCGGACAACCCGGCAGGTTGATAATGGGTTTGTCTTTAATGATATCGCTGACCGCTACCGCACCGGTTGGATTGGGTGCTGCTTTGGGCAATCCGCCATAGGCTGCACAGGTCCCGATAGATACAATGGCAAAGGCATCTTTAGCGACCTGCTGCAGCATATCCAGGTTTGTCATTCCGGCGATAGTGGAATAGACCCCATTGTCTTTTAGCGGTATTGAACCATCCACCAGCAACAGATATTTCCCTTTATGGGCCTGCATGGCGTGCTCACGGGCTTCTTCTGCAGCATGACCGGAAGCTGCCTGCAGGGTATGGTGGTAATCCAGGGAAACAAAGTCAAAGATCAGGCTTTCTATGGAAGGTTTGTGCGAGCGGGTGAGGGATTCGGTGCATCCGGTACATTCCTGGAAAGAAAGCCAGATAACGGACTGGCGTGGGGCTTTGGCCAACGCATCAGCCATGGCATGGGATACACTGGGAGAGAGTGCCATGGTAGATGCCATGGTGGCACAGAATTTCAAAAATGTCCTGCGGGATACGCCCTGCTTGAGCAGTTCCCCGGCTAAGGTTTGTTTTGCGTGTGTCATGCCGTTACCCTCCAGTTATAAATTTTTTAAGTAATGCGCCAGGCGCTTTTCTGCATCCAATACATCATCCGGATGGCTTGCCAGAATATCCGGTATCAGGCAGATATCAATGAATTCTGCCATAATCTGCTGATCCGGACTGTAATGGGTGATCCACCAGATACCGCTGTAGGCGGTTTCATATATCCGGCTGCTGCCGCTGCTGTTAAATTCACAGCTGATTTCCCCCTGGCCGAGGAGCGCGATTAATTGACTGCGGTTGTGTTCACTCAGCGGCAGACTTTTTAAATCGATGCGGAAAGTCTGCCCATCCTGCTGTAGTCGCTGCAGATGTGCGTGAATTTCCTGCAGCAGGCCAAAAACGAGTTGCTCCGGCTGACTGCTGTGCTGCGTTGTTTCAATCTTTACCGGGATTGCCTCAATATTCATGACTGCCACCGCTGGAGTAAGTCTTCAACCTGGAATATTGCGTTCGGAATGGCCGCTGCAACAGCTGTTGTCGGCTGACTTCCCCAGCCCAGTTGTTGCGGCTGAATACCAATCAATGCCCTTTTTACCGGGAGGGCATCAGATAACAGCGTAATGGATAATAAATCTATCAGGCCGACTTCATGAACGCTGCGTTTATTACCATGGCTGATATAATCATCCATGGCCTGATTTTCAAACACCTGGACGGTACCGGGGGGAGATTGTAATTCTGCGGCATCGATCACAATAAAATGTTCGCTGCGGGCAATGGCATCTGCCAGGGTGAAGCTCAGGGTACCGCCATCGATGTATTCAACGTGCGAACCCAGCTTATCCTGTGCGGATAAGTGGTTTAAAATGTGTACGCCTATGCCCTCATCAGATAATAGGGTATTACCGATGCCGAGTATCAATGTGCAGGGTCTGGCGTGCATGGGAACAGTCCTTATTAATTATATTAGTATATTAATATAAAATAAAATATTGTTCTTGACTTAGATCAATTTATTTGCTAATAAAATCCTTTAAGGTTAAGTATAGGATAAAACTTATTCACGGATAAATACCTTATAATGGATAGGTGATTCCGGCATGATATAAGGAAAAAGTTTATGTGTCTTGGTATACCAATGCAAATTAAAGAGATAGATGGGTATAATGCCGTTTGTGAAGCAAAAGGGATTGAGCGAACAGTGAGTTTATTTATGCTGCAGGATGATACACTCAAAGTCGGGGACTTTGTGATGATTCATGTGGGTTATGCCATTCAGAAAATGTCCGAACAGGAGGCGCGTTCAGCCTGGGAAATATATGACGAAATGCTACAGCGGATTGATCTACAGGGCAGTCCGGATGCATGAGCTTGCCGTCTGTCAGGATATAATGCAGCAGGTGACACAATTGGCAGCACGGCATAAAGCAAAATCTGTCAGCCTGATCAGACTGCAGATTGGACCTTTGTCAGGGATTGAAGCCCCCTTGCTCGAAACCGCATTTACCATTGCCCGGGCCGGCAGCATTGCCGAATATGCGCGTTTAGCAATTGAAACCCTGGCGGTAAAAGTGTATTGTCCTGAATGCGCCAGCGAATCCGTGGTGAGTGCAGATAATTTGTGCTGTGCACAATGCGGAAACTGGCAGACACGCCTGCTGCAGGGGGACGAGATGATTCTGCGTCAGGTTGAAATGGATATGGATGATGTGCCTGACCCTGATATTTCAACATCAAGACATTAAGAGGAATTGATATGTGTGATACCTGCGGTTGTAATATAACTGAAGCAAACCGGCATCTGCTAGAAAAGGATGGCAAACTATCGCAAACGCCTGACGGGCATACGGCGATAGATGTTTTACATAGTCTGCTGCATGAAAATGATCATCAGGCGGCACATAACCGTGAGCACTTTGATAAACATCAGGTATTGGCGGTTAATTTAATGTCCTCACCGGGTTCCGGTAAAACCCGCTTGTTGGAGCAAACCCTGGAGCAATTAGGCAAACACTTTCGGATGGCAGTTATTGAAGGGGATTTGGAAACAGAAAATGATGCACAGCGGATCCGTGCCAAAGGCGTTCCCGCCATCCAGATTACCACGGGGTCAGCCTGCCATCTGGATGCGCATATGGTGCATCAGGCGGTGCACGATCTGGATTTAAGTCAGCTGGATATTGTATTTATTGAAAATGTCGGCAATTTGGTCTGTCCGGCCAGTTTTGATTTAGGACATCATGTGAATATTACCCTGCTATCAGTCACGGAAGGTGATGACAAACCCTCTAAATACCCGGTGATGTTTAGAGCCGCAGATGTTCTTTTGATCACCAAGGCCGATTTATTACAGGTATTGGATGATTTTGATACCGCAGTGGCGGCGAAAAATTTCCGCCAACTGGCGAAAGCCAATCCGGTTATTGCCTTATCGGCCAAGACCCGGGATGAGGGATTTCAAGCATGGATTCAATGGTTGACAGAGACCCTTTCGCAGCATCGTTTGCGTATCGCTGAGGGTGAACAGGTCAGGCCGGCAATTCAGCAGGATGGTCAACGGCTGCATCAGCATGACGGTATGTCGGAACACCATCACCTGTGACGGGATTAAGCGCAAAAGACTGGCTGCGGCAAATTGAACACCTACCGCGACAGCAGCCGGTCAGAATTTTAAATGTCTGCGGCGGGCATGAACGTTCTATCAGTATGACGGGCTTACGTTCCCTGCTGCCGCCACAGGTGACCCTGATTCCCGGCCCGGGCTGTCCGGTTTGCGTGTGTCCGGAAGAAGACATTTATCAGGCGATTTCCCTTGCTATGCACGAAGATATCCGTTTGCTTGCTTTTGGTGATATGCTGCGGGTACCGGTTAATGTGCCCAAAGGCGAAATTCGTTCCCTGGAACAGGCACGGGCTGCAGGCGCAGACATCCAGCCGGTTGCTTCCCCGCTGGAGGTGATACAGATTGCCCGACAGTCGGATAAACCGGTGGTATTTTTTGCTGCTGGTTTTGAAACCACTATGGCACCGGTTGCGGCAATGCTGCTGCAGGGTATTCCTGCGCATGTGTCGGTACTATTGTCCGGCAGGCTGACCTGGCCGGCAGTGGATTTACTCCTGCAGGAACCTCAACCCGGCTTTAGTGCCCTGGTGGCACCCGGGCATGTGGCTACCGTGATGGGATCGGATGAATGGCGTTTTGTGGTGGAACGCTGTCACATTCCTGCGGCCGTGGCCGGCTTTACTGCAGAATCTTTACTGGCCGCTTTTTATTCGGTTATGCGCCAGCAATCTGAGCAGCATTTATTCTTAGATAATTGTTATCCTGAACTGGTCAGTGCAGAAGGAAACCTGACCGCTCGCCGGCAAATGCAAACAGCGTTTCATATTGAAGATGCGAACTGGCGGGGCATAGGGATTATTCCGCAATCGGGGTTCAGCCTGGCAGAACAGTTTGCAGCACAGGATGCCCGCCGTTTATACCCTTCTTACGATGAAAAAGCCCGGCGCCGCAAAGGGGAAATGCCGCCGGGATGTGATTGTGCCCAGGTTGTACTGGGGAAAAAATTCCCCGATGAATGTGCCTTATATGGTAAAGCCTGTCGGCCGCACGATCCGGTTGGGCCTTGTATGGTTTCAGATGAAGGCGCCTGTCGGATTTGGTGGGCTAACGGGGTACGTCAGCAGCGGCATTCACGCCCTGTTTGAGGCGGTATGATGTTGTTATACCATCAAATTATAGTTCAGGGGCAGGTGCAGGGTGTTGGTTTTAGACCCTTTATTTTTCGTCTGGCCCATGAACATCAATTAAAGGGCGAGGTTCGCAACCTGAGCGGACAGGTCCGGATCAGACTTTATGGTGAGGCAGCTGCAGTGCAGTCTTTTGAGCAAAAACTGATCCTGTCTGCCCCGCCGCTGGCCAGGCCCTATATTGTTTCTTCAGCATCTTGCCCGCCATTTCCTGCTGAGCAGTTTATCATTGCCCGCAGCAGCAGCAGCGATAATCCGGATATCCATGTTCCACCGGACTTTTTTTGTTGTGATGATTGTCTGACTGAACTCCGGGATCCGACCAATCGGCGTTATCATTATCCGTTTATTAATTGTACTCAGTGCGGACCGCGTTATACCCTTATCCGAGCTCTCCCCTATGATCGCCCTAATACCACCATGGCGGATTTTCCGCTGTGTCCCGACTGTGCGCGGGAATATCACGATCCCCTCAATCGGCGCTTTGATGCTCAACCGGTGGCATGTGAGCGTTGTGGCCCGCAATGCAGTTTGCAAACACAGGATCAGCGGGTTTCTGGCAATGCGCAAAGCATCCGTCTTGCGGTTGACTTATTGTCCCGGGGGCAAATCATAGCCGTTAAAGGTATCGGTGGATATCATCTGGTGTGCGATGCACAAAATGACGTAGCTGTTATGACCTTGCGGGAGCGTAAGCAGCGGCCGCATAAACCGCTGGCAGTGATGCTTCCGCCGGGGTTAACAGCCGGCATGGATGATGTTGATTCTGCGAAACAAATCATTGACGAGCTGATAAACCAGCCGCTACGTCCGATAGTGCTGGTTGATAAGGCGTACATCACTATTCCCTTATCTGAAGGAATAGCACCCGGTTTGCGTGAGTACGGCGTTTTTTTACCCTATTCACCCCTGCATTATTTGATATTAGCTGCTTTTAAAAAACCGTTGGTGATGAGCTCGGCAAATATCAGCGGTGAACCGGTGATTTGTGAACAATCCATCGCAGAGGCCAAACTTTCAGGGATTGCGGATGCGTTTTTACATCATAACCGGCCGGTGCAGCGTCCAGCGGATGACAGTATTATTAAACTTATTGCCGCGCAAGCGCGGGTTTTACGTATTGGTCGTGGGCTGGCACCATTGGAAATGCCCTTGCCTATAAAACTCCAGCAGCCGGTGATTGCTCTGGGCGGACAGCTCAAGACCACGATCGCCATCGCCTGGAACGATCGATGTGTGATTTCAGCACATATCAGTAATATGGGAAGTGTGCGTGCGCAGCAGGTTCTGTTACAGCTGCTGGCAGACTTTCCCCGCTTATATCAGGTTACACCTATCGTCTATCTGGCGGACAGCCATCCGGACTATAGTTCACACCGCTGGTTAAAAAAACAGGGGGTGGCCATGCACACAATATGGCATCACTATGCTCATGCTGCTGCCGTAGCCGCAGAATATCCGGCTCATAAAAACTGGCTTTGTTTTACCTGGGACGGCACCGGTTTGGGGGTTGATGGCAGCTTATGGGGCGGTGAAACCCTGATCGGACAGCCCGGAAAGTGGCAGCGTCAGGCCGCATTACGGCCGTTTTATTTGCCCGGTGGAGATAAAGCTGGACATCAGCCATGGCGCTCTGCAGCAGCAGTCTTATGGCAGATGGGAAAAGAATGGATGCCGCAGCAGCAGGATGCCGGATTGGCCCGTCAGGCCTGGTTTAAAAAAATAAATTGTCCCCGCAGTAGTGGCGCCGGACGATTGTTTGATGCAGCAGCCTGTATCATTACCGGCACAGAGCAGGTTTCTTATGAAGGACAGGCGGCTATTGAACTGGAAGCACTTTGCATGAACAGCCATGATGATTTTATCGATATGCCTTTAACGGAACAGCATGAACCTTTGTTATGGGTCGATTGGCAGCCATTGTTTGATCGCTTGTGCAACCCGCAACTGAGTATGGCTTACCGGGCGGAATTATTTCATAACAGTCTGGCCCGGGGTGTGGTTGAGCAGATACTGTATTTTCAACAGCATGCAGTTTTTGATGCGATTGGTTTGGGGGGCGGGGTTTTTCACAATAAATATCTGGTGGAAAAAATAGGCTATTATGCCCGACAAAGGCATTTGCAGCTGCCGATTTTATTGCCGCAGAAAATTCCGGCAGGAGATGGCGGATTATGTTTTGGTCAGGTGGTAGAATATGCAGCTCAGCGTAACGGGAATACATATGAATAAGGATCAATATATAACTCTGGCACATGGTAATGGCGGGCGTTTTATGCGCGAACTGATTGAGCAGCTGTTTGCCCGCCATTTACACAATCCCTTGCTGGATGTGCAGACTGATGCCATGAATCTGGGAAAGATGGACGGCGAGATTATTTTTTCAGTGGATGGTTTCACGGTACAACCGCTGGAATTCCCCGGAGGAGATATCGGCTCACTGGCGGTACATGGTACGGTCAATGACCTGGCAGTCAGTGGTGCGATACCGCGTTATTTAAGCCTGAGTGCGATTATTGAAGAAGGTTTGTTAATACGTGATTTGGAGCGATACATCATCAGTATGGCAAGGGCTGCAGAAAATGCCGGGGTGGTCATTGTGACCGGGGATACTAAAGTTGTACCGCGTGGTCATGGTGGCGGTTTATATCTTACGACTACCGGAATCGGTATTAAAAAAAGCGGGGTGAATCTGGGGATACAACGTATTCAGCCCGGTGATCACATCCTGGTCAGCGGAAGTGTCGGGGACCATGGTACCTGCGTCATGCTGGCACGGGAAGCGTTTGGACTTCGCGGGGATTTACAATCCGATAGTGCCTGCATTGTTCCCCTTGCCGATCAGCTGACGGAGTTTGACGGCCTTAAATTTATGCGTGATCCGACACGCGGTGGACTGGCCACGGTATTACATGAACTGGCCGGGCTGAGCGGGTATAGTTTTATGCTGCAGGAAGAACAGATTCCGGTTCAGGATCCGGTTCGTACTGTTTGTGAAATGCTCGGCTATGATCCCTTATACCTTGCCTGTGAAGGCAGACTGGTCGCAATTGTTGCTGCTGAACAATCTGCTGCTGCCCTTACGGCTCTGCAACAATTGGAAGATGGACAAAGAGCGGCTATTATTGGCGAAGTGGGTCAACAGGGTGGAGATGTTATTTTACGTACCGCATTGGGCGGGGAACGAATTCTTGATGAACTGGAAGATGATCCGCTGCCGCGAATTTGTTGATTATTTGGGTGAACAAATGACGCAACAGCTGCACGGATACCTGAGGGCTTCAAACTTAAACACTAAATGACGCCCGGAATAAAGCGGTATTTGACCTGCTGTTGATA
>JGI10211J34971_10003366_pt1 | contig 12826 bp, 12 predicted proteins | sample Etolagsediment_FD_34971 | JGI IMG/M metagenome (IMG submission 34971) | reverse complement strand
TTTTTTCATTTTTATATCTTTAGAGGCTAAGAAACCAGAGTTATTACTACTTAATAATTATCATGATGATATAAATGTGACATCTTGGTACATGAGTGAAAAGCTTGATGGTGTTCGTGCTTTTTGGGACGGAGAAAAACTTATATCTCGTTCAGGAAAAGTGTTTGCAGCTCCAATATTTTTCACCAAAGATTTTCCAAAACATGAACTTGATGGTGAACTATGGACTTCTAGGGATAATTTTTCAAATATTGTTTCAATTGTAAATAAGAAAGAAGAACACGATGGATGGAATAAACTTACTTATAACATCTTTGAAGTTCCTCAAGCAAGAGGGAATTTACTAGAGCGTTTAGCTAAGGTAAAAGAAACTAAATATATTAAAATTATCAAGCAAATTAAAGTCAAAAATAAAGAGCATTTAGATGATTTTTTAAAGACGATTGAGAAAAAAGATGGTGAAGGTGTCGTGGTTCGTGATGGAGATTTAGACTACTATACAGGCAGAGATAATAATGCACTCAAAGTTAAAAGCTACATAGATACAGAGTGTGAAGTAGTGGGTTATAATCTAGGTCAAGGTAAATATGAAGATTTACTCGGATCACTTGCATGCAGAATGAAAAATATGCAAGTTATTAAAATAGGAAGTGGTTTCAACGAATATGAAAGAAAAAATCCTCCAAAAATAGGTGCTATAATTACATTTAAGTATTATGGTTTAACATCTAAGGGGAATCCAAGATTTCCTATATTTTTAAGAATAAGGTGACTTTGAATAAATGAAATTAGTGAGTGAAAATAAATTATTTTGGATACAGGTGTGGTATGACTAATATAATATTATGCGGAGGAAGCGGGACAAGATTATGGCCTATAAGCAGGACGCTTATGCCAAAACAGTTTGTAAAATTATTTGAGAATAAATCACTATTTCAACTTACAGTTGAGCGGAATAGTAAAGTGTGCGATAAAAACTTTCTGGTATCTAATGCCGAACAGTATTTTTTAGCCATAGACCAACTCGAAGAAAATTCAACATTCAACATTAAAAATTCAACATTTTTACTTGAGCCAGTGGGAAGAAACACTGCTCCGGCAATTGCTTTAGCTTGTATGGCTTTAGATAAAGAAGAGATAGTGCTAGTGACCCCATCTGATCATCTAATAAAAGATGAAGCGGAGTACGAAAAAGTGTTAGTAAAAGCTAAAGGGCTGGCAAATGAAGATAATCTTGTCACTTTTGGAATCACACCAACATTTGCAGAAACAGGCTTTGGTTATATAGAAGCGAATGGTTTGGATGTAAAAGCTTTTCACGAGAAACCGGATTTTGATACAGCAACGAAATACTTAAAAGCTCGAAATTACTATTGGAATAGTGGAATGTTCTGTTTTAAAGCAGGGATTTTTTTAGAGGAGCTTAAAAAGTATTCACCAGAAGTTTATGAAACCTCACAATCAGCATTCAGCAATGCAAAGAAAGAGGGTGTGACAAGAATTAAATATGAAGATATGCTCGCTATTCCTGAAGACAGTATAGACTATGCAGTGATGGAAAAGTCGCAGAAGGTAAAAGTTGTTCCATCCAACATAGATTGGTCAGATGTGGGAAGTTTTGATGCTTTACATGAAGAGTTGCCAAAAGATGTAAACAACAACACCATAAATAAAAATTATATTTCAATAGATTCAAAAAATAATCTGATATATGGAAGTCAAAGAAAAATCGCCACAGTGGATATAGAGAATTTAATAATAGTAGACACAGGAGATGCTCTTTTAATATCTAAAAAAGGCAGTTCTCAAAAAGTGAAAAAAGTTGTAGAAAAACTAAAAGCTTCAAACTCAGAACTTCACAATATACATCTAACAGGTCATCGTCCATGGGGAACGTATACAGTACTAGAAGATCAAGCAGGCTACAAAATAAAACGTATAGAAGTGAAACCCGGTAAACGCCTTAGCCTTCAAAAACACTTTCATAGAAACGAACACTGGATTGTAGTAAGTGGAACTGCAACTGTAACTGTTGGTGAAGAGACAAAGCTACTAAGACCAAATGAATCAACATATATAAAAATGGGTGAAGTGCATAGACTAGAAAACAAAGGTAAAATACCGGTTGTGCTAATAGAAGCACAAGTTGGTGAATATACCGGTGAAGATGATATTGTGAGATATGATGATGATTATAAAAGGAGTTAGATAAATGACAGAAAGAAAAATAGCACTTATAACAGGGATAACAGGACAAGATGGTTCATATTTAGCAGAATTTCTACTCAAAAAAGGCTATGTAGTTCATGGAGTAAAAAGAAGAAGCTCACTTTTTAACACAGACCGCATAGACCACCTCTACCAAGATCCTCATGTTGAAAACCGTAACCTTATTCTTCACTATGGTGATATGACAGACTCTATGAACTTAACTAGAATCATTCAAGAAACACAACCTGATGAGATCTATAACCTTGCTGCAATGAGTCATGTTGCAGTCTCTTTTGAAACACCAGAGTATGTTGCAAATGCAGATGGAACAGGAACACTTAGAATCCTTGAAGCGGTGAAGTTGCTAGGACTCTCTAAAAAAACAAAAATCTACCAAGCATCAACTTCTGAGTTATACGGAAAAGTGCAAGAAACACCTCAAAGTGAAACAACACCTTTCTATCCACGTTCACCATATGCGGTGGCTAAGATGTACGCATACTGGATAACTGTAAACTATAGAGAAGCGTATGGCATGTTTGCATGTAATGGAATCCTTTTTAACCATGAGTCGCCAGTTCGTGGTGAAACATTTGTAACAAGAAAAATAACACGTGCAGCAAGCAAAATTGCATTAGGTTTACAAGATAAACTCTACCTCGGAAACCTTGACGCAAAAAGAGACTGGGGTCATGCAAAAGACTATGTTCAGATGATGTGGCTAATCCTCCAAGCAGAAACGCCCGAAGATTGGGTCATAGCTACAGGACAAACAACAACAGTAAGAGACTTTGTAAGAATGGCATTTAAATACGCTGGTATCACTTTGAGGTTTGAGGGAACTGGAGTAGATGAAAAAGGGATCATAGATAGTATTGATGAAGATAAATACAACTCTTTAATTCAAAATTCACAATTAAACATTCAAAATTGCATTGGTTCGACAGTAGTCGAAGTAGATGCTAGATACTTCAGACCAACAGAGGTGGATTTACTTCTAGGAGACCCAACCAAAGCAGAAACTAAACTAGGTTGGACTAGAGAGTATAAACTAGAAGAACTGGTGAATGACATGATGGCATCAGATCTTAAGCTTATGACTAAAGATGTGTATCTGCAAGATGGCGGATATAAAACTTTGAGTTATTTTGAGTAACTTCTTGTAATCTTTAATTGGATAAAATAAGAAAATATGAGTTTAAGGATTAAGAGATGCATAGTATTACACTAAATGTTCAAGATAGTATTTATGATCATATAATGTTTTTGTTGAAAAATTTAAATACTAAAGAATTAGAGATAGTTGAAGACAAAGTAGTTGGTGATGATTGGTCGCATTTAGAACTTGAAATTGACAAGGGGATAAACTCCGGTATTAGCGATAAAACTCATGAAGAAATTATGCTTGATATAAAAAGAAAATATGCTTAATGTTAAATACTCTGCTCAAGCAAGAATAGATATTGATGCGTCTATATCGCATATTGCAGTGGAGAGTAAAATAAATGCTTTAGAGTACTTAGCAAGATATGAAAAGAAAATAGAGTTATTGAAACTAAATCCATATATGGGTGTAGAGTGTGAAAACAAACTGATAAAAAGAGATTGTAGAGTTTTGGTACATGAAAGCCATTTAATAATATATAAAATACTAGAAGAAACAAATGAAATATATTTAATTAGGATTTTTCATGGTTCAGTTGATTATGCAAATAAACTTAATAACGTGAGTAATATATGAAAAAAAACAGTAAAATCTACATAGCAGGTCACAGAGGTTTAGTAGGCTCTGCAATAGTAAAAAACTTAGAGTCTAAAGGCTACACAAACCTAGTCTATAGAACTCACAAAGAACTAGACCTACTTGACTCAGACGCAGTGGCAAAGTTCTTCGAAGTTGAAAAACCAGAATACGTAATACTAGCTGCTGCCAAAGTAGGCGGTATAGTTGCCAACAACACGTACAGAGCTGACTTCATCTATGAAAACCTCCAAATTCAAAACAATGTAATTCACCAAAGCTATCTTCATGATGTAGAAAAGCTTCTCTTCTTAGGAAGTACTTGTATCTACCCAAAAGAAGCTCCACAACCAATGAAAGAAGATAGTTTACTTACTTCACCACTAGAGTATACAAACGAGCCATACGCTATAGCCAAGATAGCAGGTATTAAAATGTGTGAGTCTTATAACATCCAATACGGCACAAACTTTATAAGCGTAATGCCAACAAACCTTTACGGACCAAATGATAACTTTGATCTTGAAACTTCTCATGTACTTCCAGCACTTCTTAGAAAAATGCATGAAGCAAAACTAAACAATACTCCAACAGTGGAGATATGGGGAAGCGGTGAACCAAGACGTGAATTTCTATACTCAGAAGATATGGCAGATGCTTGTGTCTTTTTACTAGAAAACAGAGACTTTAGAGACACCTATGAGATTAAAAGAGATGAAAACACTACTTGCTCTATAGAAACTGTAAGAAATATAGAGATACGAAACACACATATAAACATCGGTACAGGTGTAGATATAAGCATAAAAGAATTAGCAGAGACTATAAAAAAGATAGTTGGCTACGAAGGCGAACTCTACTTCAATGACACGAAACCTGATGGAACAATGGTAAAGTTAACAGATCCAAGTAAACTTCATGCTCTTGGATGGAAACATAAGGTGGAGCTTGAAGATGGGATAGAAAAAATGTATGAGTGGTACAAGGATTCCATGAAATGAATTTTCAAGAGTATCTCTCTATGATTGCGGATGGTGAAAGTTCGACTGTAGAATTTAAACAATCCTTTGATAAAGAATCAATAGGCACAATAAGTGCATTTTCAAACACCAAAGGTGGATATCTCTTTATCGGGCTTAAAGACGATGCTACAATAATTGGAGTCACTATTAGTGATGAATCGATACAGAACTATATCAATCAAATTAAAAACTCTACAGAACCTTCATTGATAGTCGATATCGAAGCTTTCAAAGTGGAGGATAAAACTATTTTGTGTATCAAAGCAGATGAGTTTCCTATCAAACCTGTAAGCTTCAAAGGAAAGTATTTCAAGCGAGTACAAAATAGCAATCATCAGCTAAACTTAACAGAGATATCAAATATGCATCTCCAATCACTCCAACTCTCTTGGGACGCATACGAAGCACACGACACAGCTATAGAAAATCTCGATATGGAGAAAATCGATAGATTTTTTGCAAAAATCAAAGCAAGTGGCAAGTTTAAGCTCTCTGATGATAGGGTGCAAAATCTTTTCAAACTAGGTCTCATTAAAAAAGACAAACCAACAAATGCAGCAAAATTGCTTTTTGCAAAAGAGCAAACAGTTTATAATATCCACATAGGAAGATTTAAAACACCTAGTATGATTATCGATGATAAGATGCTCAGACTTCCACTCTATGAAGCAGTGGAAGAAACAATGTACACTATCATCTCACATATCAAAGTAGCTTTTGAATTCACTGGTGAGATAAGTAGAAATGAGATATTTGAATACCCCAAAAAAGCCTTAAGAGAACTAGTACTTAATGCGATAATCCACAGAGACTACACAAGTCCGATAGATATACAGATAAAAATATTTGATCAAAAGATCACTATTTTCAACCCTGGAAGACTCTATGGCGATATGACTATAGAAAAATTAAAAACAGATAACTACCAAGCACAAACAAGAAATAAACTTATAGCAGAAGCTTTTTATCTTACAGACGATACTGAAAAATATGGAAGTGGCTATGCAAGGGTAAGAGAAGAGATAGCATCATACCCAACGATGAAATTAGAGTATGAAGAGATGGGAAATGGCTATCTTGTGACTATAAGCTATGAGAAACAAAAAGTATCATCTATTGTAAATGGCGGTGTAAATGGCGGTGTAAATGGCGGTGTAAATGGCGGTGTAAATGAATTGCTAGAGTTTATCAAAAACAATCCTAATTTAAGAGCAAATGAAATAAGTGAACAAGTAAAAAGACCACTTAGAACAATTCAAAGATGGCTAAAACAACTCAAAGATGAAAAGAAGATAGAATTTAAGGGCAGTCCAAAGACTGGAGGGTATGTAACTATATGAAAATAGCCATAGCAGGAACAGGGTATGTAGGTCTATCAAATGGGATATTACTTTCACAACATAACGAAGTGGTAGCCTTAGACGTTATCCCTGAAAAAGTAGCCATGCTTAACAATAAAACTTCACCGATAGAAGATAAAGAGATAAGTGAGTACCTACTAAGAGATGACTTAAACTTCCGTGCGACGCTAGACAAGGAAGAAGCATATATAGATGCAGACTTTGTAATCATCTCCACTCCTACAGATTATGATCCTCAAACAAACTACTTTAACACTTCTTTAGTAGAGATAGTTGTAAAAGATGTATTAGAGATAAATCCAAATACAACTATGGTTATAAAGTCAACAGTACCTGTGGGCTATACAAAATCCATAAATGAAAAGTTTAATACTTCAAACATTATATTCTCACCGGAGTTTCTAAGAGAAGGACAAGCGCTTCACGATAATCTTTACCCAAGTAGAATCATAGTTGGTGAAAAGAGTGAAAGAGCTCAAACTTTTGCTAAGCTTTTAGCGCAAGGTGCTTTAAAAGAAAACATAGACATACTGCTAACAGATGCTACTGAAGCAGAAGCGGTGAAGTTGTTTTCAAACACTTACCTTGCTATGAGAGTGTCTTACTTTAATGAACTAGACTCTTACGCAGAAAGCCATGGACTTAACACAAAACAAATTATAGAAGGTGTAGGGTTAGACCCTCGCATAGGAAACCATTACAACAACCCAAGCTTTGGTTATGGTGGTTACTGCTTACCAAAAGATACAAAGCAACTCAGAGCAAACTATAAAGATGTACCTAGTAATATTATAGGAGCTATAGTAGACTCAAACACTACAAGAAAAGACTTTATAGCAGAGAGTATCATCAAAAAAAATCCAAAAATAGTTGGGATATACAGACTAGTAATGAAATCAGGATCAGATAACTTCAGAGCAAGTGCAATCCAAGGAATCATGAAGCGTATAAAAGCAAAAGGTATAGAAGTGGTTATTTATGAACCAGTTATGCAGGAAGATGAATTTTTTCACTCTAAAGTCATAAAAGATTTAGATGAGTTTAAAAATATGAGTGATGTGATAGTGGCAAACAGACTAAGTGAAAACTTACTAGATGTAAAAGATAAAGTTTATACCAGAGATATATTTAATAGTGATAGTTAAGGATTAATATGAAAATACTAGTAACCGGTACAGCAGGTTTTATAGGATACCACTTAGCTAAAAAACTTCTCCAAAGAGGCGATGAAGTCGTAGGACTAGACAACATAAACGACTACTACGATGTTAACCTAAAACACGCAAGACTAGCAGAACTTGGTATAGATGCTACTTTACCACAAAGCCACGAACAAGTTCACGGTTCCAATGAAGAAGAAACTACTTTTGGAACCGCGAATTTATTCGTGGAAAACAGTCTTATAAACTCAACAAAGTACCCAAGTCATAAATTCATAAAAGCAAATCTAGAAGATAGCCAAACTATAAACAAGCTTTTTGAAACTGAAAAGTTTGATGCAGTATGCAACCTAGCAGCTCAAGCAGGTGTAAGATACTCTATAGAAAATCCACATGCTTATATCCAAAGTAATGTAGTGGGATTTATGAATATACTAGAAGCTTGTAGAAACTATGGTGTAAAAAACCTTTCTTATGCTTCTAGTAGTTCAGTATATGGACTCAATCAATCTCAACCTTTTAAAACTTCAGATTTAACTGAACATCAAGTAAGTCTTTATGCAGCTACTAAGAAGTCTAACGAGATGATGGCTCATACCTATAGCCATCTTTATGGTATTTGTACTACTGGAATACGTTTTTTTACAGTTTATGGACCATGGGGTAGACCGGATATGGCACCTATGCTATTTACAGATGCTATACTAAACGACAGGGCTATAAAAGTATTTAACAACGGTAAAATGAGTAGGGATTTTACCTATATAGACGATATAGTAGATGGAATAATGAACATTATAGACAATCCAGCAAAAGCAAATCTAGAGTGGGATGCTAAAACTCCTGAAATATCAACTTCATCAGCACCCTATAAACTTTACAATATTGGAAATAATGCTCCCTTACCACTAATGAGTTTTATAGAGATCCTCGAAGAGGCTCTTGGTAAAAAAGCAGAAAAAAACTTTATGCCTCTGCAAGATGGTGATGTGGTATCCACCTATGCAGATGTTAGTCAACTCATAAATGATTTTGGATATAAACCAGATACAAAGTTAGCTGATGGAATTGGTGAATTTGTAAAGTGGTATAAAAATTTTTATGGAATTAATACATGAATATTTTAGTGACAGGGTGTGCAGGTTTTATTGCTTCACATTTAATTGAAGAACTTTTGAAAGATCAAAATAATGATATTGTTGGAATAGATAACTTTTATAGTGGAATACAAGAAAACATAGCATTTCTAAAATCAGCAGATCAAAACAATAAATTTAAATTTATTGAAGCTGACATAAGAGACTTTGAGCATATAAATGATATCATCGCACAAAACAATATAAATCAAGTTTATCATTTGGCAGCAATAGTTTCGGTACAAGAATCAATTCTAAATCCACTTTTATCAAATGAGGTAAATGTCAAAGGAACGCTTAATATTTTGGAGTCATCTAGAAGAAACAATGTGCAGAGGGTTGTTTTTTCAAGTTCTGCAGCAGTATATGGGGATGAACCAAGCCAACCTAAAAATGAATTATCACAAACAAAACCAATATCGCCTTATGGCTACGATAAGTTAATAGGTGAACAATATATGAGACTTTACAGTGAACTTTATAATCTAGAAACAGTTTGTTTACGGTATTTTAATGTATATGGCGAAAGGCAGAGTGCAAAGAGTGACTATAGTGGAGTAATATCAATTTTTGATAATAAATTTCAAAATAATCAAACACCAAATATATATGGAGATGGTAAGCAATATCGTGATTTTATTTATGTAAAAGATGTTGTAAGCATAAATATGAAAGCGATGAATATGTCAAATATCTCAGGAGAGATAATTTGTGTTGGGAGAGCAAAGAAAACTAGCATTAATAATTTATTTGATATTATGAAGATAAAACACAATAAAAAATTTGATCCAATCTATTTAGAAAGTAGGGATGGAGATATTAAAGAATCTTTATGCGATAATAAAAAAGTTAAAGATATGTTAAATATAACAACATTTCACAATATTGAAGAAGCGATTTTAAATATATGAACAAATCTAAATTAATTTCAATATGCATTCCAGCATATAACAGACCGGCAGAACTTTATAGATTGTTAAAGTCAATTGATAGTCTACAGAATGAGAAAATAGAGATAATAATCTGTGAAGATAAAAGTCCTAAACGTAATGAAATATCTCAGGAAGTACAAAAATTTATCTCTTCAACAAATTATGAAATAAAATATTTTGAAAATAGTGAAAATTTAGGGTATGACAAAAACCTTAAAGAATTGATATCAAAAGCTACTGGTGACTTTATCGTTTTTATGGGAGATGATGATACATTTATACCTGAGGCTCTTGATAAATTAATAAGCTTTTTAGAAAACAACAGTTCTTTAGGTTATGTGCTGAAGTCTCATCAGTATATTTTTAAAGACGCTCGAATAGAAAAATTCAGGTACTTTGAGGGCAATCAGTTTTTTAGTGCAGGAGAAAACACTTATATAGAGCTTTTTAGAAAAAGTGTTTTTATATCTGGATTTACGATTAATAGGAATTATATTCAAGACTTACTGGTAAATAATTTTGATGGAACGTTGTTGTTTCAATTATACTTATTAGCTGAAGTTTCAATGAATCATGATTGTGCTTATTTTGATACGCCGTTAACGCAAGCTCTTGAAGAGGGAATTCCTTTCTTTGGAAACAGTGAGTCAGAAAAAGGTTTGTACACCCCAGGGACTATTACGATTGAAAATTCTCTTAACTTTTTAAAAGGTTTTTTTAAAATTACAGGTTTCATAGATACCAAATACAAGATAAGCTCTACAGAGAAAATAAAAATAGATATGTCAAAATACTTTTATAATAGCTTAGCTATTCAAAGAGAAAAAGGTTTAAAAGAGTTTTTTAGATATGTAAAAGAGTTAAATAAGATAGGTTTTAATATCACAGTGTATTACTATATATATATAGCGATATTAGTGCTGTTTGGCAAAAAAAATTGTGATAGTAGTATTGTATTTTTAAAAAAAATACTTGGTAAAACTCCAAAATTATAAAGGTAAAAAATGAAAGAAACTAGTAAAACAATGGATTTTTTCTTAAAACTAAAACTAGAATCATTAGCATGGTCTTTTAGAAGACTTCATTGCCCTGTAGATGATGATGCGTTAGTTTTAGAAGTAGGAAGTGGAGGAAATCCATATTTTCGATCTAATGTGCTTATAGATGCTTACTTAGATACTAGAGAAAGACATTATGCAAAGCTTATTTCAGATAGGCCTACTGTTCTTGGTTTTGTAGAAAACCTTCCTTTTAAAGACGATAGTTTTGATTTTGTTATTGCTTCACATGTACTTGAACACTCAAAAGATCCAGAAAAGTTTTTGAATGAGATCCAAAGGGTAAGTAAAGCTGGATATATAGAAGTACCTGATGCTTTTTTTGAAAGGCTTGCATGCTATTTGGATCATAGACTTGAGATTACAGATATAGATAATAAATTGATGATTAGAAAAAAGAAAGGCTTCGTTCAAGATGAAGAAGTGGAGAAGCTGTTTGCAAATAAAGTTAAATCTGTATTTGGAAAAATTGTGTCTCAACATCCATTTAAATTTAATGTAAGATATTATTGGTCAAAGGGAAGTGGGGGTATAAAATATAAGGTTGTAAATCCTGAGTATGAGTTTGATTGGGAGTCGCCACATACAGAACAAGTGCAGAGAAAATCAACACTTATTGCGACAATAAAGACAAATATTTTAATGTTAGTTAGAAAGTTTTTGTCTCAAAATGAAAGAAATAAAAGAATTAAGTTGGATGAATTAATAATGTGTCCAAATTGTCAATCCTCAAGTTTTGAAAAAAATAACACGCAATCGATTATATGTAAAAAATGTACTACAAGTTATGAGATTATTGCAAATGAAATTATAAAGTTTAATTAGGAAGAGAATGAAAAATTATTTGAAAACAATAGTGAGACTTTTAAATCCAATAGTAAATATATTTAACGTAATTAAAGGATTTAGAAATATATTTAGGTACCCAGCTTTCATAGTAGGATATTTTAAATACAAATCAATGTCGAATGAGATTGTAGAATTTAAGGATGTATGGCCAGAACTGAACGATCAAGATAGTTCGTCACAAACAGGCGGTGGTCAATATTTTTATCAAGATAATTGGGCTTTAAAAAAAGTTTTTCAAAGTAAAGTAAAAGAACATTTTGACATAGGCTCAAGAATAGATGGTTTTACATCACAATGTAGTGTGTTTACAAAAGTTAATTTTGTAGATTTTAGATATGCTGATTACGGTATAGAAAATATGTTTTGTATAGAGGGAGATATCTTGGCTTTGCCTTTTGAGGATAATAGTGTAAAGTCTTTATCTTGTTTGCATGTGATTGAACATATAGGTCTTGGAAGGTATGGAGATACTATTAATCCAAATGGATCAATAAAAGCCATAAAAGAATTACTAAGAGTATTGTCTTTTGATGGTAATTTATATTTAGGCGTGCCAATTGGAAGAGAAAGAGTGATGTATCATGCACATAGAATTTTTAATGCCAATACAATTGTACAAGAATTGAACAAATTACAGTTGGTAGAATTTTGTGCAATTGATGATAAAGGTGCTTTTATTACAGAAGCAAACTTGAACGATTTTAATGAATCATTCTATTCATTAGGATTATTTCATTTTAAGAAAAAGTAACATCATGATTATGTCAAAAAAAGTATTTAATAGTGAGTCATTCACTGTATTGATATATACATTTATATCAATGTTTGGCGCATTGTTAATTATGAAGATACTAGCAATTAATTTAACTCAGAAAGACTTTGGAGCTTATTCTTTAGTTTTGGCGATTATCGCATTTCTTAGTATCTTTCCATTTAAGGCTCTAGATCAAGCAAATGCAAGATATGTTAGTATCAATAGAAGTGAAAATAAATTTTCAGAGTTTTATTCAAACTATTTATATTTATTTCTAGTAATTGTTACTGTATATAGTATCATTTTCGTTGGTGTTGATATCTTAAATATAAATCTTGGAATTTTTACAGAGTGCTTGTGGTTGATATTTACTTATTTGGTAAGTGAGGTAATTAAAATAACTTTACGTACAATTGTTGGTGCTGATAGAAAAAGAGTAAAAATTCTTATCTCAAATGCTCTGGAATTTGGACTAAAATTATTTATTTTAATAATATTATTAAATAAGTTAACACTAGAAAATATTTTTTTAATATTTATTTTAGCTAATCTATTATCATCGATAGGTCTTTTTATAGAAAATAAAAATGAGTTTAAATTAA